>Ga0073936_10006357_pt1 | contig 15608 bp, 12 predicted proteins | sample AliMusrvi5mmetaG_FD_87041 | JGI IMG/M metagenome (GOLD analysis project Ga0073936, IMG submission 87041) | Freshwater lake bacterial and archeal communities from Alinen Mustajarvi, Finland, to study Microbial Dark Matter (Phase II) - Alinen... | ecosystem: Environmental > Aquatic > Freshwater >... | reverse complement strand
TGTGACGCCCATGAAGTAGCCGGGGCAATGGCGACCGATGGACAGACAACGTTCAACCTCAGTGCGGATTTCTTCTCGCGTACCCATGAGCAGGATGCGGGTGTCGGCGTTGCCGATAATCACGTGCGTCTTCCCATAGCGTTCGGCGACGTAGGACAGGTCGGTGAGCGGCTCAAAGAAAAAGCCGTGGACCCCACAGGCAGCAATGTCGTCCACGAATTGGGTGTAATTCCCGTCGGAGAGGAAGATGATCTTTTTGCCGGCGGCGATAAGCGGTTCGTAGAGTTTCTTTAAATTGGGAAAGACATAGGTGCGATACCACTCAGGGTGGATGAAGGCCCCCGCGGTCCACACGATATCATCATGCGAATAGACCACCGGCGCCTCCGTCTCCGCCAGTGCTTCATAGTATTGCAGCATCCATGACGCATACCGATTCGCCACTTCGCCAAAGGCGCGTGGGTCGGTGCCCGCCGCTTCCAGCAACCAATCCCACCCAAACAAAGAGATGAGACCGGAAATATGGGTGACATAGGTGCCCACGGTCGTCACCATCTCCGGAAATTGTGCCAGATTTGCCTGATAGTGGTCGGTGAAGCGTTGCTTGATGGCGGTCTTGTCCTGTGGGCCAAAACGCTCCCAGGGGTCGAACGCCAGCACTTCTTCCACGCTGTGGAACGGGGTGTGAAGGTCGTTGTCAAAATCGGCGCCGCCGTCGCTGTATTCGGCATGCCCCATATTCGTCCAGCAGTCGCCAAAGATCTCCCAAAAGATGGTGGCGCCCAGAAAGATGTCGTAGTGCCAGGCGCGCATGAAGGTCTTTGACGCCCGGTCGCGGGTCTCCGGCGCGCTGTCGCGCGTTACCGGAATGCCCGTCACACGCTCCACCAGCGCCCAGTGACACTGCGCATCAAACTCCGAGCGCGGTATCCGCGCCGGCATGTCCAGATGCAACGCCGCCCAACCGTCTGTATACAACATGGTCCCTCCGGAAAATTCGGAATGGTGAAATGGCACGGTTAATATTATTGGTAAGCGGTTGCATGCTAACAGGTGGAATTGGCGTCGTCAAGGCATTCCGGTACAAATAATTTCAGCGGTATCTCTTGACTACCCCACCGCATGCTTCTATAATCGTTGTTAAATATACCTGTGAAAGGGGCCATTATGCGAAAAGGTTTCACACTCATTGAATTGCTCGTTGTTATTGCTATTATAGCGATCCTTGCAGCAATTCTCTTCCCAGTCTTCGCCAAAGCGCGAGAGAAAGCGCGGCAAACGTCCTGCCTCAACAACCAACGGCAGATCGCTACCGCGACGCTGATGTACGCCCAGGATCATGATGAGCAATTGCCCGAAGCGACGGCGTTTTGGGGTGCAATCAACCTGGATAAAGGCGTGCTGAAATGCCCTACCGCCAGTCGTCTGCCCAATGGGTATGTCTTTAATAATCTGGTAGCGGGCAAAGCTCTGGGTGAATCCCCACTGTCATCCCCTGAGACCGCGATGATCACCGCTGATGGCGCGCATGCCGCCACGCGACAAGATGCCGTGTACTATGCCACCTATGACAATGTCGCCTATGAGGCGGTGGATCTGGCGTCACGCCATTCCGGTAAGTTTATGGTCGCGTTTGCGGATGGCCACACTGAATTGACTGGCACCCCTCCCGGCTTGAGCGGCAAACCACAGGTGCCGGCGATCATACCCATGGCCGGCCTGGAATTATGGTTGAAAGCCGATGCCGGCGTCACCACGTCAGGTACCAATGTCTCCACCTGGACGGATCAAAGTACAGCACATAACGATGCCACACTCGCGGCGGGGAGCACCGTAACCGCCGCCACGAATAACGGCAAGCAATACATCGACTTTACTGCGCAATGCAATCCGGTGACCGGTGGCTTTTATCCGACCAATTATCTGCAGTTCACCACGCGTATGACGGACATGCGCACTATCTTCTTTGTCTTTTACGATAATCTACCGGCCGGAATTGATTATCATAGCGTAATCCTGGGCGATGATACCCTCTACGACTTTTGCACCGGGTCATTCTGGGCGTGTGGATCATTTTTCAGCGGTACCTGGGCGAATCCGGGGATATTAAACGGCACGGTACGCGTCAATGGCCAATCAGTAACGCCCAGCGCGACACCCTTCAACAGGACACCGTCGGTCTATACGATCCTCAGCACGGCAAACTTGACGGCATCGAATATCGGACACGATCGCTCGTATGCCTCCTCCCTTTATGGGCGGCTTGCAGAATTGATCATTTATAAAACGCCGCAGAACTCTGCACAGGTAACACAAATTGAACAATACCTGGGACAAAAATACGGCATCACGGTTCAATAACAACCTGCGGCATGCCCCCTGTTCGCGCTGAACCGGGGGCATGCCGGCAAATCAACGCTGTAGCCCGGATTATTTATGAACAGATGCATCATGCTGCGGTTAGCCAGGCAGTCAGTTTCTTTATGAATAATCCGGGCTATGCTTCCTCATTCAATATCCCGCGCCCGCAATACGCGCGCGACTTGTGGATGAATTCGGACGGCGTATGGGAGCTCGTGTTGGACCCCGGCTGCAACAGACACTGCCCGCGGCGTGACCGGTTCGGCCATGCCGCGGGCAGTGTGTCCAGCTACTTCTTCTAACCCGGATAATTCATGATGTAATTGACTGCCGGGCTAACTGTGGCATTATTCGAAATGTTATGAATAATGCAGGCTAAACGAGCTAATTGATGCCGTAACGTGCCATCAACCAGCCTTCCACCGATGTTCGATCCGAATCAGATAGCGCCGCGCTGTAAATTATCAATTCCGACACATCGGCAGCAAGGCATTCAGGCGCCCCCGAGGTGCAGCGTTTACCGGAAACCAGCACCGCGGACGCGTCGAATGCCTGCAGGTTATACGAGTCGGAGAACAGATTGGTGCTGTTGCGGTACATTTTAATGGCATTCGGCGACGCATACGTGATCGTCATTACCAGTCCCGACGTAGAGGATTCCTGTGGTGTTGAATTGGAATTCGAACGGTTCCAATAGTCCGATCCATTCATCCACACTTTCAACTGGCGCTCAGCGTAAACAATCGCATCAAACTTATCGGCGGAGGAATTCTGGATTGAGATCGGCGCTGCAGATCGGTTATTCAGGTCATTGATCTTCAACACCGCAATCAGGGTTTTTGCGGTCATCGCGGTGCCGACGGCGCCACTGACCAGATAACTCGTACTGCCGTCAAAGCGCACGGTTGGTCGAGTTCCGAAGCCGCTAGCTACGTAAGTTGGCTGGTTGCCGGCGTTACTTTGCGCCAGCGTGATCGCGCCGGCCGGCATAGAGGAGGGCCAACTGGCAACTTTGTTGGTTGTGGCCGGAATGTCACCGGCATTGAACCAGGCAACCAGATTGGCAGTAATCGGCAAGGAGCCACCTTTGAATGGCACGCCGCACGCCTCGGGCGTATTGCTGCTCAGTTCGACATGTCCGTCCAGGTAGCTGTAAATGCATTTGCTGCTGTGCCGCATCTGGTAATGCTCAACTTTATACGCGACATTGGCAAACATTTCATTGATCGCCGCTGTGGCCGCCGACCCGGTGAACGCTCCGTCGCCGGTGACGATCTTCGTTTCAGGCGTCTTCACTTCACCGAGTGCTACGCCGGACAAGGCGCCATTGAAGACATAACCGTTAGTAAGCCGCGACGCGGTGGGGCACTTCAGTACGCCTTTATCCAAATTGACGGCGCCCCAGAAGCTGCCGGCATCGGGCAGCATCTCGTCGTGATCCTGCGCATACATCATGGCCGCCGTGGCGATCTGCTTCTGGTTATTCAGGCAGGACGTTTGCCGTGCCTTCTCGCGCGCCTTGGCAAAGACCGGGAAGAGAATGGCCGCCAGAATCGCTATGATCGCGATGACGACCAGGAGTTCGATCAGCGTAAACCCTCGGGTAGGATGATGTGCCATGGGTAAAAACCTCCTTGAGCAATGAATATACCCGCGCCTATTGCAGGTTCGTAGAAAATATATTATCAGTCATTACCGGTACCAGCAATGGATAAAACGGACAACAATTGTATTTTCAGGACATACTTATTAATTCATCGCTTGTTCTCACGCTATGCGGGGCAGAGTATCCTGCGCCGGTTGCGCCATGCAATCCAGTGCGAATCTGCATTATACGTGAAGCGAAGGTGCATCGGCTAGCCCGTTCCTTATCCAAATACATCATGAATAATCCGAGCGAGCGAAGATCGCCTTATCAACGTATGTGTCCCGCATCCGTGCGGAACACATACGTTGATAATCCTTTTATGATCAGCAGAAATTTGATGCCGCCATTTCATAGACGACCAGGTCGTTGATCTGCGTGCCGGGAGTGCCGAAGAGCAGCACCCCGGCGCCATCGGCATCCGGATAGACGCGGCGGCAGATGGCTTGCCGTTCGTTGGCGTAGATTTCGATGACGCTGTTATCTACAAAGATGGTGAGCTCCAACAGTTCGCCTTCCTGCAATGCGAACGGCGCGGTTTCGTGGACAGGACGGCCTTGCGTACCGCTGTGCGTCGCATCGAAATACAATTGCCGCGCAACAGCGTCGTAGCCGATCTTCGTGTATTCAGTCAGATCGTCGTTGGCGCGCAGGTAAAGGCTAAACTCACCGTTCGTGGGGAGAGTGGCGGAGATGTTAATTTCGCACGAACGCCCATTAATGCCGGACAGGAGCCGGGGAGTTGTGTCCAGGGACATTGCGCCCAATGGCATCGGATTGTAACGCAGTTGCGCCAACTAAGGCGCGGGGGCCATGCCCAGGGAGCCGTCGGGGCGCAGCCAGAGCACGCGGGGCAGACCATAGACGCCGGACCAACCATAGGTCAACTCGTCCTGGCGATTGTCCGTCAACCAGGCCCACATGATCTGACGGCCTTTGTCGTCCACCAGCGCCTCGGGGGCGAAGTAGGTATTGTCCACCCAACTCATGCGCCCATGAGTCTCCGGGAGAAACAGGTCCCGCGCTTTATCATACGTGCCGATATAATACTGGCATCCCCGATTGTGCGAAATGAACAACTGGAGATATTTGCCACTGAACGCGCCGCCCTCTTTGCCGATCGACAGCGGGAGGAAGCTGGGGCACATGTCGTCCTCGTTGGGATCGGTCAGGCGATTGGCCGCATCGCGGGTATAAAAGCGATGCCGGAACTCCCAGGTGCGCAGGTCGCGACTGCTGAACAGGTCCACCCAGTCGCCGTAGATTTCCTCGGGTACGGTCAGTTCCGCCAGCGCCTCTTCGGTGTAGGTGTTCAGGCCGTCACGCTTAAACTTGAGCAGCACGCAGAGATTGCCGGTCTGCATGTAATACACACCGTCCTTCTTCCAGATGTTGCTGGGATCGGCACACCCCAGGTATATCGGTCGACCGTCGGCGTCCGCGCGTTTCAGGATGCCGCCTTCAGTACAGGCAATGGCGTAGTCGGCAAATTTTTCCCAGGAGTTGTAGAGCGGATCACAGCTTTTAATGATGCGGATGCCGCCATCGCCCTGCCCCTCGACCGGTAAAGCCCAGTAGGTCAGATAGCAGACGCCATCGTCATCCACAAAGGCGCCGCCGCTGAAGATGCCGCCGTCCAGCGTGTCAGGCAGCACAGCGTCGGGATGCGCCCGCCAATGCACCAAATCGTGACTGGATAGATGCCCCCAGCGAAAGCCGTCCGCGCGGCACGCGTAGAGATACATCAGGTGGTAACGTCCGTTGGCGAAGAACGCGCCGTTCGGATCACCCGGAATGCCGATATCCTCCGGGGTGGCGAAATGATAAGTCGGACGATGCGGGTCAGCCAACAGCGTCTCGCGCAGTTGCCGCGCATGCGTAATCATCGCAGACATATCGCTGCTCGTAGTCATCATGCACTCCTCAATATCTGTAATGGGGCTAAATACTTACCGTTGCCAAGTAGCCGATTTGGTGTTCACAGTATACGTCGTCTGCAAATCCATGCAATGGAGAAATCGGACACCGCTTGTATTTTCGAGACATCACTCGTCAATCATACTGGGGTATCGTGCAGCGCGCACGGATTGGCGATACTCCAGTGGGGTCGTGCCGGTCTGCTGCTTGAATACGCGATGAAAATAGGCGACATCCCGGTAGCCCAGACGATCAGCGATCTGTTGAACGGAGAGATCAGTGTCACTGAGCAGATCCGCGGCGCGATGCAGAATAGTCTCGGTGATGAATGTGCTCAACGGAATGCCGAAGGCGCGTAAAAAACGTTTGGACAGGGCTGCCGTGGAAAGACCGAGTTGCTGCGCCAGCGCCTGGACGGTCAGCGAGGGGGAGCACTGATCCTCGACCAGGCGCACCAGGTGTCGCAGGGATTGCCCTTGCCCGCTGGTGGGCACGAGCGCCGGCAGGTGTGACCGGCACAGACGCGCCAAACTTTGCATCAAGGCAAATTGCCATCGCAGCGTTGCCGTCCAATCGGCGGATTCATAACACGCGATGATTTCCCGCGCCAGATCGGCGGCATCATCCAGCGCCAGCATACCTTGCGTCCGTTGAAACAGGTGCATTCCCAGTTCGTCGCGCGCCTGCAGGTGAAAAAAATAGAGCCGGCTCTCCGCCATATAGACCGTGGTGAAACCCATCCCCAGCGGCAGCAGATAGATGGATCCGGCGACGAGATCGTATTGCTGATGCAGAGTCGTGATGTGACAACCGCCTTGCGCGAAAAGGAAGACGCGGTTGAAGGTCGGCGTGGGGTGACTGTAGGCTGCCGCATTGAGAAAATGCACGCACCCGCTCTCCAGCAGCGAGTAGCGCGCCGAAACCGGCCCGCTCAGCCCTTTCAGACTGAGCGTCATTGTCAGGTGTTCCTTGTGATACATGGCAGCACTTACGCATTATCATACGGCAACTGTCTCCAAAGTACAACGCGCGGGCTGATGCGCTGCGAAGAATTGTAGTCCGCGGAAACCTGAAAGTATACACAACCAACAGGTCGACGAGCGTCATGATTGCGTAAGAACGAACGGCAATGATGATTTCTTTCAACTATCTCAGATGCAATTCCGGTACGTATTTCGCCTTGACGGCTGCGGGGGCGCTTGTTACCATGCAGCAATCCATTTTATTCATTTCCATCGTGCATCATCGGAGGATCCTATGCTTCCTCGTCCGGAATATCCGCGCCCGCAATACGTACGCGATTCATGGCTGAATTTAAACGGCGTGTGGGAGTTCGAGTTGGACCCCGGTCGCAGCGGTCGCGCGCGCGGTTTACCGGAGCGCGACACGCTTAGCGGCAGTATTGTCGTGCCTTTCTGTCCGGAGAGTGTGCTCTCCGGGGTGGGGATCACCGATTTTCTGCCCGCGGTCTGGTACCGGCGGACGCTAACACCTCCCGCGGCGTGGTCTGGACAGCGTGTGCTGTTGCACTTCGGGGCAGTGGATTACTGGGCGGAAGTCTGGGTCAACGGGCGCTCCGCCGGTACGCATCGCGGCGGCTATTCACCCTTCACGCTGGAAATTACTGATTGGCTGCGCGATGGGGAAAATGTGATCACGGTCTGCGCGGAGGACGACACCCGCTCCCCGTTGCAACCACGCGGCAAACAGAGCGAAACCTACGCCTCGCAGGGATGCGACTACACCCGCACCACGGGTATCTGGCAAACGGTGTGGCTGGAAGCCGTGCCGGCGCGCTACCTGGGACGCCCCAGACTGACCCCCGAACTCGAAAATGCCTGCGTTTACCTGGAAGCCTCGCTGGTTGGTGATCCCGTCGGATTATCGCTGGAGGCGACAGCCACCTTAGACGGACGCGTGGTGGGACAGGCGACGGTGCATCCGAGCGGCCAGACATTTCGCGCGTGTCTTCCCCTCAGTGCTGTGCACCCCTGGGCGCCGAGCTCCCCCACCCTCTATGACCTGACCCTGGTGCTGCGCGCCGGAAGCGAAATCGTTGATAAAGTCACCAGTTATTTTGGCCTGCGCACCATCACCCTGGCGCCGCCGGCCATCCTGCTCAATGGACAACCCGTTTTCCAGCGCCTGATTCTCGACCAGGGATTCTACCCCGACGGGATCTACACCGCCCCAAGCGATGAGGCGCTGCGCGCGGACATCGAGCGCTCCCAGGCCATGGGTTTTAACGGCGCGCGCCTGCACCAGAAAGTCTTTGAGGAACGCTTCCTGTATTGGGCGGACAAACTCGGTTATCTGGTATGGGGTGAGATGCCCGACTGGGGATTGTGCCTGGATGACAGTCTGGCCCTTGATCGCTTCCTCACCGAATGGCGCACGGTCCTGGCGCGTGACTATAGCCACCCGGCGATCATCGGGTGGTGTCCGTTCAACGAGACGTGGAGCGGCGTCTACACTGATATGCTCTCGCAAGTCTACGCGCTGACGAAAGCGCTCGATCCCACGCGTCCGGCCATCGATACCAGCGGCAACTACCACGTAGGCGCCACCGATGTCTACGACGCTCACGATTACGACCAGGATCCCGCCAGCCTGGCCGCCCGCCATGCATCTTTCGCCGCCGGCGACAACCCGCATGTGTTCTTTCCGGGCAAGGATGCACCCTATCAAGGGCAACCATACTTCATCAGCGAGTTCGGCGGCATCGGCTGGGACCCCAACCTGGGCACTGAGAAGGTCTGGGGGTACGGCAACCACCCGCGCAGCGCTGAGGAATTCCTTACCCGTTTCCGCGGCCTGGTGGAAACTCTGCTCTTCCACCCGCGCATGTGCGGCTTCTGCTATACCCAACTTACCGATATCGAACAGGAAGTCAATGGGCTGTATACCTACACCCGCCAGGCCAAATTCCCCGCGGAGACGATCCGCGCCATCGTGGCCCAACCGGCGGCCATCGAGCGCGAATAGTGACGGCGTGTGCTATTGACGAGGGCGGCGGATATCCGCATAATGTGGCGCGGGAGTTGGGGCTGTGGACATCATTTTAACGGGTAATCAGGCGATCGCGCGCGCGGCACGCGATGCTGGGGTGGCGTTGGGCGTCGGGTATCCAGGCACTCCGAGCACCGAAGTGCTCGAGACGCTGGTGACCCTGCAGGACGGCGTCGGCCAGTGGGCGCCGAATGAGAAGGTCGCACTGGAAGTGGGCATCGGCGTGGCCTTCGCCGGGCGTCGCGCACTGGTGACCATGAAGCATGTCGGCCTCAACGTGGCGGCTGACCCGCTTTTCACTGTGGCCTACACCGGCGTGGCCGGAGGGCTGGTCATCCTGGTGGCTGACGACCCGGGCATGCACAGTTCACAAAACGAACAGGACAGCCGGCATTATGCGCGCGCCGCCAAGGTGCCCATGCTGGAACCGGCAGATTCCCAGGAAGCCTACGACTTCACCCGCCTGGCTTTCACCCTCTCCGAAGAATTCGACACCCCGGTGCTGTTGCGCACCGCCACCCGCCTTTCCCATGGCAAAAGCCTGGTAACGCCGGGCGATCCGCTGACGGACACCGCTACCGCGACACCACCGGCGAACCCGATGAAGTATGTGATGATCCCCGCCTTCGCGCGCCAGCGCCACGAATTCGTGGAAGCGCGTATGGCGCGCTTGGAGGCCTGGGCGAATGCCTCGGCACTCACGCGGGTGGAATACCGCGATCGCCGCATCGGCATCATCACCGCCGGTATCGCCTACCAATACGTGCGCGACGCCGCACCGGACGCCAGCATTTTAAAACTCGGGATCACAAACCCGCTGCCCATGGACGCTATCCGGACCTTTGCCGCCGCGGTGGAGACGCTCTACGTGGTAGAAGAACTGGACCCGGTACTGGAAGAGCAGATACGCGCCGCGGGCATCCCGGTCATCGGCAAAGAACGTTTTCCCCTCTGCGGTGAGTTTACCCCGGCAGTGATCGCCGCCGGCCTGGGGCAGGAAATCGCGGTCCCCGCGGGGATTCCCGACTTACCACAACGCCCACCGGCCATGTGCCCGGGGTGCCCGCACCGCGGAGTGTTCTGGATTCTGAAACGCCTGGGATTGACCGTTTCTGGCGATATCGGGTGTTATACGCTGGGTGTCGCCGCTCCGTTAGTCGCACTGGATACCTGCGTGTGTATGGGCGCCTCAATCGGCGTAGCGCACGGTCTGGTGAAGGCCGGCATAGACCCGTCGACCGTGGTGGGGGTCATTGGTGATTCCACCTTCCTGCACTCCGGCATCACCGGCGTCCTCGACATGGTCTACAACAATGCGCCGGCGACGATACTCATCCTGGACAACGGCACCACCGCCATGACTGGACGCCAGGAGCACCCGGGCACCGGGCACACGCTGGACGGCGCGCCGGCGGCAGCAGTGGATCTCCTTGCCCTGGTACGCGCGCTGGGGGTACAGGATGTCGCCGTCGTTGATCCGTATGATCTGGAGACCACGACCGGCGCGGTCAAACACGCACTCCGTCACCCCGGCCCCTCGGTGATCATCGCCCGGCGTCCGTGCATGCTCATCCCCCATGAAGCACGCGCCCGCGTCGCCGTTCGCGAGGACGTCTGCAAACTGTGCGGCGCCTGCCTGCGCCTGGGTTGCCCGGCCATCAGCAAGACGCCGGTGGAAGTGGACGGCAAAACCCGCGCCATGCCAGTCATCGATTCGCAACTCTGTACCGGGTGCGGTGTCTGTGCCTCTGTGTGTCCCTTCGACGCCATTCAGCCGATAGGCAGCGCAAAGGGCGAAGAAGCCTAAGCCGGGTGATTGACGAATGACCGGTGACCCCGACGATTAAGTGGGTCACAGAACGACATAGCGGAGCAGGCAAACAAATTCCCGTCGGTATCGACAAGGAAGTCATAGCAGGATTATTTCGCCTTTACGCTAATTAACTATACCATCACCAGATGCACCCGGGTTATGTATGGAGCAATGCAGGTGTGGTAGAACGCACAGGATATCTCATGGCAACCACAAATATTCTCATTGTCGGGGTCGGCGGACAGGGTATCGTGCTCGCCGGAGATGTCATCGGGGTCGCGGCGCAGCACGCGGGCCTGGCGGTCAAAGCGTCGGAAGTGCATGGCATGTCCCAGCGCGGCGGCAGCGTCGTCTCTGAAGTCCGTTTCGGCACGGAAGTCCATTCTCCGCTCATCCCACCGCCCGGCGCTGATTTCTTGCTAGCCTTCGAATTGCTCGAAGGATTGCGCGGGTTGGCGCGCCTGCGGCCCGGCGGTCAGGCCATTGTCAATCGCCAGTGCGTGGTGCCGGCATCGGTCACCTATGGCGGGGCGACATACCCCGCGGATCCGGAACTGCTGCTCCAGACCGCTAACCCGCGGGCGATCGTGGTAGATGCCCTGGCACTTGCGGAAGACGCCGGTAATCCGCGCGCGGTAAACAGCGTGTTGCTGGGTGTCCTCGCCCCGCAATGCATCCTGCCCCGCGCGTGCTGGGAAGAGGCGATTCGCGCCACCGTGAAGCCCCGGTTCGTTGAGGTGAATCTGGTAGCGTTCGCGCGCGGATACGCGCTGGCGGATGCCGCGCTCAGGAGTTAACAGTATGGCCACCCTTTCCACCATCTACAACCCGTTGTATGAGTGTATGCCGCGCGAAGAGTTGCAGCTTTTGCAATTGCGGCGGTTGAAGGATGTGCTGGCCCGCACGTACAACCACGTTCCGGCCTACCGGGCGCGCTGCGAGCAGATCGGTGTGACCCCGCTCGACATGCAGACGCTGGACGACCTGCGCCATTTCCCCTTCACGGTAAAAACCGATTTCCGCGACAACTACCCCTTCGGCATGTTCGCCGTCCCCATGGAAGAGGTGATCCGCATCCATTCCTCCAGCGGCACCACGGGCAAACCGACAGTAGTGGGCTACACCGCCAACGACATCAACACCTGGTCAGAAGTCATCGCGCGTACGCTGGGCTGCGCGGGCGCCACCCGCAAAGATATCGTGCAAGTCTGCTACGGGTATGGTCTGTTCACCGGTGGGTTGGGTGTGCATTATGGGGCCGAACGCCTGGGATGCACGGTCATCCCCATCTCCGGCGGCAACACCAAACGTCAGGTAATGATTATGGAGGACTACGGCAGTACCGTGCTGGCGTCCACCCCCAGCTATGCCCTCTTTATGGCGGAAGTCGCGGCGGAGATGGGCGCGCTGGACCGACTGAAACTGCGCGTCGGCATCTTCGGCGCTGAGCCGTGGTCGGAAGGAATGCGCACGGATATCGAGCGCAGCCTGGGAATCAAAGCGATCGACATCTACGGCATGAGCGAATTGATCGGCCCCGGCGTCGCCAGCGAATGCGAGTATCAGTGCGGCCTGCATATGTTCGACGACCATTTCTACCCGGAAATCATCGACCCGGCTACCGGTGAAGTGCTGCCGCCGGGCTCCCGCGGCGAGTTGGTGGTGACCACCATGACCAAAGAAGCGCTGCCGGTCATCCGTTATCGTACGCGCGACATCAGTGCGCTGCATTACGAATCGTGCGCCTGCGGACGCACCATGGTGCGCATCGACCGCATCACCGGACGCTCTGACGACATGCTGATCATACGCGGGGTCAACGTGTTCCCCTCACAAATCGAAGACGTCCTCACGAACATCGAAGGCACCGCCCCACATTACCAACTCCACGTTCGCCGCGAGGGGGTTCTCGACGAGTTAGAGCTGTGGGTGGAAGTCACTGAAGCAGTACTGAAAGACGAAATCCGGTCGTTGGAAACCCTGTCTCGTCGCATCACCAGCGAGATTCATTCCGTCCTCGGTCTCACCTGCCGCGTGAAGTTGGTCGAACCCAAGACCATCGAACGAAGCGAAGGCAAAGCCAAACGCGTCATCGACCATCGGAAAGAAACAGAGTGAGCAACCCCGGTGTTTGTCCTCGCGGGTGCTATAGGACATAGAAGACCGATAGGACATATATCAGGCGGTGTTGCTGCTGTTTCGTGATAGGTCGTTTCTGTCCTATAGGACTTATTCAGGGGCGCTCCTGTTTATTGCGCGCTGCCAGACGAGCGCGGGTTTTAGGTCCTTTAGGACGCATAGGACATATCGTTTGTTGCGCCGTGGTTTCGACATCCCCGGGATGACCCCTTCAGTGGACGGAACACCACCCCTGCGTTACAATACAGGGCAATGCTGCCTTTACCGGGAGATTCGCATGCGCCTTGCCCTTGCCCAGATTGATTGCCGGTTGGGAAATATCCCCGCCAATATCGCGACACACCGGGCTGCCTGCACCGCCATACAGGCGCAAGGTGGCGCCGATCTGGTGCTCTTCCCCGAGCTTAGCCTCACCGGGTACCGCCTGCGCAGTGATATTTATCGCGCCATGCTCAATGCGGCGGATTTTGCGCAAGTCTGGGCGATGCTCTGCGCGGAAGGCGCCGTGCCCCCCGCCATGTCGGTAGCCCTGGGCTATGTTGAACTCACCGACCGTTCCGCGTTGCACAATACCACCGCCTTGTTGCGCGGCGACAACGCGCAACCGCTGCTGGTGCACCGCAAGGTCTATTTGCCCACCTACGGCATGTTTGAAGAAGAGCGCTACATGCGTCCTGGTTGCCGATTTCGTATCGCGGACCTGCCCATGGCGGATGGCGACACGTGGCGCGTGGGCATCCTCTGCTGCGAAGACGCCTGGCATTCCTCCGCCTGGCTCATCATGCAGGCCTATGGCGTCGATCTGGTGCTCATTGGGTCCGCGTCACCCGGTCGCGGCGTGGAAGCGGAACGTCTGGGTAGTCAAACGAGCTGGTACGGCATCCTTTCCACGCACGCCGAATTACTCGGGTGCTGGGTTGCCTTCTGCAACCGGGTGGGATTTGAAGATGATATCCACTTCTGGGGCGGTTCCGCCGTCTTCGCTCCCACCGGTGAGCTCCTCGCGGAAGCCCGCACCATGGAGGCGGACCTGCTGTGTTGCACCATCGACAAATCCGCCATTACTACTGCCCGACTGATGACCCCGCTGGCGGCTGACGAACAATGGCCGCTCACGTTGACCGAACTCAAACGCGCGGTCAGTGAACGCTGGGAAGAATAAGACGCGAGCGGCGTGCAAGAGTGGTTTGTAGGACGGTGACATGTTTGATCGACGCAGTCTGTTGAATATCAATCCCGAGTTGGTACACCGCATTCTGGTGGAAGCCATTCGCCATACCGGGGAAGCGATCACCGGCAAGGCGCGCGGGCGCTGGGTACTCAACCTCAGTGGCGGGTTAGACAGTTCGTTGGTCGCCTTCCTGGCGGCTGACGCGGTGGGTCCGGAGAATGTGCGCGCGCTGCTGCTGCCCTATAAAACCTCGGCGCCTTCCAGTCTTCATGATGCCATGCAGGTGGTGGAGGCACTGGGTATCGACTACCGCGTGATGGAGATCACCGCCGCGGTCGAGGGACTCTACCAGGCGAAGGGTATGGAAATCGCCGAAGCCAGCGGACGCGCGCGCGGCAATGTGATGGCGCGTATGCGCATGATTTTTGGTTACGAGGAGTGCGAACGCTGGGGCGCGCTGATGATCGGCACCAGCAATAAAACTGAAGCATTGCTCGGGTATACCACCATCTGGGGCGACAATGCCAGCGCACTGAACCTTATCTGCGATCTGTATAAAACCCAGGTGCGGCAGTTGGCGCGTTCCATCGGCGTACCGCCGGTGATCCTGGAGAAAGCGCCCAGCGCCGACCTGGAACCCAACCAGACCGACGAAAGCGACATCGGCTTCAGCTACTATGCGGTGGATACCGTCCTCGTGCGCTTCATTGACCATATGATGCTACCGCAACAGATCAAGACGCAACTCCATGAACAGCAAGGCGATCTGGGCATCGATTGGGAGGGTTGCGTAGACAAGCTTTGCGGCATCACGACCCGTACCGAAATGCGTCCCGGGTTGGTCGACATCATGGAATACAAACGCCGCCTGACCCCCATCGTGCCGAAAATCTCGCGCGCGACCATCGAACTGGACTATCGCCCGCCGAAACAATGGGGGCGGTAACGATGGCTGCCGATTCCCCGGACACTTCTCCCCCCGGCACGCTCTATATCGTCGGCACGCCCATTGGCAATCTGGAGGATATTACCTTCCGTGCGCTGCGCATACTGCGCGAGGTTGCACTGATCGCCGCGGAGGATACCCGCGTGACCGGGAAGCTGTTGGCGCACTTCGAGATCCATACCCGGCAAATGAGCTATCACCGCCATAGCGGACCGGGGCGAGAGGCGCAGGTGCTGGAGGTGTTGCGTGGTGGGCAGGACGTGGCGCTGGTAAGCGATGCCGGCATGCCGGGAATCAGCGACCCCGGGCAAGCGCTCATCGCCGCGTGCGTCGCAGCGGGCATTCCGGTGGCGCCGGCGCCGGGGCCGTCGGCAGTGATCACCGCGCTCGCGGTCTCCGGTTTCAACACCGATCGTTTCCGTTTCCTGGGTTTCCTCCCCCGCGCACGCAACGAACGGCTGTCCCTGTTGCGCGACAGCCTGGAACAACCCGACACTTGCGCGGCCAGATCAGCCAACGTCTCGGCCACCCGGTGGGGCGCTTCGTAGGCCGCGCAGGTGTCGGGCTGTTCCAGGCTGTCGCGCAACAGGGACAGCCGTTCGTTGCG
>Ga0073936_10006348_pt1 | contig 15618 bp, 17 predicted proteins | sample AliMusrvi5mmetaG_FD_87041 | JGI IMG/M metagenome (GOLD analysis project Ga0073936, IMG submission 87041) | Freshwater lake bacterial and archeal communities from Alinen Mustajarvi, Finland, to study Microbial Dark Matter (Phase II) - Alinen... | ecosystem: Environmental > Aquatic > Freshwater >... | reverse complement strand
TCACCAGGCCCAGGCTTTGGGTGCCCGCGAACAAACCACGGTGACCGCCGAGGATCTCGGCTGACATTCTTCCCCGTCAGTATTTTGAAAACCACGGAAAACTCCCCCATCGGATTCAAGGAATGGCAAGTGGTCTGTGACGCTCTGGCCACCGGGCGGCAATCCATCCTGTTGCGCAAAGGCGGGATTCACGAGGGGCGCCAGGGATTCTCGTTCGCCCATGATGCGTTTTTCCTGTTTCCCACCCGTTTCCACGCCCAAGCCGACCAAGTCCGGGAAGGCAGCGTGAAATCCATGCCCGAATGGCAACCGGGCGATCCCATCCGCATCACCCACCACGCCGAGGCGCTGTGGGCCGTCACCCTGACGGACTGGGACCAGGTCACCGCGCTGGAACCCCACCACATCTACGCGGAGGCCACCGTCCGCGAACGATTCGATTGGCAGGGCAAAGGCATGGCCTCCGGCAGCATTCACCTCGCCCTGGTGCGGGTCCGACAACTCGCCGAGCCATGGATTTTCCCCTACGAAACCGCTTTCGGGGGGTGCCGTAGTTGGATTCACCTCCCGACCCCGCCCCAACACTGGGAAACCAGTGCCACCCCGGTGCTCGCCGACGAAGCATTCAGCTCCTTGACCCGCAAGCTCCCCACCGCTCCCTGACGCTGTCTTGATACGGGATGGCCAATTCTGGCAGTTGGAAACTTTACTCCGGCGTGTTGGGTAGCCCCTGCTGCCTGAGGATGGCCATGGCGGCGGTGACCACACTTCTGATCGACAGTTCGGAGGTGTCAAGCACGGTGGCACCATCGGCCACGAGCAGCGGTGCGGTGGAGCGGTTGCTATCGGCAGCGTCGCGCTGGGTGATGGAATCGACCTCGCCCATTTTTTTGCGGCGGGCGGCGCGCACGTGTTCGGCCGCATCAATATAGATTTTGTAAGGGGTGGCGGGAAACACCACGGAACCGATGTCGCGCCCTTCCATCACCACACTCGAGTGCTCGAGATAACCGCGCTGGAGAGCGATGAGTTTTTCGCGGACCTCGGGAATGGCCGCAATCACCGAAACATTGGCATTGACGGATTCGGCGCGGAGTTCGTCGCCGGGATCGCGGCCGTCGATGGCGATGGTGGACATCATGCCGTGGTGACCGCAGCAAATCGAGATGTGATTCAACAGGTCGATCACCGCAGCGGTATCGCGGGGGTCGATGTGTTCGCGAAGGCACTTCCAGGTGATGGCGCGGTACATGGCACCGGAGTTGACCATGACCAGGCCGAGTTGTTGGGCGAGCAGGCGGGCGACGGTGCTTTTGCCGGAGGCGGCCGGGCCGTCGATGGCGATGGCGAAGTGCGGGGCAGTGGGTGGGTGGTTCACGTGTAGCGGTAAGTGGCAAATGGTCAGGGGAGACAGAAGACCATGAGACAGAAGACAGAAGACTATGAGACAGAAGACTATAAGACAGAAGACAGAAGATAAGAAATGTCTAACCGTTCTTTTCTCTTATCTTCTGTCTTCTGTCTTGAAGCGTAGCGGTCTTCTGTCTTCTGTCTTCGGTCTTCTGTCTTCGGTCTCCGATCATACGGCTCGGGGTATGCTGATGGTAGGCAGGGCGAAATCGGCGGCATGGGAGCATCCGCGTTGGATGGCGTCGAGATGGTGGGCGAAGCCGGGGTAGGAGGTATTGACGCAGGCGGTATTGCGGATGACGGTTTCGCCGCTGGCGAACAGTCCGGCGATGGCAAAGGCCATGGCGATGCGGTGATCGCCGAAACTATCAAGTTCCGCGCCCTGCAGCGGATGCCCGCCTTCGATTTCCATGCCGTCATCGAACTCCTCAATCACGGCACCCATGGCGCGCAGGTTGTGGACCACGCTGGCGATGCGGTCGGTTTCCTTGACGCGCAGTTCGCGGGCGTTGCGGATGACGGTGCGGCCGGCGGCAAGCGCGGCGGCCACGGCAATGACCGGGATCTCATCGATCAGATTCGGCACTTCATCGGCGAGGATCGTGGTGGCTTTGAGTGGTGCGCCGTGGATTTCGATGTTACCGATCGGCTCGCCGTGGTGTTGGTGTTGGATTTCGGTCATGTGGGCACCCATGCGACCGAGCACTTTGAGGATGGCGGTGCGGGTGGGGTTGAGTCCCACATCGGTGATCAACAGACGGGAACCGGGAATGGCCGCCGCCGCAACCAACCAAAAAGCCGCACTGGAAATATCACCAGGCACGGTGAAATCGCAGCAGGCGGGAACCTGGCCGCCACAGATCGAAATGGCATTGCCAGCCTGCCGGGTGATGACCCGGAACGAAGCGAGCATGCGCTCGGTATGGTCGCGGGTGGTGGCCGGTTGAATGACCGTGGTCATGCCCTCGGCGAAAAGTCCGGCTAACAACACCGCGCTTTTCACTTGGGCGCTGGCAACGGGCATTTCATAGGCAATCGCCTTGAGTTTGGCGGGATGAATGCGCAACGGGGCGCAGCCGGGTTTCACCCCGCAGCAATCGATGTGCGCGCCCATTTGTCCCAGTGGAATGGTGATGCGGCCCATCGGACGCGAGGACAACGAGGCGTCGCCAATCAATTCCGTGCCGAACGATTGTCCGGCTAACAAACCCGCCAGCAGCCGCATGCCCGTGCCGGAATTGCCGCAGTCGATCGCCCCGGACGGAACCGCCAGTTGCATCGCCCGTCCGTGGAGTCGCAGATGGGTCGGGCCGTAACCGACGAGTTCTTCAAGCACCTCGAAGGAAGCGCCCAATGCTTTCATGGCGTTGAGCGTGTTGAGGCAATCCTCGCTGGGCAGGAAATTGCGGATGACACAGGATCCGTTGGACAGGCCGCCGAGAATGGCGGCGCGATGGGACATGCTCTTATCGCCCGGAACGCCGAATTCGGCGTCGAGCATGGAAATGGCGGTGACTTTGAATTCCGACATGGGTAAATGCAAGGCGGGTTAACTGGGCGGATGGAGCAGATCGCGCCGGCGTTTGGCCGTGGCCAACCATTCGCGGGCGGCTCCCTGACGGTTGTTTTCCAAATGGTCAAGGATCACCCCGAGATCCGCGATGGTTTCGCGCAGCGGACCTAACAGAGCCTCACGGTTTTCCGTGAGGATTTCCGCCCACATCTCCGGGTTGCCGGATGAAACCCGCGTGGTGTCACGCAAGCCTCCGCCGCCAAACCGGCCTTCCGACGGGTCTTGCAGGCAGATCCGCGCCGCGCTGGCCGCCAGAATGTGCGGCAAATGGCTGATCCGGGCGACCAAGGCGTCGTGAACCGCCGCACTCAGCCACGCGGTCCGACAGCCGACACTTTGCCAAAACCTCTCTAACAATCCAGCCCGGGCGGCCGGCACGTTCTCGTCATTGGTGAGCAGGCACGCCGCATCCTGGAATAATTCCGTGGCGGCGGCAGGCAAGCCGGTGCGTTCGGAACCGGCCATCGGATGGCTGCCGACGAATTCGATGCCGCGACCCGCAAGCAGGGGCGGGATGCTCTGGTGCGGCACGCGTTTGACGCTGCCAACGTCGGTGACCAGGCAACCCGCACGCAACCCGGCATCCACGGCCCGGGCCACGAGCGCCGCCATCGCGCCCACCGGCACGGCCAGGACTAACAGATCCGCCGCTTCGACCGCCGCGCTGAGATCGCAGGTGGCCGCATGAATGCCAAGGGTGCGGGCGGCGTCCACGGTTTCCTGTTTGCGCGCCCACAAGCAGACGCGGGGCGGTCTTTTGTGGGCCACCAGAGCCATGGCCAGCGATCCGCCGAGCAGACCTCCGCCGAGAATCGTGATGTTCGGGAAATCCGCGCTCATTGGGAAGATCCCGGACCCGCTTGACCGGACCCGGTTGGTATTGCCGGAAATCCGTTTGCCGGGAACCGGGGATTCTCAGGGGAGCTGGACTGGATCATTTGGGGAGCTCGACGAGGTTGGGAAAGAAGGGTAGCGAAAACGTGGCAGACGTTTCACGGAACGATGAATGATTTCTGCGGTGAGTCCGGACTGGTTTGGTCTGGCACCACGGTTCCGCGGGGAATTCCCCGCACGTTCATGAGCTTGGAGGTGTAAGGACTCAAAACGTAGCCATCCCGGCCGGGAGCTTTTTTGGCGACGGGATATTTTCGTCCGCTCGTCTCGGACGCGACGTCCTTTGTGGGGGGCTCTGGCGGCGGTTTGCGGCGCGGCGCGGCTGTCGGTCGTGCGGTTACCGGTTGAGTGGCTGTCGGTTGTGGATGGGGTTGGGTTGGAATTGACGGGGTCGTGGCCGGTGTGGCGGGTTGCTCTTGGCGTGTTGGATTCACGATCTGCCCATTGTGCGCAACCGGCAGCGGACCGGCCTTCATTCTGGGAGCGGGTCTCCGCTGCGGATGCTCGTCAACAGGATAACAGGATCCCAGCAGCAAGCCCGCAAGCACCACAAAGCCAGGAAGCAGGCGGCGAGTCGTGGTGAAAAAGATGGTGGTGGTGACTGGCATGAAAAGGAACAACAACGATGGGCGGCGGATGGGTCAGGTCCGTTCGCACCGTTGGAAATGAATATGACGAATGCCAACTTCGCCACCACAACCTGTCGTCGGCGCGAGCGATCCCGGTTGGTTTGCGATGGTGGGTTTGCCGACCACACGCGCCGCTCAGGGAACCCGGAAAAATTTCTTTTCGGATGCCGGATACGAGGGATCCCGGACCAAACTGCCGCTGGGAATCGGCGTGTCGTCGTCATTCAAAGTGCGGATGAGTTTGCTGTTGTAGGGACTCAACACGCAGTTCTCTTTGCCGGGCACCCGAGTGGCAACGGGGTAGGAATCCTTCTTCGTTTCCGTGGATCCCCTGGTCTTCTCGGTAGTGGATCTCTCGGTGGTGTTGTCGGTCTTCTCGGAAGTATTATCCTTCTGGGCGATTTCCTCCTTTTCCTTGTCCCTTTTCCTGGCCGCTTCCTGATCCTTCAGTTTCTGCGCTTCTGCGGCGGCGGTCTTATCGGGAGTTTTGGCAGCCGTTTTGGCGGGAGGATTGTCGGGAACCGGATAACAAGACGCCAACACCATACAACCAATCGCGGCCAAACAGGTGAAAAGATTGAGGTTCATAGGATTCGGAGGTGAACGTGGTTTGAGAATTCAGGACCTTGCTGCCGATCAATACCGGCAAACACGGAGCGATCATGATCTTCTTTGGCCGCTCGTCAAGCAAGGTCATCAGCTCCGAAGAGGATTCTCGGAAAATTTCACCCGTCCCCGGGCTTGCCCCCTGCCGCCATTCCGACTCAAATCCCCCGCACCCCATGTCCGACACCACCATCCACGCCCACGGCCGGGTTCTGGAAATCCTGAGCCCGGTCCTTTACCGGGTCACCCTGCCGAACGAAAAAACCATCCTCGCCCACCTGTCCAAACGTTTGGTCAGCGAAAACACCGTCTTCCCGCCGGACGGACATGTGCTGCTCGAATTCACCCCCTACGATTTCGACACCGCCCGCATCCTCGGCCCGGCGGAGTGATTTTGCTTTGCGGGTGAAGACGGTTGGAAGAGCCGGTGCTTGATTCCGCGCGGCGAGTCCTATCTGATGCTCTCCAAGCCAACGACCCGACACCAACCAACCAATCCCAACCATGCGCATCTTGAGTTCAATGTCCGTGATCGCAGCCATCAACACCCGCATGGCGACACTCGACTGGGTGGCCATCGCCTTGTATTTTTCCCTCCTGCTGGGTGTCGCCTGGTGGGTGGTGAGCAAAAACAAAAACACCGCCACCGATTATTTCCTCGCCGGCCGCAACCTCGGATGGTGGGTGATCGGTGCCTCCATCTTCGCCTCCAACATCGGCTCCGAGCACATCGTCGGCCTCGCCGGATCGGGTGCCGAGAGCGGTGTGGCGATGGCCCACTACGAACTTCACGCATGGTGCCTGCTGGTGTTGGCCTGGGTGTTCGTGCCGTTCTACATGCGCTCGCAGGTGTTCACCATGCCGGAGTTCCTCGAACGCCGGTTCTCCTCAGGATCCCGCTACGTGTTGTCGGTCGTCTCGATCATCACCTTCATCCTGTCGAAAATCGCGGTGGGAATTTACGCGGGCGGCATCGTGTTCCGCACCCTGTTGCCGGAGTTGCAAGTCACCCTCGGCAGTCATGTGATCGACAGTTTCTGGATCGGCTCGATCGCCGTCATCATCCTGACCGGCTTATACACCGTGATCGGCGGGATGCGCGCGGTGGCCTACAACGATGCGGTGCAGGTGGTCGTCCTGATCGGCGGTTCCATGGTGTTGACGTTTTATGGCTTGCACAAGCTGGGCGGCTGGGGCGAACTGCGCCACATCTGCGGCTCGGATATGTTCAACCTCTGGAAACCGCTGGTGCCGCACGGTCAGGACGCGACCTGGGCTCCGATCAGGGTTTTGAACGACGCAGGTGCCGTGACGAAACAGGCGTGGTATTTCAATGACAAGTTCCCATGGCTGGGCATGGCCATCTGCGCACCGGTCATCGGCTTGTGGTATTGGTGCACCGACCAATACATCGTGCAACGCGCGTTGGGCGCGCCTAACGAAAAGGTCGCGCGTGAAGGCAGCATTTTCGCCGCATTTCTCAAACTGTTTCCGGTTTATCTATTCATCATTCCCGGCCTGATCTGCTACGCGCTGGTGCAAAAGAACATGATTCCGGAAATGACCGAGGTGTTCAATAAACCCCGCGGGGCCGAAGGCGCCTTCCCGACGATGGTGCAATACCTGTTGCCTGCCGGCCTGCGCGGCATCGTGGTGGCGGGTTTGCTGTCCGCGCTGATGGGTTCGCTGGCCGGCGTGTTCAATGCCTGCTCGACCCTTTTCACGGTGGACCTTTACGAGAAATGGCGACCCAAGGCGACCCAGGGCGAACTCGTCAAAGTGGGCCGACTCGCCACCACGGTGATGGTGGTCATCGCACTGATATGGATTCCGGTGGTGCAGGGTGCGCACGGTCTCTACAGATATCTTCAATCGGTTCAGGGTTACCTCGCGCCGCCGATTTTCGTGGTGTTCTTTTTTGGCGTATTCTGGAAGCGGCTCAACAAACAAGGCTGTTTCTGGGCAATGGTCGTGGGGTTCGCCGTCGGAGTATTCCGCATGGCGGTTGACACCCCGGTCACCTTGGGCATGTTTGGCTATCTCGATAAGAACGAGTTGACCGCCAGGGGATACCCCGAGGGCACATTCCTCTGGATCGTCAACAACATCAACTTCCAGTATTTCTCGATCCTAATCACCATCATTTCGGCGGTGGTCATGGTGGTGGTCAGTTACATGACCGCCGAGCCCAACCAACCGCAGATCCAAGGCCTCACCTTCGCCACCGCCACGGCCGAGGACAAAGCCAACACCCGCGCCAGTTGGAACAAGTGGGATGTCATCGGCTCGCTGGTCATCATGGCGTTCATCATCGGCGCATACATTTACTTCACGGGTTGAGTGGTAATAAGAGGGGCACGGGCGGCCCGCCCGTGTCTTCTCTTTGCATCTCATTTCAAGCACGGGCGAGCCGCCCGTGCCCCTCTTGATGATCCGGGGCGCGCGGGGCGCGTTGGAGCCGCGCATGGACCTGGCCTCCCGTCACCGCTGGCATTTCGGGCAGGCATAAGTCGCGCGCTGGCCCAGCACCGAATGGCGGATGGCCGTGCCGCAGATCCGGCAGGGTTCGCCTTCGCGGCCGTAAACGAACAGCCGTTGTTTGAAATAGCCGGGCTCGCTGTCGGAATGAAGGAAGTCGCGCAAGGTGGTGCCGCCGGCGTCGATGGATTCGGTTAGCACCTCGCGGATGGCGGCCACCAGATTTTCAAGGCGCGCCTTGGATACGCGTTTGGCCGGGGTTTGCGGGCGGATCCTCGCGCGAAACAAGGCCTCGGAGGCATAGATGTTACCCACCCCCACCACCACTTTGGAGTCCATGATCACCAGTTTGATCGCAGCCGCACGTTTCGCGCAGGCGGTTGCGAGATGGACGGACGTGAAATCCCCATCCAGCGGTTCCGGCCCGAGATCCGCCAACAAGGAATGCTCTAACGGATTTCCGCGCAGCAGCAGCAGTAATCCGAAGCGCCGCGGATCGTGGAACCGCAGTTGTTTGCCGTTGGCCAAGGTGATGGCGAGATGGTCGTGTGTCTTCCATGCGGTGTCCGGCAAAACCACCCGCAGGCTACCGGACATCCCGAGATGAATCATCACCGTGCGACCGTCATCAATTTCCAGCAACAGATACTTCGCCCGCCGCCTCACGCCGGTAACGCGCCGCCCCTCAATGGCGGAAATGTTTCTGGATACCGGCTGCCGCAAATCGCGGCGGCGCACGATCACTTCGACCACCCGCACGCCCACCACATGCGGCTCGATGCCGCGGCGGGTGGTTTCCACTTCGGGCAACTCGGGCATGGTGAAGGGATCTAACGGAACACGAACAGGCACGCGGCCAGCACATGGCAGACGCTGCCGCCAAGCACGAACAAATGCCAGATCGCGTGATTGAAGGGCAACCGGTCCCAAGCGAAGAACGCGACGCCGATGGAATAGGCGAGTCCTCCGGCGATCAGCCATGCGATGCCTGCGGTGGGCATTTGGCGGAACAGCGGGCCGAATGCGAGCAGGATGAGCCATCCCATCAGCAGATAGAGAGCGGTTGAGATCCAGTGGTCTTTTTTGCCTTGCCACCATGTTTTCATGAGCACTCCGCCGAGCGCCATCACCCACACCGCGCCAAACAACGACCATCCCCACGCGCCTCTCAGGGTGATCAGGGTGAACGGCGTGTAGGAACCGGCGATCAGCAGATAGATGCAGGCGTGGTCGAGCACCTGCAAACGCGCCTTCCACCGCAGCGAGGTAAAAAAATGATAGAGGGTGGACGACGAATATAGCAGAACCAGCGACAGCCCGAAGACCGTCGCGGAAACGAGTTTGAGCGCATTGCCAAGGGACAACACTAGCATGACCACCAATGCCACGACGCTGAAAACCACGCCCACCGCGTGCGTCACCAGACTGGCCACCTCCTCGCGGTGGGAGTCGCATAAATGGGATCGATCCTCGGTGTGCCGGGTCATTCTGATGAGTCCGTTCATCGCTCCGGATCAGCCGTTTGTCCAGCCGACTTTCCCGCCATTTCTTCGATCCTTGTTTGCGTTTCCTTGGTATCCATGGTGCCTTGGCGGAGAATCCACCTGCGAATCAGCTCATGCGGGCTTGAAATGTTCGTTTCCACACGGCAAAGCATGCCCGTGATTCAGGCATTCATTCCCGGCGCCGGTTTAGGCATCCGCTTGCGTCCGCTCACCGAGCGGTTGCCCAAACCGCTGGTTCCGTTGTTCCACCGCCCGCTCGCCGAGTGGGCGCTGGAGGCCTGCGCCCGGGTCGGCATCCGCCACTTCGCCCTCAACACCCACCACCTGCCGGAAGCCTGGCTGGATTTCGGAGCACCTCCCGCCGCCGCCCTGCCACAACCCGTCGTCGGGGCCAACGGCGAACCCGCGATCATCCGCTGCTGGCAAGACCACGATCTCACCCTGTTTCATGAACCGATCCTGTTGGAAACCGGCGGTGGTTTGAAAAACATCGAGATGTGGATCGGTGAGGAATCGTTGTTAGTCCATAACGGCGACATCTTCTCCAACCTGCCCTTGGAGAAACTCATCGCCGCCCACGAGACATCCGGCTTGCCCGTGACACTCGCGCTGCGCAGTCATGGCAACGCCAGGCACATCGCGCTCGATTCTTCACTCACCCGTGTCACCGACATCCGCAACCGCCTCGGGCGGGCCGAGGGCACTCATGTTTTCAGCGGAATCTACTGCGTGAATCCCGGTTTCCTCAACCTGCTCCCCGCCGCCGCAAAAATCTCGGTCATCCCCGCGTTTCTAACATTAGCGGCGGAGGGACGGCTCGGTGCCTGCGTGCTCGACGAGGGTGTTTGGCTCGATCTGGGCGACCGCGAGTCGTATCTGTCAGCGCACCGCGAGCTTCGGCTCGGTCCGGCGATCCATCCGCTGGCCAGGATCGGGCATGGTGCCACTGTGGAAAACTCGGTCATCGGACCCGGGGCGGTGGTCGAAGCGGGAGCTATTGTTAGAAACTGTGTGGTGTGGGGCGGTAACCGGATCGCCGGTGACGCGGTGCTCGACCATTGCATCGTGTGTACCGGGAAACCGACGGCTGGTGTTCACCGCGATGCTGACCTGTAACCAAGCAGAGTGGGTGAGGAGGCGAAGCATCGCCGGATGACATCGGGTGGAAATTCTGAGTATTACCTGATTTGTAAGCGGTGTCTTATGGAGTGAGACTCCGCTGAGCCGTGACATCCGCGACGGTCGAATCATCCGCCAGCCAGGCGTCCGGCAGGGTGGGGGTCCAATGGTCCTCCTCCAACATCGCGAGTGTGCGCCGGAGCACCTCCGGCGAGTGGGGCAGACCCTGATGCAGTACCACGATGGCCCCTGGGCAGAGGCCGCGGCGGATCGTGGCGATGATTTTTTCCATGGGGTTGGTGACGCCGTCGAAGCCGCGGGCATGCCAGCCGACGACTTGCAGGGAGAACTCGTCGGCGATGGGATTGCAGTAGGGATTTCTCATGCCCACCGGTGCCCGGAACAAACGGGGTTGTGATCCGGTGATGGTTGTCAGGGCATGCTGGCAGCGGGCCACTTCGCGGCGTTGGAGCCACGGCGGAAAACTCCAATAGGCATGCGCCCGATGAGTGTGGGTGTGATTGCCGATCAGGTGGCCCGCAGCGACGATGCGGCGGACGTCGTCCGGGCGTTGGAGGGCGCGTTCGCCGATCAGGAAGAACACCGCCCGCGCCCGATGGGCCGCCAACAGGTGGAGGATTTCCTCGGTGTCGGCGCAGGGACCATCGTCGATGGTCAGGATCACGGCGCGTTCCGAGGTTGGGAAACACCGGATGGCTTCACCGAATAGGCGGCAGTGGGGGTACAGGCTGCCGTAGGTGATCGCAATCCACACGGGCAGGCTGCCGGCCACAGCCCATGGCCAACCGCAATACCAACCGAGCGCCAGCAGGCCAGCGTGCAAGGCCAGAAGCAGCATGGTCATGCGGAAGCTGGCATATTGCCGGGGCATGCTGTTGGGTGGTGCGGATGGCATGGAAGGTAGTCGGATGCGAGTGTCCGGTGCGGGACGGCTCCTGACAAGTCGCAATGTGGAATGAACTTTTGATTGTCAACGGTCCGGATGGCATTCACCATCCGCGCTGAATTTCAGGTGCGGCGAGTCCGCCGTCTGCCATATGAACCGCTCCAGCCATCAATCCAAAGCCATGATCTTTCGCGCGGGTGCGGCAGCGACCCGGGTGGACGTGACGGATGACCATTTGGTATTGGATTGTGCGATGCCGTGCCTGGCCGGGACAGAGTCGCAGATTTTGGCCCATGGCGAGTTGTTCGACGGTGGCGGGGATGGATGGCTGCTGCGGGGTGCGGACACGCTGGCGGGAGTGCTGCTCGGCAATGGGGGAGCGCTCGCGGATGAGTCCTGCCAACTTTACCGGCAGATGTTCGCCATCACCCGCGGCCTGAACCGCTATCGGATTTGGAACTATGTGCCCCGCATCAATGCCATGGTGGATGGTGTGGAGAACTACGTGGCATTCAATGCCGGGCGGCACCGGGCGTTTGCCGAACAATTCGGGAACATCGCCGCACAGGATCTATCGGCGGCATCGGCGGTTGGCGTCGCGGGCGGGCCGTTGGCGGTGGCGTTCGTGGCGGGCAGCGATCCGGTTCGCAACTATGAGAACCCGCTGCAAACCCCGGCATCGCGGTATCCGGCACGTTATGGGGAAAACGCGCCGTTGTTCGCCCGTGGCAGCAAGGTCCACGCCACCGATGGCCGCACCTGCTGGCATTTGTCCGGCACCGCCAGTATCCGCGAATCCGAAACGATCGGCAGCGACTTCGCCCGCCAGTTTCATATTACCTTGGAGAATATCACCGGGCTTCTCGCTGATATGGCCGTGCCGGCGGTGCGACAAGCCGCGTGGAAGATTTTCCTGCGCGACCGCAAGGATTTGGGGGTTTGCCAACAACTGATGGCGGCGGCCTATCCGGAGGAAGTCCCACAAATGGTTTTTTTGGAAGCCGACATATGCCGCAGTGACCTGTTGCTGGAAATCGAGGGGGTTTTCCACCAGGTCCCGCCGTAGTTTCTAACGCCCCTATCAAGCGCCATGAAGACCATCGCATTTCGCCACCTGCTGATCGTACCATGGTTCGCATGGCTCGCCGCCTGCACCCCGACCGGTCAACCCGCCCCATCGCATCCGTCGGACAAATGGGCAATGGACGCGGAATCCGCCGCCATTTGGGGGATCAGGAATAGCACCCCGCTCCATTACGCGTTGCTGCCGCAGATGATCTCGGCTCGCACACCCCAACATGGCCAGTGGACCGTCGGCGGCCATGAGCTGACCATGCGGTCCCGGTTCAGCCTGTTGGTGGAACCGGTCGCCCGCGGACCGGAATCCCTCTATGTCGGGGTGTCGGCCGGGCCGTCGTTCGAGTACTGGTTCGCAGGTGACAAAGCGTGTTGGTACGCGGGCGCTGGCGGCGGCTGCGGTGTCATCGACAGCACCGATGTCCCCGGCGGGCAGGGGCAGGATTTCACCTTGAACTGGTATGCGACCACCGGCGTGCGCTATTATCCCAAACCCAACCTGTCCATCCATGGCGGAGCCTTTTTCCAACATCTTTCCAATGGTGGCGCGACCGATCCCAATCCGGGAATCAACGCCGTCGGACCGGTTGTCGGGATCACCGGGCATTTCTGATACTCATCACACCCATCGGAACCCGCCAGACGATGTCTCGGCCAGCGTTCGCGCCGACAGGGCCTGACCATGCGCCAGATGACCGATTAGCTCGGGCATCCAATCCCAGCGTCCAACCCACCAAAAAAGCCGCTCCCGATGGTGGCAGCGGCCCGTTCTGGCGGGGGAAATTTTTGGAAATCCGCTCAATTGGCGGCGGCGGCGATCACGTTGACACGACGGGAATCCCTGTCGAACATGACCCTGCCATCCAAAAGCGCGAACAACGTGTGGTCACGGCCCATGCCGACACCGACGCCCGGATGCACTTTCGTGCCACGCTGGCGGATCAGAATGTTGCCGGCAATCACGGCTTGACCGCCGGATTTTTTCAAACCGAGGCGTTTGGCGCGCGAGTCGCGACCGTTCTTGACGGAACCTTGTCCTTTCTTATGGGCCATAAAATCAGGTGGGTGAGTGGTGGATGATTAACCGGCAATCGAGGTGACCTCGAGCGTCGTCAGGCTGCGGCGGAAACCCTTGGTTTTGTGGAACCCCTTGCGGCGCTTGTACTTGAACGCAATCCCCTTGGCCCCGCGATATTGGGTGACCACCTTGGCCGTCACCGAGGCACCTTCCACGGTCGGCGCACCGATTTTCACGGTTTCGCCTTCGCCGACGAGCAACACGTCGAATTGGACTTCCGTGTCCACTTCCGCGTCGAGTTTTTCGACATCGAACTTGGTGCCTTGTTGGACGCGGTATTGCTTGCCGCCGGTTTTGATCACTGCGTAGGCCATGGCCGTATGGAGAAATTTGTGGGTCCGCCCCCCGTGGGCGGGCGGGGAGAACACCACAGGTCACACCGGCACGCAAGGTTTTTTTGCCAGAAGCACGAGTTTTTTGGAAAATTCCGGAGAAATCGGCCCGGATTCACCACCCGATCCCCACCACTCCGGAATCCGTAATCGTTCGATCCAGGATCAGCAGCGGGATCCATGCACCTTCAAGGGGGCGGTGCCAACGGATGATCCGATTCGCAGGCGGAACGACCAATACCGGCCGTTTTGCGCTTCTTGGCTGGAGAACCGCTCTTCCCCATATAGCGGGGTTGCAGGCGGGTTGCGGAACGATTACGGCTGTGTTCCCGCCCATGCTGGAACCACCCGTCACACCACAACCCGCAACTACCTGGCTGATCCGCATTCCGGAAGTATTCGCGGAGTGGGAGGGGGATATCCTGCGGGGACTGGGGGCCGAGACACTGAAAATGTTAGGACGGGAATTCCGTTTGATCCGGTTGCATGATTCGGCGGTTTTGGATGATTCGGCGGCGGCGAAGTATGTGCGGTGGAATCTTCCGGTACATCATTCCTGGCCGTGCTGTCCGCGGGATACCGACGGTTTCATCGAAAAGGCGGCGCTGGCGCTGGCTAGGAAATTCGGCGGGTTGAGGCTGCAAACGGTGCTTGTCGGAGCGTTCGACCCGGGTGATCCCAATCGCTATTTCCGGACGCTCGCCTCAAACCTGCGCGGCCGGACCCTGCAGCTTTTCCCGCCCCAGGCCGGGGCGATGAAGTCTGCCGAGGAACAGGACAGCCATGCGCCATCGTTGTTCTGTCTGGTCGGCAAGGATGGATTGTTCTGCGGCGTGCGGAGCCCCGCGGCGGCTCATGGCTTCTATCCCGGTGGAACCAAATTCATCCGCCAGAACGCCCCCGGCACCATCAGCCGGGCCGGCGCCAAAATCGCCGAGGCGCTCCACCAACTCCGGCTCTATCAGAAACCGCCGCCCGCCGGTAGCCGGTGGCTCGAATTGGGCGCCAGCCCGGGCGGCATGACGGCCGAGTTGTTAGAGCGGGGTTATCAGGTGACCGCAGTGGACCGTGCTCCGCTGGACTCGCGCCTGGATGGCGTGCGCGGGCTGCGTTTTGTGCTCGCGGATGTCGCCACATTCCGGCCGGAAACGGGTGTCGCCTACGATGTGATCCTCTCCGACATGAACGGCGACCCCCGCGAATCCATCGCCCGGACCATTCGTCTGACCAAACATTTGCGCCCAGGCGGGCTGGTGGTTTTCACCTTGAAACTGGCGGAGACGGAAAGTTTCGCGGCGGCGAACCAAGTGGAAGCGGACGTGGCGGGACACGCGGTGGCAGCCGGTCTGCGGGTGATCGCGCGAACGCATCTCACCTACAACCGCCACGAGTTCACCCTGTTTTTCGAGGCCTTGACGCTCCCGGTATCCACGGGAAACCTGTAAGATGGGCGGGCAAACAGCGTATCGGGTGGCATGAACATCAGGTTTTTGGCACCATCACTGGCGGCGCTGGCGGCTCTTGCCGTAGCGGTTTCCGTGGCCCGTGCCATGGAAGGGGATCCCTACGCCGGCGAAACCCCGGCCCAGCACGACACGCGCATGGCCTGGTGGCGTGAAGCGAAATTCGGCATGTTCATTCATTGGGGAATCTATGCGGTGCCCGCCGGAAATTTTGACGGCAAACCCATCGGCGATATCGGCGAGTGGATCATGTTCAATGGCCAAATCCCGGTGGACCGTTATCGGGCCTATGCCAAGGATTTCAATCCGGTGAAATACGATCCCGCAGCCTGGGTCGCCTTGGCCAAGGAGGCGGGCATGCGCTACATGGTGATCACCGCGAAACATCACGATGGATTCGCATTGTTTCCCAGCGCCGCCAGCACCTGGAACATCGCCGATGCCACCCCGTGGAAAAAGGATCTGATCGCCCCGCTGGCCGCTGCCGCGCGGACTCAAGGCCTGCATTTCGGCCTCTATTATTCCCAGGCCCAGGATTGGTGCAACC
>Ga0073936_10006343_pt1 | contig 15620 bp, 11 predicted proteins | sample AliMusrvi5mmetaG_FD_87041 | JGI IMG/M metagenome (GOLD analysis project Ga0073936, IMG submission 87041) | Freshwater lake bacterial and archeal communities from Alinen Mustajarvi, Finland, to study Microbial Dark Matter (Phase II) - Alinen... | ecosystem: Environmental > Aquatic > Freshwater >... | reverse complement strand
TTTTGATAACTGCCAAATGTTTACAAAAATAATAATTTAATGAAAAACAGTTTTACAGAAACAATCACACCATTTGGTTTATCCTATTGAATTGAAAACTTCTAATTCAGGTCATGTTTGAACGTTCAAGCGTCACACTTACTTTACCGATTTCGCCACCCATCGGGGGATTCAATTTCGATATTTTTATTTTTACATATTCAAGTGAATTGTACTCCTTCTCTAACCGGTTCAGGATTCTCCCCGCAATATTTTCCAGAAGGCGCGACTTAATCTCCATCTCCTCCTTAACAATCCGATACACATTTTGGTAGTCTAAGGCATCAGAAAGATCATCACTCTCTGCCGCTTTTAAACATTCTGTTTTGACTTTTAAGTCTACAATAAAACGGTTTCCTACCAGCTGTTCCGCAGCAAAATGGCCATGATAAGCATAAAATTCCATCCCTTCAATTTCAATGATACCCATCCTTAATCAGTTTTGTTGACGCGTGTAAAATTAATCTATTTTTAAATCTGCATTTAACCCCCCAAATTATATCTCTATTCGTTCAACTCTTATTACTTTTACACAAATTTTTCAGAAGCAAAGAAAATTAAAACGTTATGACAGAAATTGAGAATAGTCGCGTCGATCAGGAGCAGATACTTCCAAAGAATTTTATTCAGCAGCAAATCTGTGATGAACTGGCTGAAGGGAAGAACGAGGGTAGAATTCACACACGTTTCCCTCCAGAACCAAATGGTTATCTGCATATTGGACATGCAAAGTCGATTTGCCTCAATTTCGGCACAGCCCGAAAATTCGGTGGATTAACTAATCTTCGGTTCGACGATACCAATCCCACCAAAGAGGAGACCGAATATGTCGATTCAATTATGGAGGATGTTCGCTGGCTGGGTTTTGACTGGGACGACAGGTTATTTTACGCTTCCGATTATTTCGATAAACTTTACGAATTTGCTGTCTCTCTTATAAAGGAGGGAAAAGCTTATGTGGATTTTCAGCCTCAGGAAGTCATCAGCGAACAAAAAGGGGTTCCTACCCGTCCGGGTATAGACAGTCCTTACCGAAATACATCACCTGAGGAAAATCTCGGACTTTTTGCAAAAATGAAAAGCGGTTTCTTTAATGAAGGTGATTGCGTCCTTCGGGCCAGAATCGATATGTCTTCTCCCAATATGCATATGCGTGACCCTCTGATGTACAGAATATTAAAACAACCTCACCACCGTACGGGCGATAAATGGTGCATCTATCCGATGTATGATTATGCGCATGGCCAGTGCGACTATTGGGAAGGGATCACCCATTCGATCTGTACGCTCGAATTTGAGGTCCACCGTCCGCTCTATGATTGGTTCATTGATCAACTCAAAGATAGCGACTACCGCCCCCGGCAAATTGAGTTTTCAAGGCTCAATATCAGTTATACGGTGATGTCAAAACGTCGGTTACTTCAATTGGTCAAGGAAAATTATGTCAAAGGGTGGGACGATCCACGTATGCCAACCATTTGCGGTTTACGCCGCCGCGGTTATACCCCGGAATCGATGCGCGCCTTTTCGGATATGGTGGGAATCACTAAAGTCGACGGGGTTACCGATGTAGCCGTACTCGAATATTGCATCCGCGAGGATCTCAACAAAAGGGCACAACGGGTTATGGGTGTACTCGATCCGATTAAGGTGGTTATTACAAATTATCCGGAAGGGGTGGTTGAAGAACTCGATGCAATAAATAATCCCGAAGATGAAACAATGGGCAAGCGAAAAGTTCCGTTTTCACGCGAACTTTATCTGGAACGGGAAGATTTCATGGAGAACCCAACCAATAAATTCTACCGCCTTTCTGTTGGTCGTGAGGTTAGACTGCGCTATTCATACTTCATTAAATGTACAGATATCATAAAAAACGATCTTGGTGAAATTATTGAACTTCATTGCACCTATGATCCCGAAACCAAAGGGGGTAATGCGCCTGACGGAAGAAAAGTAAAAGCAACTTTGCATTGGGTAGCTGTTGCACAGGCTGTTAAAGCAGAGGTGCGCTTGTATGACCGCCTGTTTACCGATCCCGATCCCGCCGGCCATAAGGATAAAGATCTGCTTGAGTTTCTTAATCCCGATTCATTGAAAGTTTTGCAGGAATGTTTTATTGAACCATTTGTCAAAAACAGCAAACCCTTGGATAGCTTTCAGTTCGAAAGACTGGGGTATTTCAATATAGATCCGGATTCGACTGCCGAACAGCTTGTATTTAACCGAATTGTTTCACTTAAGGATGGATTTAAGAAATAAGGTATAATGGTCAAAGGTTAATTCTGTAATTAGTGACCGGGTGAGTGTTCAGGACTTGAAAACTCACCCGGTCACTGTTGAAATTAGAGATCATTCACATGCAAGACCTTCTTTATCTGATTTCTGGTATAGAAAAACGTAAATATCGCAGCGCTCCAGTTTACTACGAAAATTCCCCACCAGATACCCTTTGTCCCCCACCCGAGGGTAATGGCAAGTAATATAAAAAGGGGAAGCGGCATCAGAAACTGCCGGTAAACACCTACAAATATCGCATACATCGGCCTTTTCATCCCCTGCAAAGTCGAAACCGACATATTGAGAAAGATGTAAGCAAAGAAAAACAGCGCTGCAATACGCAGATACTCAATTCCAATTGCTATAACCTGGCTGTCGGCCGTGAATGCCTGCATAAGCTGGCGTGCAAAGAGCAGGACCAATACTGTACCGATTGTAATGATTATTAAACCATACCGGATATTAAGCTTCCACGATTCATAAACCCGCTCGGGACGATTGGCTCCCATGTTTTGGGCAGCCAGGGTGAGTGCTGCAATATTTAAACCAATGGTTGGCAAAAGGGCAATTTGTTCAATCCGCGTGGCAATGCCATAAGCAGCTACTGCCTCCTTACCAAAGTGACTTGCAAAATAGGTAATCACAAAGATACCAATAGCCACCGTAAGCATGTTCAGGCTCGCCGGAAATCCCTGCCCGAACAAGGCGGAAAAGTATTTTTTCCGGGGGACAAAATCGTTAAATCGGGCATGTTGAAAAACTTTTAATTTACGGGTAACATAGATCATGTAGAAAGCTCCTAAAACCTGGATAATAACAGTAGAGAAGCCAATTCCACGTATTCCCAGTGCCGGAAAACCAAATCCTCCATAAATAAACCACGGATCGAGAATCAGATTGAGCACAAATCCCGCAATCAGATAATTGCGATAGGTCCTTGTATCACCCCTGGCTGTTAAAAGGGAATTAAGGATGCTATTGATCAGAAAAAATACCGTGCCATACAATATCGTATCCATGTACTTAACCGAAATCTCAAGATAATTCTCTGTAGCTCCTAAAATCCGGAAAAGGGTTGGGGCAGCAATCAATCCCAGAATCATTAGCAGAACGGAATTGATTACAGAAAAAGTTACAGCCTGATATCCGATTTTATCGGCCTCTTCATTCCGTCCGGCACCCAGCGATTGTGATATTAATGCCGTAGTTCCTGTTCCCATCCCCATTCCCATTGCCAGAATAATAAAAAACACAGGAAAGGTAAGCCCCATGGCTGCCAGGGCGGCTGTGGATATCCTTCCACCGTAATAGGTATCAACAACGTTGAAAAGGGTATTAAAAATAAACCCAACGCTTGCCGGCACGGCAAGTCTGCGGATAAGCTGTGGAAGAGGCGCTGACGTAAAATCAATTGATTTGAGCATTTTTTGATAAAATAAATGTACTATTACAACACCTTATGACTCCCAAAGGTTTAACTTTGTAAATAAGAACTTACTAAACATATTTTAGTTACGAAGACTAATCGTACTTTTAATACAAGATCAAAAGAAAGTAGTCAACAAAGACTTCGGAAAGGAGAAAAAAAATGAAAGCATCTTTTAAAATTGATTACCAGACCCTATGGGGTCAGGTCCTTTATGTAACCGGTTCTGCATCTGAATTTGGTGCATGGGATCCTGCCCATGCGTTACCAATGAAAAGTGCTGTTGCAGGTGAATGGGAACTGAATTGTGAGTTCTCTTCGGAGGCTCGGCTTGAATATAAATACCTGCTCAAAAATCCGGATGGAAATTTCATTTGGGAAGGGGGTAAAAATCGTGCCCTCGATATTGATAATAATACGCTGGATGAGTTTAGATGCCGCGATTTCTGGAGAACTACTCACGAATCTGACGTGGCCTTATCTTCTTCGGCATTTACAAAAGTACTCCTGTCCCGTCATAGCTCCAATGAGCAGGATTCTGCCTATAATCTCAGTCCAAGGACATTGAAAATCCAGATTCATGTCCCCAGAATAAGTCCTGATTGTTGTGTCGGTCTTCTCGGTGATCAGCCTTTTCTGGGAAACTGGATGGAGCAGCATATCCTCCTGATGAGCGATGCACAGTTTCCGTGGTGGAGTATCAACCTTGATGCAGATAAGCTAAAGTTCCCTTTTCAATTTAAATATGTCATCTACAACAGGGTAAAAAAACAAATCGTTACCTGGGAGCAGGGAAGTAACCGAATGATCAGGGATTTTGTGTGTGATTCACCTCGAAGTCTTAAGATCCATACCGATGAGAGTTTCAGGTTTCCTGCTATCCATTGGAGAGGCGCAGGTGTTGCTGTCCCGGTTTTTTCTTTACGTACCGAAAAAAGTGGAGGCATTGGCGAATTTCCCGATATCAGGAAACTGGTAGACTGGGCGAAACTTACCGGATTGAAACTGGTTCAACTTCTCCCATTGAATGAAACAGTGGCAACACATACCTGGATTGACACTTATCCCTATAAGTCTATTTCCACTGTGGCACTCCATCCTGTCTACTTAAACATTAATAAAATAGGGGTTCTGGATGATGAAAGTCTGGAGATCGGTTTTGCACAGACACTTGCAGGATTCAATGCACTTGAAACAGTCCGTTACGACGATATTCATAAAGTAAAATCGAAATTCTTCAAACTCATTTTCGATCAGCAAAAAGATCTTTTCCTCGTCGATCCCCCCTTTATCCGGTTTTTTGATGAAAATAAAGATTGGCTGGTTCCTTACGCGGCATTTTGCTACCTGCGCGATAAAAATAAAACGGCCAATTTCAGAAACTGGAGTGAATATTCCACCTATAATCAGGATGAAATCAACAGGTTATGTGAGACTGGTCAACCCTGGTATTCGGATATCGCAGTACATTACTTTATCCAGTTTCATGCCTCCAAACAACTCCTTGAAGCAGCTGAATATGCCCGCGAAAACGGAGTTGTCCTGAAAGGGGATATCCCAATCGGAATAAGCCCCGACAGCGTTGAGGCATGGACTCATCCCGAATTATTCAATCTCGATCAGCAGGCAGGAGCTCCTCCCGATGAATTCGCAGATCTTGGGCAGAACTGGGGATTCCCAACCTATAACTGGGAGAAGATGGCCGAAGACAATTTCGCATGGTGGGACCAGCGGCTTAAACAGATGTCCCGCTATTTCGATGCTACCCGGATAGATCATATCCTTGGATTCTTCCGTATCTGGGAGATTCCTGTGGATCAGGTGCAGGGAATCATGGGCCATTTTAGACCGGCATTACCATTTAATCGTGACGAAATCATTGATCGGGGAATTAATTTTAATGAAGAGCGGTATACAAAACCTTACATCCGTGAGTATTTCTTATGGGAACTTTTTGGCGAGGAGACTCAGGAAGCCAAAGCAACCGCGCTTTTGGAATATGAACCAGGAAAATACAATCTAAAACCACAATTTAACACCCAGCGAAAGGTGTGGAATTATTTTGAGGCCAATAAAAAGGGTGATGAGCTCACAGGCAAAGAGACACGCTTACGGGACGGACTTTGTTCATTGATTTCAGAGGTTTTATTCCTGCGTGATCCCTATCACCCAAGCCTGTTTCACCCCCGGGTAGCTTTTCACAATACCAACAGCTACCTCAACTTAAGGACAGAGGATCGGTGGGCTATGGATGAACTCTATATCAACTTTTTCTACCACCGACACGAAGAGTGCTGGAAAAAGCAGTCACTGTGGATATTACCCGCCCTTATGAAATCAACAGATATGCTCATTTGCGGCGAAGATCTGGGATGGTTCCCGAAAGTGTTCCAGGAGTAATGCGTAACCTTGGTATCTTAAGTCTCGAAATTCAAAGGATGCCAAAGGATCCCAATATCGAATTTGCACATCCGTCCGATGCTCCCTATTTATCTGTTTGTTCAACTTCAACACACGATATGTCAACCCTCCGGGGTTGGTGGGAGGAAGACAGGGCTCACAGCGAACGATTCTTTAGAATTGTAATGGGTCAAAAAGGGGAATTCCCCCACTTTATGGAGCCGTGGGTTGCACGCGAAATCCTGAATATGCACTTCTATTCACCGGCCATGTGGGCGATATTCCCAATTCAGGATTTATTAGCCATGGATGGACGACTTAGATGGGATAATACCGAAGGGGAACGAATAAATGTCCCAGCTATCGCCCAACACTACTGGCGCTACAGAATGCACCTTACAATGGAAGAGCTGATCAATGAAAAAAAGCTCAACAACGAATTAAGATCCATGATTTTTGCCTCCGGCAGAGGTTCTGAGAGCTGAATTCCTCCGTTTACCGGTATTTTTCTTCCATTTACCGATTCCTCATTCCTGGAGGTTGATAAAGGAATTAGTTTTGTGCGAGTTTAAAACCCAGTTTAAGAAACCCTTTAAAACAAACACAATGATTAAGTACGACGAAACACCGGGAACAAATGAAAATTCATTTGACAGAAAAAGCAGAAGAAGCGGAGATTCCAGATCTCTCCTTGGAATTCTTTTAGTTGCCATTGGAGCAGTGATGATTGCAAGGCATTCAGGATGGCTCAATAGCGATTTGTATGACCACTTATTTAGCTGGCCTGTGCTTCTGATCGTAATTGGGCTTTTTAATCTTGCTAGAAAAGCATATACACCTGCAATTATTTTAATCTCAATCGGTCTTTTCTTCTTTGTCGAACAGTTTAGTTTTATACCCGAAAATTTCCATGAAAATTTCTGGCCTGCTTTAATCGTTTTGGTGGGTGTCTCATTTATTCTGCGCAGAGGCGGAGGATCAAATCACAGGAATCCTTTCAGTAATATGGATCCTAAATCCAAAAAATCAACCGATTTTATTGACGAAACAGCAATTTTTGGTGGAAAGAATGTTTCAGTAGTCACCGAAAATTTTCAGGGCGGTAAAATCACTTCAATTTTTGGGGGAGCCAACATTAACCTCCGCTATGCTAAACCGGTGGAAGGGTGTATGATCGATATTGCTACGATCTTCGGAGGGACTAAAATTATTGTTCCTGAAGATTGGAATGTAAAAATTGAGGTCGTTTCGATATTCGGTGGGTTTGAAGATAAACGGGGGTACTCGGTTATTTCGAGAACAGGAACTGGGAAAGTAGTTGTAATTAAAGGAACATGTATCTTTGGAGGTGGCGAACTGAATTCAATGCCATAAACAGTCTGCTGGATAATTAAAATTTAACAAAACATGCCCGATTTAATTTTAATTAATTCATGGACCATCCAGTAACGACCAACCGAATATCAGCCATTATATATTGGCTATTCCTCTTGATTCCGGGTATCCTGCAGACAGTTTATAATAGTTTTTATCATTTATTGTCTGTTTCAGATTCCTTGCTCGACGGCCTGATTTTCGGCTCAGTATTTGGCGTCCTGGGAATTGCTGTATGGTATGTCGTAAGATATAATGACCCCGAAAAAAGTGCACAAGGCCAGATGATTGCAAGCCATGCGGCTGCATCTCTGGTTTTTACCACGATATGGATGCTCACCTCCGGGATCCTCGCAAAGTCAATAATAAGTGATCCCCTGTATCATAATTACTTATATGGAGAGCTTACAACACGAATTCTGGCTGGCCTGCTATTTTACGCTTTACTTGTAGGGGTCTATTATATTTATGTTTACAGCCAGCATAATCAGGAGAAAGCGCAAAAAGAGGCAGAGCTGCAAAAACAGATTCGGGAAGCCCAGCTTAACGCCCTAAAATCACAGATTAATCCCCATTTCTTGTTTAATAGCCTTAATTCTATTGCATCATTAACCCTGACGAATCCCGAAAAGGCTCACGGAATGGTCATTGCATTATCCGATTTCATGCGCTTCTCACTTCGAAAGCAACAAAACGATATGGTTACCCTGGATGTTGAATTAAAGAATATCGCGCTCTATCTACAAATCGAGAAAATAAGATTCGAAAATAAGCTGCTTTACAACTTTGAAATCGAGGAAGAATGCAAAAAACACTTAATTCCCAGTCTAATCCTCCAACCTATCTTTGAGAATGCAATTAAATACGGTGTTTATGAAACTTCAAAGCCCGTTGTAATTCTTTGTAAAGCCCAAAAATTACAAGGTTTCCTGGAAATAACTATTATCAATGACTTTGATCCGGAATCAGTCCCTCTTAAGGGCGAAGGGATTGGACTGACAAATATTAATGAGAGGTTAACCCTTATTTACGGAAGTTCAAGACTATTGACAGCAGAGTTAGGCGATAATAACTTTAAAGTGACGATGGTTATTCCTGACTAAAATCCTTCAGCCCTGAACTGTAAATTAAAAGATTGATAACTCACAAGCAATGAAACGAGCATGTTCGATAAACATAAACACGAATGAATGTCTCACATGCGAGTTCCATCCGGCAATTAAAAAACAAATTATATTCGGATGAATAAAATAAAGACACTAATTATTGATGATGAGTCCCTTGCCCGTGATTTACTCCGCTATTACCTCTCCAAAGACGAGCGGATTGAATTAGTAGGAGAGTGTGCAAATGGTTTTGAAGGGGTATTGGCAATCCAGGAACTAAAACCGGATCTGGTTTTTCTTGACATTCAGATGCCAAAAATCACAGGCTTTGAGATGCTTGAACTAATCACTGAACCTCCGGCAATCATATTCTCGACCGCATACGATCACTACGCAATTCGCGCCTTCGAGGCAAATGCCATAGACTACCTGCTTAAACCATATCCTTATGAAAGAGCAGCAGTTGCGCTGAATAAGGCCATTGAAAAGATTAATAGTAAATTTCCCCTCTCCGGGGTAAATCAATTAATCGTATCCCATGATCGGGAAGTTGGAATTTTGAATCGTGTGGTCGTAAAATCGGGGAGAAAAATTCAGGTCATTCCTGTTGATTCGATCTATTACCTTGAATCACAGGATGACTTTGTGATGATCTATTGTAAGGAGGGTCATTTTATGAAGCAAAAAACCATGAAGTTTTTTGAAGAACACCTCGAAACAACACAATTTGTACGGATACATCGCTCCTATTTACTTAACCTCTCCTCAATTGCCGAGATTCAGCAATACGAAAAAGATTCTTGGGTTGTTCTTACCCTGCAGGGGGCCAAACTGAAAGTGAGTAAAGCAGGATATTTGAATCTAAAGGAGAAACTAAAAATCTAAAGGTCCTATTTTTGAGTAAAAAGATAGTTGACAATTTCCCTGGAAGCGCCCCGGTTTTTATCCACATAGCCCCTGGCGAGATTTGACGCAATATTCAGCATTTCAGGATTCATCCGTAAGCTTTCAATTTGATCTTCAAGCTCCCCTGAATCACTAATAGCACAGGCAGCTCCAAGACTTAACATATCATAAGCTTCCTGAAATTTATGATAATCGGGACCGAATATAACAGGGAGTCCAAAAACTGCAGGTTCAAGGATGCTGTGAATCCCGGAAGTAAAACCACCGCCTATATAAGCCAAAATCCCATACCGGTAAATCGAGTTCAGGTATCCATACCCATCAACAATCAAAACATCCGAATCCAGGAGGTCCTGGGTAGAGGAAGTGGAATAAAAGGTATATGGTTTTTCCAATGCATTTGTTATCCGCTCAAGCGATTGAGGGGTTACTTCATGAGGGGCAATAACAAATTTCAAACCCGAAGGTGACTTATTCACATAGGGTATAAAAAGATCCTCATCCTCTTTCCAGGTGCTTCCTGCTATTATTATCTTTTGTCCTCCGCCAAAAATTTCAAGTTTTTCGAGTTTTGGACTCGCATCGGCAATTTGACCTACCCGATCAAGACGGGTATCCCCGGAGAGGGAAACATTCTTAAAACCATATCGATGCAAAATATCAAACGATTCCTGATTTTGAACAAAGATATGCTCGTATGTTCTGATTGCCTTAAGATACCATTTGCCCCATGGCTTAAAAAAGATTTGTGAAGGCCGGAATAGCGCTGAAAAGATGTATGTCGGTATACCTTCCTCCTTTAACTGGGTTAAAAAATGGTACCAAAACTCATATTTGATAAAAAATACTTTTGTTGGCCGGACAATTTCAATAAACCGGATTGCATTTTTTTTGGTGTCGAGGGGGAGATAAAAAATATAGTCCGCATAGGGATAGCTTTTCCGCAATTCGTATCCCGAAGGGGAAAAAAAAGTAAGAAGAATTTTGTATTCAGGCCAACGGGCTCGAATGGCCTCAATTACCGGCCTTCCCTGTTCAAATTCTCCAAGCGAAGAGGCATGAAACCACAGGATAGGTTCACCCGGTTGTATCGTTTCACGTAACCGGATGAAGATATCCTTCCGACCCTCAAGCCATTTACGGGCTTTCCCGTTTCGTAATGAAACGATCCTAACCAAAAGGTAATATCCAAATATTCCTAAGTTATAAAGCCACCTCATTGTTTATCGATTTTGCCTGACAAATGTATTTCATTTCGTGAAATAAATAAAGTCGAATGACGTTTATTTATCTGGATGATATCCAGCATCTTCCGGAAGTCCTGGCTGAAAAGATGCCTCAACAGCCAACTGATCGCACCGCTCATTTTCCGGAATACTCGCATGTCCTTTCACCCACACAAATTTAATGTGATGCATTCCATACACTTTCAAAAATCTTTTCCAGAGATCACTGTTCTTCTTCCCCTTAAAACCGGTTTTCACCCAGTTAAAAACCCATTTTTTCTCAACCGAATCGGCAACATACTTTGAATCAGTGTAAATAGTTACATTACAGGGTGTAATCTTAAGGGCTTCAAGTCCAACAATTGCAGCCATCAATTCCATGCGGTTATTGGTAGTAAGTTTAAATCCCTGAGAAAGTTCCTTGCGGTGAGATCCGGATATCAAAACAACACCGTAACCTCCCGGACCCGGATTCCCGCGGGCAGCTCCATCGGTAAAAATAATTATTGCGGGATTCTCATGCAGTCCCATACCTTAATATTGAGAAGTTAAAAGACCGGTAATTGACCGGCCTCTTGCTATTTTAGATGGTGCTTTTGACATTGTGCTTCATATTTACTTCGTTGTCAAAATCAATTCTTAGAAATACGATGTTATCGGACCAGTTTCATTTCATTAACAAGATGGCTTGCACCAGCAAATTTATCGATTGTCCACAACACAAATCGGATGTCGACACAGATGCATTTTTGCAATTCAGGCTCAAAAGCGATATCACCGCTCATTGCTTCCCAATTGCCATCGAACGCAATCCCGATTAATTCACCGCTTCCGTTAATCACTGGGCTTCCTGAGTTTCCTCCGGTGATATCGTTATTTGAGGTGAAGCAGGTGTGTAAGGTACCGTCTTTATCACCATACTGCCCGTAATCTTTCGCATGGTACAAATCTACAAGCCTTTGTGGAAAATCGAAGTCGGCATCTCCCTGGATCCCCTTTTCTGTATACCCCTTGAGGGTGGTATAATAATCAAAATAGGTAGCATCGTGGGGAGTATACCCATCTACAATACCATAAGTCAGACGCATTGTGGAATTGGCATCAGGATAAAACGATTTCTCATTACCCATCTCCATTAATCCTGCAACATACAACCGTCTGGCTTTGTCCAGATTAGCTTTTGAACTGCTCAGGTCGTGCATGATTGCATATTGTGTTTCGAAAATCGAGCGCATTGCAATAAAAGCCATATCTTTCTCAATCACCTTACGAGATGGATTATTCAGAAAAGCCTCCATTTTAGCCTGATCGGCAAATATCGTTTTAGTAAATAACTTTTTCGAGTAAGCCTCAAAATCCCCCTTGAATTTTGATTGAATTACCTGAAAAAAACCAGGAATATACTTGGGATTAACCTTTGATGAATAAATCTTTAGTAAGGTTGCAACAATCTTTTGGTCGGTGCTGGCATCGTAATCTTTAAAATAAAGGTCAAGCGAAGATCTTAACTCAGAGGCAGCGTCCTTAATTTTAACATCATCAGTACCCTTAAGTGCAGAAAAGAGTGATGCAGACTTTGCCGCAAATGAGAAGATTTCTGCTCCACGGAGCAAAGATTCCCTGGAATACTCATCTGCAATTTTCTCATCCTTACTTTTAAAGGCTGCATTTATCGTATCGAGTGCTCCGCCATATTTAGCCTTCCTTTCTGGCGTTGAATTTGCCCACTTCTGAAATTCTTTTTCCCCTTCAAGTTTCCGGGCGATTACATTGAGGTCTGTCAGACCCTTATTCTGACCTATTGAATACTTATAGTAGTTTGAGCTTCTTGCAAATTTCGAAGCATATTGAATCCTTGCTTTCTGGCTGGTAGCCATATAATCTCTTATGATATTCAGCTTTGCCTCTCTTGCTGTAATGCGGATCTCATTGACTACATCCATCGTATTTTGCACTTCCGCGGAAGTACGATAACGGGTTGTATTTCCTGGATATCCCATCACCATGGCAAAGTCATTTTTCACTACACCCTTTAAGGATACGGGAAGAAAATGCCTCGGGTGATACGGGACATTTTGCTTCGAATATTCGGCCGGTTTACCATCCGGTGCGCAATAAACCCTGAACATCGAAAAATCACCGGTATGACGTGGCCACATCCAATTATCGGCTTCTCCACCAAACTTCCCTATCGACTGTGGTGGAGTTCCAACCAGCCTTACATCTTTAAACGTCTGCGATACGAAAAGATAATATTTATTAGCCTCAAATAGACTCCTCACCCTGATCTCAAATTCGGTACTCCCTTTAGCCTCCTTCTCAATTTTACCCATCGCTTCCCGAACTTTAGATGACCGTGTCTGATCATCCATATCATCCGTAACATTCTTAAGCACCTGATCGGTAACCTCCTCCATGCTTATAAGAAATGTTACCGTCTTTCCGGGATTCGCAAGCTCATCCTCACGTTTCATTGCCCAGAAACCATCTTTCAGGTAATCATGCTCTACTGAACTATGAGCTTGAATCTGGTCAAATCCACAGTGGTGATTGGTCAATAATAATCCGTCATTCGAAACAATTTCAGCGGTACAGGAACCTCTGTCGAGTGCAACAACCGCATCCTTTAAGCTCGAATGGTTAATACTGTAAATCTGCTCATCGGTAAGTTTACATCCGATTGAACTCATTTTTCGGATATTCAACTTTCCAACCAGCGAGGGGAGCCACATCCCTTCGTCGGCTTTAACATTTATAGTAAGGAGAAGTGTAAGAACAAGAAATGCTAAGAGACTGTTTTTCATCTAAAATAATTTTTGCGGCAAATGTAACTTTATTTACAAAATTACATCCCTGATAAAACGCATATTATCCGCGGTTTAAAAAAACTTTTGCATAAAAGCGCTCACTTTATCTTCGATTTTTGAATCTCCGGCCATTCCGGTGACAAATGCACTTCCAATAATAGCCCCATTGGCATAATTGCAAGCCCTTAAAAAAGAGGACTTATCAGAGATTCCAAATCCAATCAACCGGCCGGAACGCAGATTCATTGTTTGGATTCTCTCAAAATAACTGATCTGTTCATTATTCTCCGATTCTTTCACGCCGGTAGTGGATGAAGAGGAGACCATATAAATAAAACCAGTAGAGAGGGAGTCAATTTTGATGATCCGCTCTTCGGGGGTTTGAGGGGTGATTAAAAAGATATTTGACAATAAATGTTTTTCAAAAATCGCTTTATATTCCTCCTCATAGACCTCCAGAGGAAGATCGGGAATGATCGTTCCGTCAATCCCTGTTTCATGGCATTTAGTACAAAATTCCTCAACTCCATACTGCATAACAGGATTCAGATAGCCCATCAGTATTAACGGGATTGAAACGGTTTTCCGGATCTCCTTCAATTGTTCAAATAAAAGATTGATCGTCATACCATTCTCCAGGGCTATTTCAGAACTGTGCTGAATTACCGGACCATCAGCTACAGGATCGGAAAAGGGCATCCCGATCTCAATCAAATCTGCCCCATTTTTCTCAAGTTCTTTAATAATGGTAAGAGTATCCTTTAATGCCGGGTATCCGGCGGTGAAATAGATTGACAATATATTCCTCTCTTTTCTTTTAAAGAGCGATGTAATCCGATTTTCCATGACGTTAATTTTGCAAAACTTATGCTTAATAACTGTTTATTATAAAAATAATTATTTAACTGATTGAAAATATTTCAGAAAAGTCTCCATATCCTTGTCCCCTCGCCCTGAAACATTAACCACTACAACATCTTCGGGTTTGAACTCAATCATCTCAAGTGCCGCTAAGGCATGAGCAGATTCCAACGCCGGTATAATCCCCTCTTTTTGTGAAAGATATAATGCCGCCTTTAGAGCCTCCTCATCGGTTGCACTTAGAAATCTTCCCCTTTTGGTTAAAAAAAGATTAGCATGCATCGGTCCGATCCCGGGATAATCAAGACCCGCAGAAATCGAATAAGGTTCAATTACCTGACCATCTGCGGTCTGCATCAGCAGACTGCGACTGCCATGCAGAATACCGGGGCGTCCCAGTTGGGTTGTGGCAGCAGATTCACCGGTATCGACACCTTTCCCACCCGCCTCAACGGCGATCAGCTGAACTTCCGGATTATCCAAAAAATGGTAGAAAGCACCAGCAGCATTGCTCCCGCCTCCAACACAGGCAATCACATAATCGGGTGTTTCGCGACCTGTTTTTTCCTTAAGCTGAATCCTTATCTCTTCGCTGATAACCGACTGAAACCGTGCGACCATATCTGGATATGGATGAGGACCAACAACCGAGCCTATAATATAATGGGTATCAACGGGATTATTGATCCAGTCGCGAATTGCCTCATTCGTGGCATCCTTCAGCGTTTTACTTCCGCTATTAACCGCCCGTACCTCCGCACCAAGCATTTTCATCTTCTCTACATTAGGTGATTGACGCGCCACATCCACAGCCCCCATATAAACAATGCACTCTAACCCGGCTCTTGCACAAACCGTAGCTGTAGCAACCCCATGCTGCCCGGCTCCCGTTTCTGCAATAATCCTGGTCTTCCCAAGTCTTTTCGCCAAAAGTATCTGACCAATCGTATTGTTTATCTTATGCGACCCGGTATGATTCAGATCTTCCCTTTTCAAATAAATGTGCGCCTGATAACGATCCGAAAGACGATCGGAATAATAAAGCGGTGAAGGCCTCCCTGCATAATCGGAAAGTAACTTTTTAAATTCATCCTTAAATGAATCACTTTCGATAATCTGCAAATAACAACTTTGTAACTGGCTGATATTCTGCTGCATCATCTCGGGAATAAAAGCACCACCGAATGTTCCGTAA
>Ga0073936_10006341_pt1 | contig 15630 bp, 16 predicted proteins | sample AliMusrvi5mmetaG_FD_87041 | JGI IMG/M metagenome (GOLD analysis project Ga0073936, IMG submission 87041) | Freshwater lake bacterial and archeal communities from Alinen Mustajarvi, Finland, to study Microbial Dark Matter (Phase II) - Alinen... | ecosystem: Environmental > Aquatic > Freshwater >... | reverse complement strand
TCTATCGTTAATGGTTTATTTTTCAACTGAGCTATTTCACTTATAATTTTTCGTTCATCATTGTGATTTGAATCAAAAAAAGAAATTCCTATCCAGTCTACATACTTATCTCCGGGATACCATTTTAAAGGATCATACGCTGGCCACTGTTTGTCCTTCCAGGCCATACTATGCCAAACGAAATTGACATTGATAACACCCTTACTTCTTAAACGATCTACTATATATCGATAGGCTTTTATATATTGGCCGGGATCATATTCATTCTCAGGATTATCGAATTCATAACCAATGCGCAAATAAACTTTTTTTCCTGAATTTTTTATCCACCGTCCTATTTGATCTATATTATTATCTAACCCTCCTTCGACAATTTCCCTAAGCATATAACGCATATATAGCCCAATTTGGACAATTTGAATTTTGGGATATTTCTTAAGCAATTGATCGGCGTAATTTATGCCCGCCCCTTGATCAACGGGTTCAGAAAGACCTCGCGTATCATTGATAGCTGTATAAACCATCACTCCATCTGGAAGCTTGGCAGAAGCAAAATTGACTAATTCTGACATATAGTCATCAATGGAATGGGAATCCTGACCTATAACAAAAGTAAAATCATTACGATCCTTGCTATATACCATAGAAGGTAATATGCCGCTTACTAAAAATAATAGAATCAGTAGATTCACTCGCATATTCATTTAAAGATCTATTTTAGGGGCGATCTCTTTCAATGGAATCAAAACAAACTGTCGCTCCAGCATACGTGGATGTGGGATGACTAAACGTAGACTGACAAGCTTAATGTCATCATATAATAAAATATCAATATCAATGACGCGAGGTCCATTAACAATCTCGCGTATTCTCCCAAGCTTCTTCTCAATGCCATTAACAGTAATTAGTAATTCTTCAGGAGATAAAGATGTTTGAACCTTAATGACAGCATTAAGATATTTTCTTTGGAGTGGGCCTCCTACGGGATCAGTTTCAACAATTGTAGAAGCCTTTAAAATCTTAAGACCATGCCCCTTGAGTTCTCTAAGAGCATTTTTAATATAGCTCTCGCGATCACCAAGATTTGAGCCTAGGGCAAGGTATGCGATGGACATAAAATTTGTGTTTAGGGGTTTGCGAGTCTGCGTGTTACCGGGTTACTTGTCCCCTCACCCCAAAAACACGCCAACCCGCTAACTCATTTATCCTATGACTTTCCTCAATCTCTCAACAGCTTGATGGATACGCTCAACGGGTAAGGTCAAGGACATACGCACATAACCTTCACCCGATTTCCCAAAACCTACACCGGGAGTAACCACAACATCGGCTTGATCTAAGAAAGCCTTAGCGCATTGCATAGAATCATTAAACTTTGATGGAATCTTAGCCCACACATAAAATGCTGCCTGAGGTGGGTCAATCTTCCAACCCACAGAACGTAAACCATTGATAAGAGCATCTCGACGTGTTTGATACTCCTGACGCATGTCTTCGATATCTCGAGGATCCATATTGAGAGCCGCTATCCCTGCATATTGGATAGCATTAAAAACACCTGAATCACAGTTAGACTTGACCTTGGCTAAGGCTGCCACAAGTGTCGGATTACCGCAAGCCCAGCCCAAACGCCAACCAGTCATGTAGTAGGTCTTTGAAAATGAATGAAACTCAATGGCGATATCCTTGGCCCCTTCTACCTCTAATATACTAGGAGGCTTAATACCATCATAGTACACTTCGGAATAAGCCAGGTCCGAAACGATGATGATACCTTTAGCTTTACAGACAGCAACCAAATCCTGATAAAAATTTTTATCCGCAGTCGCTGAAGTGGGATTATTGGGATAACAAACAAAAATAGCCTTTGCATTCTTGATTTCTTCAATATCCTGTATGCGGGGCAACCAATTATTTCCAGCCTTAAGTGGTAAATATTGAATCTTCCCGCCAGCAAAAGTAACAGCCGCCTGATAGGCTGGATAGGCCGGTTCAGCTAAAATAACCTTCTCTCCAGGATTAATAATACCCAGCGGCAAATGAGCAATCCCCTCTTTGGAACCAATCAAAGGATAAATTTCCGTTGGAGCATCTAAATCAACACCAAATCGTCCTTTAAACCATTTGGCAATTTCAACGCGCAGCTGAGGAACACCGGCATCAAAGGGATAATGATGGTTATTAACGTCTTCAACCGCTTTCTTCATGGCATCAATAATCACCTGATGCGTCCTTTGGTCTGGGTCACCCACACCTAAATTGATAATATCCCGCCCCTGAGCAATAGCCGCGCGTTTGGCTTTGTCAATCTCGACGAATAAATAGGGTGGTAACGCTTTAATGCGATCGGAAAATTCGATATTAAATGATGTTTCAGTAGACATAATAACTCCTTAAAAGATTAATAAACAATCGATCTTAAATGATTAATTAAGCCCAAGTACATCTTGCATATTAAATAAACCTGTTTTCTTTTTGGCTAAGAATTTAGCAGCAACTAAAGAGCCTTCAGCAAAGATATCGCGGGTTTTAGCGTGATGATGAATAGAAATTAAATCCACCGGACTTTCAAAAGAAATGGTATGGTCACCTATGACTTCCCCTTCTCTTAAAGATTCGATATCTTTAACTTTATTCTTAGAAAAATATTCGGCAATTTCGGCCATGGTTTTGGCGGTGCCAGAAGGGGCGTCTTTTTTATGCACATGATGCGTTTCGGTTAGACGAATATCATAACTTTGGCTCGTCACCTGCGCTGCCCTACGGATAAGAGCAAAAACCAAATTCACTCCCACCGACATATTGGAAGAAAAAACAATAGCAATTTTCTTGGAAGCCTTTTTAATCTCAGCAATTTGCTTTTTATCTAGTCCCGTCGTCCCAATAACCATATTAACCTTATGCTTAACACAGGCCTTTAAATTATTAATGGTCGCCTCGGGAGTCGTAAATTCAATAAGCACCTTTGACCCTTTAATGGCTTCATTATTAAAGCTTACGGGAACTTTGTGTATTTCTAAAGGAGTATCCGAACGAGCCTGCCCCTCTAAAAGGGCTGAAAGCTTAAAGGCCTTATCCTGTAAAGATAAGGAGGAAATACGTTGCCCCATACGACCACAACAACCAGAAACGGCTAATTTAATCATTTATGCCCCTTTATTTTTTTAATAACCCATAATGAACAAGAGCTTGACGCAACTTGGCCAAATTGACCTCTTCCATCTCACACATCGGCAATCGCATGGAACCACTGCATAAACCCATAAGTGCCGCCGCTGTTTTAACAGGAATAGGATTCGTTTCAACAAACAATGTTTCTATCAATGGTAGCAATTTGTTGTTGATAGCCTCTGCTTTTGCTTTATCACCTTTATTAAAAGCGTTCACCAATCCTGATACATCAGCAGGAACGATATTAGAGGCAACCGAAATAATCCCCACCCCTCCCATGTTTAAAATAGGCAAGGTCAAGGCATCGTCTCCGGAAATCAAAAGGAAATCTTTAGGACATAATTCGCGGATCTTCTTCATCTGTTCTAAATTGCCAGATGCTTCTTTAACACCAATAATATTCTTAATCCCAGCTAATTTAGCCATAAGATCCGGCTCAATGTTCTTTCCCGTACGTCCGGCAATATTATAAAGGATAATCGGGATATCGGCGGCTTCACTGATAGCCTTATAATGCAAATAAATCCCTTTGTTGGTTGGTTTATTGTAATAAGGAGTGACGACCAATACGGCATCCGCGCCAACCTTGGCCGCATACTTAGCCATATGCACCGCCTCAGAAGTAGCATTAGAACCAGCCCCGGCGATAACAGGCACTCGTCCTGCGGCTGTCTGCACGCAGATTTCAATCACATGTTCATGTTCCTTCTCAGTTAGCGTAGGAGATTCTCCCGTCGTACCGCAAGGCACTAAACCATGAATACCTTGAGCAATCTGCCAATTGATAAGCTTCTTGTAAGCGACTTCATCAATACCATTTGCAGTAAAAGGTGTGACCAAAGCTGTTATTGCCCCATAAAATTTCTTTCTGTCCATTTTCGTCCTCTATATACAGGGTTGATTAAACAAGCCCCTGTGGATTAAAAAAATATTCTCCCTTGGCCACTAACCTGGCTGTGCCTTTTAGCCATACATTATCAATTCTATTTCCTTCGTATAAATCAAAAGTCACCTCTAACACTTCCTTACTAGCCGTCAGTACCTTCATGGTCGCTTGTTTTTGTTCCTTGATCTTTGGATGTGTGTGTAAATACGCCACAATCGCAGAGGCCACTGCTCCGGTACCGCAAGCCAAGGTCTCCGCTTCTACACCCCGTTCATAAGTACGCACAGCCACCATACTATTGGAAGATTTTCCATTCGCCGGGGAAGCTATCTCTACGAAATCAACATTGGTTCCGCGTGGCGCAAAGCGCAGATGATTACGGATAAGCCTGCCTAAACTATTCACATCAACCTCTTGTAAGCCGTCGACAAAAACAATGGTATGAGGAACTCCAGTATCGATATAATCCACCCGCATTTTTTGGTTGGCAATGGTAATGTTAAGTGTGGGCATATAATCTTTAGGGTTTGACAATCGCACGCGCACTTCTTCTTCATTGACTTCAGCCAAGACCTCGCCAGCCAAGGTCTCCATACCAAAGGGCTTCTTATTTGGATTAGAATTAGAAACGATATAAGCGGCCATGCAGCGAGCCCCATTACCGCACATTTCAGCCTCAGACCCATCCGCGTTAATAATACGCATGCGATAATCTGAAACTTGAGACTTATCAAAAATTAAAACGCCGTCAGCTCCAATGCCTGTTTGACGCGCACAAACCTGCTTGGTAAATTTAACATAATCTAAATGAGGTTGAGCATCAATGACGATAAAATCATTACCAGCTCCGACCATTTTTACGAAAAGGACCTTTTGCATATTATTTTAAGAATTTTGGTATTCTCTCACCCTTGATTAAATCTTCAAAAACTTCACGTTCTTTAACAATTTCAAATTTATTGCCACGGACCATAACTTCCGGCACACGACCACGCACATTATAATTACTCGACATCACATAACCATACGCTCCCGCACTCATAACAGCCAGCAAATCCCCCTTACCCACCTTGGGGATAAGACGATCATGAGCAAAGAAATCACCGCTTTCACAGATGGGGCCGACCACATCGACCTTGATCTTAGAAGCCTTAGTCTGTTTAACCGGCACAATTTCATGATAGGCATCATACAAGGTCGGACGAATAAGATCGTTCATCCCGCCATCAACGATAACAAACTTCTTTACCCCATTATCCTTAACATAAACAACCTTGGTAACAAAAATCCCGGCATTCCCCACAATGAAACGGCCAGGTTCCATGATGATTTTAAGACCTGTCTTGTGCAAGATAGGCAATATCTTATCCGCATAGGCCTGGGCTGTTTGAGGAATTTCATTCTTATAAATGATTCCCAATCCCCCGCCGATATCTAAATATTCAATGACAACCCCCTCAAGACGAAGTTCATTAATAAACTCAACTACCTTCTTAATAGCACCGACAAATGGAGCGCCTTCAGTAATCTGTGACCCAATATGGATATGCACACCATTGACCTTCACATGGGTATAAGACTTTTGTGACTTAAAAATCTGTCGTGTTGTTCGAAGATCAATACCGAATTTCTTCTTCAAAGAACCCGTATGGATATAATCATGCGTCGGTGCGGGCACGTCAGGATTAATCCGTAAAGCCGCCTGCACCTTCTTTCCCATCTTCTTGGCTATACGATTAATTTCAGCCAGCTCAGGTTCGCTTTCTACATTAAAAAGCAGAATCCCAGTCTTAATCGCCAAAGAAATTTCCTCTTGCGTTTTTCCTACAGAAGCGAATACAATTTTCTTAGGATCAGCTTTCACAAGTAAAGCTTTCTTAAGCTCACCCACAGAAACGATATCAACCCCCGCACCTAAATCCACCAAGCTTTTAACCACGGCTGAATTACCATTTGATTTCATAGCAAAACAAATGATCGGATTAACCGGCGCAAAAGCCTTTTGGATCTTTAAGAAATGATCCGTCAATGTTTTATAGCTATATAAATAAAAAGGCGAACCAACGCTTTTGGCGATAGTTGATACCTTTACATTCTCACAGCAAAGCTCACCATTTTTAAAATGAAAGTCATGCATGTAATTTCTTTGTCCACAGTTGTAATTGTTTATCTACAAGATTGGGATTTGTTGACCCCAATGAATTTTTAATTTTAACAGAGCTTTGCGGATTGAAAATTTTTTTTACATCTTCACTCAATTGTGGGTGATAAGCTTTAAGCTCATCCACCTTCAAAGACGAAATCAATTTTCCTTTATCTAAACATTCTTTAACGATACGGCCTAAAACATCATGAGCTTCTCGATAAGAAACACCTTTTTTGATCAAATAATCCATAACATCCACGGTAAAGAAATTCTCATCCTTGACTTTCGCGGCGGCAGAATCCTTCTTGATTTTTAAAGATACAAAAATCTTAGCCACCACCTGTAATGAAGCCTCAATGGTTTCAACAGTATCAAACAAGGCCGGCTTATCCAATTGCATATCTCGATTGTAGGTTAAGGGCAAAGCCTTCATAAGTACATGCAATTGGGTCAAATGACCGACTATCTTCGCAGTTGAACCTCGGACCAATTCCAACACATCAGGATTTTTCTTGTGCGGCATGATAGATGAACCCGTACAAAATGCACTGTCTACGTCGACCAAGTTAAATTCCTTGGTTGCCCAAAGGATCAAATCTTCTGAGATACGCGAAAGATGGTTAGCTATAATAGCCCCCGCACTGACTAGCTCTAAAATAAAATCTCGGTCGGAAACCACATCCATACTGTTAGCGGCTGTTTGAGCAAAACCCAGCAACTTCGTGACATACTCTCGATCCGTCTTTAAAGATGTTCCTGAAAGCGCACAACTTCCTAAAGGCATAATATTGGTACGTTTAAAACAATCACACAAACGCCCCTTGTCTCTCTCGAGCATTTCTACATAGGCCAGCATATGATGCGCCAACAATACCACCTGGGCCGATTGCAAATGGGTATAGGCCGGAATAATGACATCCTGATTATTCTTCGCAAACCCAAGAATGGCTTTTTGCAACTGGGAGGCTTCGTTAACCAAATTCATCAGATGATGCAAACAATAAAGCTTCACATCCAAAACCACTTGATCATTGCGGGATCGAGCTGAATGTAATTTATCCGCAGGAGCACCAATCAAACTTTTAAGTTTATTTTGAATGTCAGTGTGAATGTCCTCGGCCTTAGTGTCATATTTAAATTGACCAGATTCTATTTGAACTAAAAGCTTCTTTAAGCCTGTGACAATCTTGGAGGCATCACTTTTAGAAACAATACCCTGTTTGCCCAACATTTGGGCATGAGCGATAGAACCAATCACATCATATTTAGCTAAACGATAATCGTAGCTAATGCTGAAGGTAAATTGATCAGCCAGCGGATCAGACTTCTTGTCGAATCGTGCTCCCCAGAGTTTACTCATAATCTTTAATCCTCGCTATTACTTGTTGAATATCAAAGATATTGTCACAAATATCCAAGAGATAACTACCTTCAAAATATTTCCCAAAAATACGGATAAGAATATCCTTAGATCGTCTGCATCATTGAAAATCTAGCTTTCAAAGGTATTCTTTGTGGCTTGGTTCCTTTAAAATGCTCAGTAAAATCCAAAATGGTAAATCCATCGATCATGTTTAGATTTGTCTTCGACAATCGCAAAGGGATCAAAAGAGTGTCTTTAATAAAATCAACCGGATCTGCAATGTGATGCTCACGCCTGATATGCTCATAGCCCATTGGTGATAATACAAAGGCTCGTCCATCTTTATCTTTAAATTGCATTGCTTTAATCATCATAGTCCCCGCCCTGGTGAAAATTTTAATACGGCATTCCCCAAAGTCGGATGAAACCTTCAGACAGTTTAGGATCAAAAGTGTCTTTATCCCCGTAAGTCGCAAGCTCTTCCTTATAACGTGAATACGGCGACTTGCGGCCAACCACGCTACAGCTTCCCTTATATAACTTCAATCGCACAACACCACTGACACGTTCCTGGGTCTTGTTAACAAAAGCATCAAGCTGTTGCTTCAAAGGCGTTTCCCACAACCCGTAATAGGTCAATTCAGCATAGCGAGGAGAAATCAACTCCTTATAATGCAAGGTCTCACGATCCAAAACCATGGCTTCAAGTTCCTTATGGGATGTGATCAAAAGCGTCCCTGCGGGATTCTCATAGATCTCACGGGATTTAATCCCCACCAAACGATTCTCCACCATATCCACACGACCAACGCCATTGCGTCCACCAATCTCATTTAAACTTTGAACCAATTCAACCGGTTTATAGCTCTTACCATTGACCTTAACCGGTATACCTTTGGAGTATTCAATCTCAACATACTCAGGTTTATTAGCACACTTGAGCGGATTCTTAGTCATCAAATAAATTTCTTCTGGGGGCTCCACCCAAGGATCTTCCAAGACACCGCATTCAATAGAACGGCCATAAAGATTAATGTCCGTCGAATAAGGGCTCTTTTTGGTGACATCTATTGGAATCTTATGCTTTTTGGCATAATCAATTTCTTGTTCACGCGTCTTAAATTCCCAGGTACGCAACGGTGCTAACAATTCTAAATGTGGTGCTAAGATTTTGGCTGTGACTTCAAAACGCACCTGATCGTTCCCCTTGCCCGTGCATCCATGGGCAATAGCATCCGCCTTCTCTTTTTTGGCTACAGCCACCTGATGTTTAGCTATCAACGGACGAGATAGTGCCGTTGCTAAAAAATATTTGCCTTCATAAACAGCATTGGCTTTGATAGCGGGAAACACATAGTCTTTGACAAATTCTTCTTTCAAATCCAAAATATAAACCTTGGAAGCTCCCGTCGCTAAAGCCCTCTGTTGGATAGTCTTAAAATCACTGCCTTGGCCGACATCTGCCATAAAGGCAATCACTTCAAATCCCTTATCCTTATACCAACGGATTAAACACGACGTATCAAGACCACCTGAGTATGCTAAAACAACTTTTTTCATTTCTTGTGTCCTTTCAATAAATATAACAGCACCGCCTTTTGAGCGTGTAAACGATTTTCAGCCTGGTCAAAGATGATCGAATGTTTGCCGTCGATAACATCCTCGGTCACCTCAAAACCTCGATGCGCCGGCAAACAATGCATAAACACATAATTCTTATCAGCTAACTTAGTTAACTGGGAATTAATTTGGTAACCGTCGAATTCTTTGATGCGATTCTTAGTTTCAGCTTCCTGCCCCATGCTGACCCAGACGTCCGAATAAATAACTTGAGCACCCTTGACTGCCGCTTGCGGGTTACGGCTAATTTCAATTGAGACTCCATTGGTTTTAGCGACAGCTTGAGCCTCTTTTAAAATTTGAGGATTTGGATCATACCCCTTTGGCCCAGCAAAACGTACATTCATCCCTACCTTGGCACAGGCCACCATCAAGGAATGAAACACATTGTTCCCATCTCCTACATACGCTACGGTCAATCCTTTAAACTTCCCAAACTGCTCCCGTATCGTCTGAATATCTGCCAGAGCTTGGCATGGATGATACAAATCACAGAGAGCATTAATGACTGGCACTTCAGCATGTTGAGCTAGATCATAAATAACCTTATGATCAAACACCCTTGCGACAATGCAATGAACATAACGAGATAAAGTTTTAGCCACATCATGCGTGGTTTCGCGTTTGCCTAAACTAATTTCATCGGGCCCTAAATACAAACAGTACCCTCCTAATTCGCTAACCCCCACGGCAAAAGATACCCTGGTTCGATTTGAAGGTTTTTGAAAGATTAAGGCCACCGACTTTCCATTTAGGTCGCTTCGCATCTTGCCTTTTTGTTTCTTAAGCTTATCGGCAGAATCAATCAAGGATAAAATTTCAGCGCTTGAATAATCCAATAATTTTATAAAATCACGTTTCATATTTATTAACCTGCAGCAACCTGCAGATTGACCTCTTTCTTATTTAACTGGTTTTCAAAAGACTTCTTTAGAATAAACATAGCTTTGTTAATTTGACGACGGGTAACATTTAAAGCGGGCATAATACGAAGCACATTGCCCTGGGTACAATTGATAATAAGCCCATATTCAAAACATTCTTTAAAAATATCCTGTCCATCAATGGTCAGTTCAACCCCAATCATAAGCCCCAATCCTCGCACTTCCTTGATAATAGGATATTTGGCTTTTAATTCATTAAGCTTCTCTATCAAATAGGGTCCCGTTAATTTAACATTGGCTAAAATCTTATCACTATAAATGGCTTTAATAACCCCTAGAGCGGCCTTGCATATCAATGGACTTCCCGCAAAGGTTGAACCATGCATGCCAGGCTTAAACACATCCGCCAATTCTTTTTTAACGATCATAGTTCCAATAGGTAATCCCCCGCCTAAAGCTTTCGCCAAAGTCATGATATCGGGAACAATACCGTAATGCTGATAACAAAACATGGTCCCTGTACGGGCCATACCTGTCTGTACCTCATCAACGATCAAAAGAATTTTCTTCTGATCACAAATTTGCCTTAAACCTTGCACGTATTCTTTAGACGCTATATTAATTCCGCCTTCTCCCTGAATAAGTTCCAGCATGACCGCCACAGTCTTATCCGTGATAGCTGTCTCAACGGCTTTTAAATCATTAAAAGGCACCGTCTTAAAACCTGGCAACAAAGGCGTAAAACCTTTTTGATGCTTGGCTTGTCCAGTCGCCGTCAAAGCCCCCAAGGTTCGGCCGTGGAAAGAATTCTCTGTGGTGATAATCTCAAATTTAGAACCATTGCCATAGGCACGGGCAAATTTGATCGCCGCTTCATTGGCTTCAGCTCCGCTATTACAAAAAAATATCTTTGCTGGGAAAGAAATACGTATCAATTCCTTGGCCAATTGCGCTTGTTGAGGATTGTAAAAATTATTAGGCACGTGAATGAGTTTGCCAATTTGTTCTCGTACCGCCCCCATGACCTTAGGATGACAATGCCCCAGATTACTGACCCCCCAACCAGGAAAGAAATCCAAATATTTCTTTCCATGAATGTCCGTCAAGACAGAGCCCTTGCCTTTGACAAAAATCGCCGGCATGCGCGTATATGTCTTTAAAATATTCTCATCATAGGAACTAAAAATTTCTTCCTGCTTCATTCGTTCACCTGTCACCCATTACCTATCAGCTGTTAGCTTTTATCATTTAACAATTTGTGTACCAACCCCTTGATCTGTAAAAAATTCCAACAATAAAGCATGCGCGATGCGCGCATCGACAATGTGGGTCTTATGAACACCCCCTCCTTGCAATGCCTCCACACAGGAGCTTACCTTTGGAATCATGCCGCCGACTATAACACCGCTTTTAATCAACTCATCAACTTCCGTCAGCGTCAAGGTTGAAAACAATGTTCCTATATCTTTTAAATCCCGCATCACACCAGGCACATCGGTCAAAAGAACAAGCTTTTCCGCCTTCATGGAATTGGCAATGGCGCTAGCCACCTCATCCGCATTGACATTATGCGACTGTTTCTCGAGGTTAACTCCCATAGGAGAGACAACCGTAATTTTTCCTTCTTTTAAATGCGACTCTAAATGCTCCTTATTGACCGATGTAATAGTGCCTACAAAACCTAAATCTTTGACTGACTTCTTTTTCTTGACGAAGATGATATTTTCTTGTCCCTTAAGACCCGTCACATCACCTTTAAGCGCCCTTATTTCATCGACGATCTTTAGGTTTAATTTCTCTAACTCTTCACCAACAATCGTCAAAGTTTCTTTGTCCGTCACACGGATACCGTCAACAAATTCACTTTTTATGCCCTGTTCTTTCATCCGAGCGGAAATATGCGGACCGCCGCCATGCACGATAATAATGCGAATCCCGACGTAACTTAAAAACACAATGTCCTGTAAAACATTGTGACGGATTTTAGGATCATCCAAAATGCTTCCGCCGTATTTAATCACAAAAATCTTTCGACGAAACGCATGAATATAAGGAATCGCTTCAATTAAGATCGACGCCTTTTTAACAATCTCTTGCATTAGTTATACTCCCCATTAATCTTCACATAATCATACGATAAATCACAGGTATACACGGTTGCTTTGGCCTTCCCTAGGTTTAAATCTACAGAAATAGAAATATCCTTTTTATCAAACGGACTAAATGAAATTTTCATCGTATTTTCATCAACACCTTGAAGACCCAGTGAACCTACTGCCGCACCGACGCGTCCCCAATTTGGGTTACTCCCAAAGGCTGCCGTTTTTACAAGCGCAGAGTTAGCAATCACCTTGGCAATTTTCTTAGCTTGAATTTCATTCGCTGCCCCTGAAACATGAATGGTTATAAATTTAGTCGCCCCTTCACCGTCTAACACAATCATCTTAGCCAAATAAATGCTGACATATTCAACCGCCTCATAAAACTTCTTAAAATCATCATCTTCCTTGGTGATGGTTGGATTGCCCGCTAAACCATTGGCTTGGATAGTCACCATGTCGTTAGTGCTCATACATCCATCAACGGTAATACTGTTAAACGATTTATCATTGGCCCGCTTAAGGGCCAATTTTAACATCTTCAAAGAAATGGCACAGTCTGTAGTGATAAAGCCAAGCATCGTCGCCATATTAGGTTCAATCATCCCAGACCCCTTGGCACAGGCTCCAATGGTGACGGCCTTCCTCCCGACATTGACTTGCACGGCAATTTCTTTAAGTTTCAAATCGGTGGTCATGATCGCTTGAGCAAAACGACTCCCGCCTTTATTGGACAATCCTTTAACCAACGCTGGAGCGGCATCCACAATTTTGTTAAAGGGTAATTGCTTGCCTATAATACCCGTTGAAGTCACAATTACGTCGTCAGATTTAATCTTCAATAAATTAGCAATAAGTTCTGTAGATCCTTGGGCATATTTGAAACCAAACTCTCCTGTATAACAGTTAGCATTACCAGAATTGACCAAGACAGCCCGGCCAATTCCTTTTTTGATATGCTTCATACTTACAACTAAAGGAGCCGCTTTAATCGAATTCTTAGTAAATACTCCCGCTGTTACCGCCGGAATTTCCGATACAATAAGCCCTAAATCAGGCTTGCCTGAACGCTTAATACCAGCCGCTAAACCATTTGCTAAAAATCCTTTTGGGGAACAAACCCCACCTTTAATAAGCTTCATATCAATCCCTCAATCTCATTAAACCCACACATAATATTCATATTTTGAACCGCTTGACCAGCCGCTCCCTTAACTAAATTATCAATCGCACTTGTAATAACGATTGTTTTCTTATCTTGGCTTACAGCTAGGCCAATATCACAAAAATTAGTATAGGCCACATTCTTAATCTCCGGTTGGCTTCCCAAAGGATGCACACGTACAAAACTTTCTGTTTTATAAAACTTACTATAAAGAACATGCAACTGGCTAAGAGTTATCGGTAATTTTGATTGCACATAAATCGTCTCTAAAATACCTCGTTCAATAGGCAATAAATGTGCCACAAAATTAACTTTCAAGTCGTGTCCAGCGAGGCTTGAGATATATTGATCAATCTCTGGCGCATGTTGATGACATAAAACTTTATACGCTTTGAAATTATCCGTAAGCTCACTAAACAACAAGTTAACCGATGCTTTTCGTCCTGCCCCAGAAACCCCTGATTTAGCGTCAATAATAATTGAAGTTATTGATTTAGAACGCGTTGCAATCAAAGGGGCTAACCCAAGGATGGCCGCGGTTGGGTAACAACCAGGATTAGCAATAAAATTGGCCTTCTTAATTTTCTGTCGAAAAAGCTCAGGCAAACCATAAACAGCTTTAGAAATATTTTTTGGATCCACATGCTTATGACCATACCAGGCTTGGTAGGTCTTGGTGCTTTTAAGACGATAATCCGCGCTTAGGTCAATGACCTTAAGACCGGCCTTAAGCAAAGCTCCCGCCACCTTCATAGATTCCGTATGCGGCAAAGCCAAAAAGACAATATCGGAATTCTTAGTTACCTCTTTAATATTAAACTGTTGGCATACAAGGGTCGTGCGGTTTAAAAATTCTGGCCAAATGCTAGAAACAGGCCCAACGGTATTTTGAGCGGCCACGTAGTTGACACGCACACCAGAGTGGTTTAAAAGCAAAGAAAAAACTTCCCTACCCGTATAGCCACTTAAGCCTACAACCGCGCATCGCATCATATCTGTTTTCATATATTCTCCGTCGGAAAATGTATACTATAAATAAAAAAGCCTATCTCGTCAATCATTTTGAAGGGAGATAGGCTTTTAAAGATTTTATTTTTTATTGTGTTAACGTTTAACCCATTGGAACTTACGTCGTGCCCCCTTCTGTCCCGGCTTTTTTCTTTCTTTCATTCTGTCATCTCTAGTTAAGCAGCCGGCCTTTTTGAGGATACCTCTAGTTTGAGGATCGCAAGAAATAAGGGCCCGTGAAAGACCTAATTTAAACGCTCCCGCCTGACCGGTTGAACCGCCGCCAGTCACACGAACAGCAACATCAAATTTCTTCTCTAAATTCGTCAATTTTAAAGGGGTTAAAATGGTAAGACGATCCGTCTCACGTTGGAAATAGTCTGTAAACTCACGTTTATTGACAAAAATACTTCCCTCTCCTGGGGTCAATACAACCCGGGCTACGGAACTTTTACGACGACCTGTACCTGCGTATTTAACGACTTCGACCATTTCTCTTATATCTCCCGTTTATTCTATTAAAATTTATACGTCTAATACAATCGGCTTCTGGGCGGCATGAGGATGTTTATCCCCAGCGTAAACCCGTAATTTACCTTTTTGTTTATAACCTAAAGCGCCGCTTGGAATCATGCGGGTAACAGCCAACTCAATTACAGTTGTTGGACGCTTGGCTAACATATCACCCAATACAACTTCCCTATAACCACTGGGATATCCGGTATAACGGTCTTGAATTTTATCAGTCAACTTTTTTCCGGTAACTCGAACTTTAGACGCATTGATAATCACAACGGTGTCTCCGCAATCAAGAAAGGGCGTGTAAATACGCTTGTGCTTGCCTCGCAAAATAGTTGCTGCTTTGGCGGCCACACGGCCTAAAACCTTATCTTTAGCATCAATAAGATAGCATTTTGTTTCGATATCATTGACTTTAGGTAGAAATGTTTTCATCCTTCGACTCACTCCTCATTTTATTCGTCGTTTACTCAGGATGACCCTGAGTAAAGTCGAATGGGTCATAAACAACTGTCTTTACATTATTAAAGATGTTCTAGTCACCAACTCCCCCGACTAGAAGAAGTCTTAAGACCATTAAAAGAATGCTAAAATATAACATGTTTCGAGATAATGTCAAATAATTTGTTTCACTAATTACTTTTACTAAAGATTGTAACTCTAAGTAGGACAAAATAAGGAAAAAAGCTCCATAGATCAAAAACACCTGTTAATTTGTAAGTTCGAGGAAACAAAAAACAGGAGATCATATGGAGCAAAAGAATTGTAT
>Ga0073936_10006340_pt1 | contig 15631 bp, 10 predicted proteins | sample AliMusrvi5mmetaG_FD_87041 | JGI IMG/M metagenome (GOLD analysis project Ga0073936, IMG submission 87041) | Freshwater lake bacterial and archeal communities from Alinen Mustajarvi, Finland, to study Microbial Dark Matter (Phase II) - Alinen... | ecosystem: Environmental > Aquatic > Freshwater >... | reverse complement strand
TTACATACCCCTTCTGATGGAAAAAATCAGAGCGTATTGCAACCAACAGACAATTTTAAAGGGAATGGGGCTATGAGTGACTTCTGGTTTTTTGATGACTTTTCAGCAAATGGAAACAATGAAAAACCTGCCGGATGGAATGCACCCCTTGGAAATGGCAATTTCGCAACCGTTAAAACTGTTGATGGAGAAAATGGTAAATGGGTACAGCTTAAAGGCAACTTCATTTCAGCCGGTAAGCTCCGGAAACCATTGCCTGACGATTTCACCTTAACCTTCGATTTGATTGTACCTAAGGGGTTTACATGGGGTGGGAAGGCCATAGAGATGATGTTGGCTAATGAAAAGTCAGAATTGGTTTACCAAAACTCAATCACACTAAGAGTTAGACCCGGATTTAATGGATCAGACGGAAAATCCACCTTAAATATATCGTCTCCTTCAGGTATAGTATACGGTAAAGAAGCTCAGGTACCTGGATTTTCAAATGACAAAAATAACAATTGTATAAAGATAGCTCTTAAAAGAAACAAGGAGTTGCTGGAGGTATATACAGATAATAAACAGATTATCAATATTGGTAAAGCGATTCCGGCAGAATTGAAATTTAATTTTTTATCCTTTTCTCATATTAGCAGCGATAATGAAACGGAGAAATATTATATCAGTAATGTTAAAATAACCAAAGACTAATTCGGCTCTAAAACGATCTATTTGGGTAAATAAGATCTCCTTATTGCTAATCAGTTGATAATTTGCGGCTAGGTTTTGGTTACTGGCGGCTGGATGAATGTCCGTAACTAACTAACTTTTATTCTTAACCATGTTCTGAAAAAGGTTACTTTCCCCTATCGAAAATCTGCCACCTGCCAGCTGCCAATTGCTCCCGATACATCAGGACAATGAGAGTGAAATTTCTATTACCCATACTATTTGTCATCGAACCACTAAATCTGCCCGAATGCAGTAATAAATAGTTGTAAAAATAGCGGTGTTTTTTCTATGATTAAGGATTTAATGTCCTATATTTGCATCCTATTTTTAATGGTTCTAAATAAGAATAAGGTGCGACTTTCAGAAGTTGAAGAAAATAAGCATGTTGTAATAACGAAGGTGCTGGGTCACGGCTCTTTTCGTCGACGAATCTCGGAAATGGGATTTGTTGCAGGAAAAGAAGTGATTGTGCTGAAAAATGCACCATTGTACGATCCTGTTGAATATCAGCTTCTTGGCTACAATGTATCGCTACGTAGGGCCGAAGCGTACCTGATCGAAGTGATTACAATGGAGGAAGCCATGGATACTGTTGCCCCAACCTTTGATGGGACAATTGATATGGAAGAGCTGAAAAGGTCGGCACATGAGAAGGGAAAGACGATCCAGGTTGCTTTGGTTGGAAATCCAAACTGCGGAAAGACAACACTTTTTAACCGGGTTACCAATTCGAAGGAGCATGTTGGAAATTACACCGGTGTAACGGTCGATTCTAAAATTGCATCCTTCCAGCACAAAGGGTATACTTTTAACCTTGTTGATCTTCCAGGGACTTATTCACTGACATCGTTCTCGCCTGAAGAATTATTTACCAGAAACTATATTATTGAGGAAACTCCGGATATCGTGCTTAACGTAATCGATTCCTCAAATCTCGAACGGAATATGTTTCTGACCACTCAATTGATCGATATGGATATCAAAGTGGTGGTTGCGTTAAATATGTACGACGACCTTAAAACCAGCGGAGCCAAACTCGACCGGATAAATCTGGGTAAACTTCTTGGTATCCCCATCATTCCCACAACTGCGAGTAGTGGCGAGGGGTTGAATAAGTTATTTGATGAAATTATTGAGGTTTACGAGGAGCGAAATCCTGTAGTACGCCATATTCACATAAATTACGGAGAGGAACTTGAACAATCGATCAAGGCAATCCGTAAGGAGATAAAAAAAGACAAACCCATAACTGCCAGGTTGTCATCAAGGTATTTGGCGATAAGGCTTTTGGATAAAGACCCGACTGCTCTTGATACGCTTAAGTCATCCACAAATTATACCGGTATCAATGAGGTAATTCAGCATGAAATGGCCCGTTTGAAATCAAGATGGAATGAGGAGAGTCCGCACCTGATTACGGATGCTAAATTCGGGTTTATTTCGGGCGCTCTGCGTGAGACTTTTGTCCCTGGAGTACAGTGGCGTTATGCGATCACAGGTAAGATTGACAGGCTGGTCACTCATCGTATCTTAGGCTATCCCATATTCCTGCTCTTTATGTTTTTAACATTTTTTGCCACATTCCAGTTGGGAGCTTATCCAATGGCATGGATCAATAGCGGGGTCGCTTTGATTGGCAATTTGATTAAGGCTTCAATGCCTGCAGGAATGCTTAAGGATCTGTTCACAGACGGAATTGTAAATGGCCTGGGAAGTATAATTGTTTTTCTTCCCAATATTTTGATACTATTCTTTTTCACTTCGCTGATGGAAGATACCGGATATATGGCCAGGGCAGCTTTTATTATGGATAAACTTATGCATAAAATCGGATTGCACGGACGCTCTTTTATCCCAATGGTTATGGGGTTCGGATGCAATGTCCCTGCGATTATGGCCACACGTACGATCCGAAACCGTGGTGACCGGTTACTCACCATGCTGATCATCCCTTTTATGTCATGTTCAGCCCGTTTGCCTGTTTATATTGTATTGATTTCTGCTTTTTTTCATAATTATCCGGCGCTGATTCTTACGGGGTTATACCTGTTCGGAATTACAATGGCGATCTTAATGGCTAAGATCTTGAACCGCACTCTTTTCAAGCGTAAAGATACACCGTTTGTGATGGAGCTTCCTCCTTACCGGATGCCGGTATTGCGAAATACACTGGTTCATATGTGGGATAAGGCAAGTCAATATATTAAGAAAATTGGGGGAACGATTCTTGTTGCTGTGGTTGTTATCTGGGCGCTGGAATATTTTCCCAGAAGTGCAACTGATCAAAACCATTCCTCCGATACTCCGGAGGCCCAGACCTCACATGTAATACTGCCTGTTCAATCTCAAATTGAACACTCTTATCTGGGAACAATCGGCCATGCCATTGAACCGATTATCAGTCCACTTGGATTTGACTGGCGAATGGGGATTTGCCTGGTGGCCGGGATTCCGGCTAAGGAGATCGTGGTTAGCACAATGGGTGTGTTGTACGAAACCGGGAAAGATGTTCAGCAATCGAAAGAACTTTTACCCGAGATCCTTAAATCAGAAGTTTATTATGTGGGACCCAAGGCAGGAGAGAAGGTCTTTAACCAGGCGGTAGCTCTCTCTTTTCTTGTATTCGTGCTCCTCTATTTCCCTTGTATTGCCGTGATTGCCACCATTAAACGGGAATCCGGAAGCTGGAAATGGGCGCTCTTTACCGTTTTGTATACCACCGGATTTGCCTGGATTTTTGCTTTTATCACCTACCGGATCGCACTGTTTTTTATTTAGATCTGGTTTTAGTTTAACCTTTATTACAACTCTTGGATATGCAGGAAATTATAACTTGGATTGTTGTTTTGGTCGCCTTCTCGATTATGGGGTACAAGGCGGTACAGTCATTAAAATCATTTAAGAAGGTCGAAAGTAGCTGTAACGGATGTGGAGGTGGCTGCTGCGGATGCCCGGTTGCACCTGCTAACCGAAAAGTTGCAAAGAGATAATTTTCAGAAAATCTCTGTATCTTCGTATTATATTCATTGGTTATGAAGACGTCTTTTTTAATACTAATTGTACTTCTCTTCTTGCCCTTACTTAAAACTTTTGCACAGGAGCAACAGGTCGTGGTTCCTTATACCCTTGCTGATCGTGACCGCACCATACGGACTGAAGCGAAGATTGAAACTTTGGAAGCAAAGATGAATGTCAAATTCGAAGCGGTCAATGCCCGGATTGACTACCTTTTTTGGCTTCAGGGGGTGATTGTTGCTTTAATTTTGTTTATGCTCGGATATATGATCTGGGACAGAAGGACTGCTCTTCAGCCCGCTCTGGAAAAGGCGAGTGATGCTGATGCAAAAACCACAAGCCTAATCCGTTCGCTGCGAGACTATTCCAAAAAACACCCTGATCTTGCCGAGATCCTGAAAACTCATGGAATATTATAATTTCTTATATTTCTATTTTTTTCTACCAATCTCCTCTTGATTCACCTTATTTCAACTGCAACTCCAGAATTTTCGCAATCTCTTCCAACGTCACATCACCCCGTTCTCCGAATGCCTTAATACCTCTATTTTCGAAGCGACCAATAATCGTAGGGATAATTTCGGCACCGATTCCATAGTCTGACAATTTAGTTCCAATACCCAGTGATTCAAAGAAATCAACTGTTTTAGCGATGATTGCATCAATCTTTTCAGCTGTCGTTCCCTCCGTGATTTTCCATACCCGCTCGCCATACTGAAGTATTTTCGCCTCTTTATTGGTGCGTTTTACCCGCATAACACCAGGCAGAATAATACAAAGTGTTCGTCCATGATCGATTCCATGAAGTGCAGTCAGTTCATGTCCAATCATATGCGAAGCCCAATCCTGAGGAACTCCAACCCCAATAATGCCGTTTAAGGCCATCGTAGCTGCCCACATAAAGTTGGCCGCTGCATCGTAATCGGTACGATTTGCCAGCACTTTGGGGCCCTCATCGATAAGGGTTGTAAGTAGCGATTCAGCAAATTTATCCTGAACAGGAGCGTTTACCGGATAGGTCAGGTATTGTTCCATCGTATGGATAAAAGCATCTGCGATGCCATTGGCAACCTGGCGCTGTGGCAAGGAGAATACGACTTCGGGATCGAGAATAGAGAAGAGGGGCATCACTTTTTCGGAAGAAAAGGCGAGTTTGTCTTTTGTTTCCCAACGGGTAACAACGGCGCCTCCATTCATTTCCGAACCTGTGGCTGGCAGCGTAAGGACCGTTCCGACGGGAATTGCTACTGAAACACTAACTTCATTTCTTCGGGATAAAATCTCCCAGGGATCCGACCCTTCCCAAAGTGCGGCTGCTGCCATAAACTTTGTTCCATCCAATACAGAGCCTCCCCCAACGGCAAGAAGGAAATCAATCTTGTGTGCTTTTATTTGCTCAACACCTTCCATCAGGGTCTCATAATGCGGATTGGCTTCAATTCCGCCAAATTCGATCACATTAAACCCCTTTAAAGCTGCAATGACCTGGTCGTAGATCCCGTTTCTTTTGATGCTGCCACCACCGTACGTGAGAAGGATATTGGCGTTTTGAGGAATTAATCCTGAAAGTTTGGCAATCCGCCCTTTCCCAAAAATGATCCTTACCGGGTTATAAAATTCAAAATTTCTCATGGATATCTTTATTTGTATTAAAATTAAGTTTCATTAAATCAATCGTTTATAAAATTATTTCAATTACCTAAGGTCGCAACCATCACAGCTTTGATGGTGTGCATCCGGTTTTCGGCCTGATCGAAAACGATGGAGGCCTTACTTTCAAACACCTCATCGGTAACTTCCATAGCCTCAAGCCCAAATTTCTGAAAAATATCTTCTCCGACTTTGGTATTTCTATTGTGGTAAGCGGGGAGACAATGTAGGAATTTTACATCTGGATTTCCTGTAAGCTCCATCGCTTCTTTATTTACCTGGTATTGATTAAGGAGTGCGATCCTTTCGCTCCAGACCGAATCTGGCTCACCCATCGAAACCCAGACATCGGTATAAAGGAAATCACAATCTTTGACCGCCAGGGCGAGATCCTCGGTAATCGTAATTTTGGCACCTGATTCCTGTGCAATTATTCTGCAGGTCGCCTGAAGTTCATCTGAGGGCTGATATATTTTTGGCGCTGCGGCACGAAAATCCATCCCCATTTTGGCAGCACCTACCATAAGCGAGTTTCCCATATTATTTCGTGCATCTCCAAGATAGGCAAATTTTATTTGAGAGAGTGGTTTGTCAGAGTGTTCCCGCATGGTAAGTAAATCGGCAAGAATCTGTGTGGGATGAAACTCATTGGTTAAGCCGTTCCATACGGGAACGCCGGCATAAAGGGCAAGTTCCTCGACGATCGATTGCCCGTATCCGCGGTATTGGATCGCGTCGTACATCCGCCCAAGCACCCGTGCCGTATCTTTCATCGACTCTTTGACCCCGATTTGTGAGCCTGTAGGCCCCAGATAGGTCACATGCGCCCCCTGGTCATAGGCAGCCACTTCGAAGGCACAACGGGTGCGGGTAGAAGCCTTTTCAAAAATAAGTGCGATATTCCTTCCTACCATCCTGGGCTCCTCGGTTCCGGATGACTTTGCCCATTTTAACTCGGCCGCAAGATCAAGTAAGTATTCTATTTCGTGGGAGGAAAAATCAAGCAATTTCAAAAAATGCCTGGTATGCAGATTAATAGACATAAATTACAGTTATAATGGGTTAAACTTCTTTGAGTGTTAAATCATAGCTCAAAGCAACAAAATTTCAGTAAAATCCTTCTCAAATTTCTATATAAAAAAGATAATTAATTGGCTAAGGTACGGAATCAGGTGAAGTGCCTAATTTTATGAAATATACAATGCAAGTTTTCACTTTTTATTTCACGTTCCATAATTTAGTGTGATTTTTGATCCGTATGATTTATCTTCCAGTTTCGATGCTTCAGTTATGATACTTTTTTCACCTCCATTTTTGATAAATGAGAGGGCTGCAGCTATTTTTGGTGCCATAGATCCCTCACCAAAAGTGCCTGAATCAAGGTATTTCAGTGTATCCTTATAATCGAGAAACTCCAGTTTTTCCTGAGTGGGAAGGCCGAAATCCTTAAAAATAAACGGAACGTCGGTTAAGATATAGAACTCATTGGCTCCCGCGCTGTTTGCCAGTAGTGATGAGGCGTGGTCTTTATCAATCACTGCATCAATGGTCCGGATCTCGTTATTTTCGTCGTAGTAGACAGGAATTCCGCCACCACCGCATGTGATAACGATATTTCCCTGACGTGCCAGACCTTTGATGAGTTCAAGATTTAAAATTGTCTTTGGAGCGGGAGAGGGAACGACACGTCTCCATCCTTTATCCCCTTTTTTGCTTAGCTTGAAGATCCACCCCTTCTCCCGGGACAATTGATTTGCCTGATTCTCGCTATAGTACATTCCTATTCGTTTGGTAGGTTTGTTAAAAGCCGTATCATGGGCATCAACCTCGACCATACTGACGATCGTAATCACATCTCTTTTTATTCCGTGCCGGATAAGAATATTTCGGAATATCCGTTCAATCATATACCCAATACCGCCTTGAGAATCGGCCACACAGATATCCAGCGGCATCGGAGAAATTCCGTAAATCTGCTCGCCGGCATCATTGCGCATCAAAATATTCCCAACCTGAGGTCCGTTGCCATGGGTTACAATTAAATCATAGCCATCTTTAATAAGAAAGATCAGATTTTCAAGAGTCTCGGCAGTGTGCTGCTCCTGCTCTTCGATTGTCCCTTTTTCGTTATCCCGGAGAAGTGCATTTCCACCCAACGCTACAACAGCCAGTTTATTTGTCATGTATTCTGGTTTTTCAAAAGTTAAAATACGATTTAAAGTAACAAACTATCCAAGAACCAGATGCTGCATTTTATCATATTTCAGAGCTTATATTTGGAGCCTGGAATCCTTTAATTGAAGTTTTGTCCGGCAGGGGCGCATCGTGGTGCAGCGCTATATATTACATCTGGTGATATTGCCCGTTCCCTTTTTTGGTTAAATTTGCAGGGTGATACGACCCTCTTTTTAATATTTAGATTTCGCAACAATGGTTCGCAGCAGAAATGAAAAATCAGGGACAACTTCGACCCGAAAAAGCAGAAGTGGCAGTCGTTTAGGAAAACTAAGCACAGGCGAGACAATTGGGGGAATACTAGCCGTTGTGCTTGTTCTTATATCGTGCTATTTGCTGATTTCATTTACCTCCTTCTTTATTTCCGGAGGAGCGGACATCAGTCTGCTGGATGTCTCTTTCAAAGAGCTCTTTTCCAATCCAGATATAAAAATGCAAAATGCCGGAGGACGATGGGGAGCAATGGCCGCCAATCTTTTTATTAATAAGGGATTTGGGATTGCAGCATTTGGTTTTGTCTACCTGTTTATGATTCTTGCACTAAGGCTGGGGAAATTTGGTAAATTTTCGTTGAGAAGAAACCTGGCCTATACCTTGTTTCTGATAATCTGGAGTTCAGTCGCTGCAGGATATTTCCTCACCTCGCTGTACGAAAAATCGCATATCCTTCCCGGAGGCCATTATGGATTTCATATCAGTCAGTTATTAAACCTTACAATAGGGAAAGTGGGGACATTTTTTCTAATTCTGGGCTCCATGATGATTTGCCTGATTATTGCTTTTGAGGAGGCGTGGCCACTATTGAAAAAATGGGTAACCTATAAACGGGTAAGAAAAGAGAAGTCACTCACCGAGGAGATCCCCGAAGAGGATATTTTCGATATTCCGCAGCCACCCGTTATTGAAACCAAAGAGCGGGCATTTGCAAAGGTTGCCGTTGGAAATAAAGTAGAGATCGTGTATGCTGGATCACCTGAAAAGGAGACCCTCGAGATTGAACGCGAAGAGATTCATCGGGAAGAATCGGTTCCATTTGTGACAAGCAAACCACTATATGTCCCGGCTCCTCGTAAAGGTGATGAAGAGGATGGCCTCTATGAAGGAGCAGATGCGGAAATGCCAGACTTTGATCCTACCCTTGAATTAGCAAGGTATAAGTTTCCCCCCATTGAGTTGCTCGAAGAGCGCTCCTCGGGAAATCCTCAGGTTTCGAATGAAGAGCTGATCGAAAATAAGAATAAGATCCTTCAAACACTCAAAAACTATAATATCGAGATTGTAAAAATCAAAGCTACAACAGGTCCTACAATTACCTTATATGAAATTGTTCCTGCACCGGGGGTAAGAATTTCGAAGATTAAAAATCTTGAAGATGACATCGCCCTGAGCCTTGCTGCATTAGGAATACGTATCATTGCCCCGATTCCCGGAAAAGGAACTGTCGGTATTGAAGTTCCAAACAGTAAGCCTGAGATTGTTTCAATGCGTTCGCTGATCGCCTCCAAGGTATTTCAGGAGAGTGATTATGAGCTTCCACTCGCCTTGGGAAAGACAATCTCGAATGAAACTTTTGTTGTTGACCTCACCAAGATGCCCCATATTCTGGTGGCCGGTGCCACCGGACAGGGTAAATCGGTCGGTCTGAATGCAATTATCTCTTCCTTACTCTATAAAAAGCACCCTGCACAGCTAAAATTCGTTTTTATTGATCCAAAGAAGGTTGAGCTAAACCTCTATTCCATTATCGAAAAGCATTTTCTGGCTAAAATGGAGGGGGAAACCGATCCGATTATCACCGATGTTCAGCGGGTTAAAAATACCCTTAACTCATTGAATCACGAGATGGATATGCGGTATGATCTTTTAAAGAAGGCGCATGCCCGGAATATCAAGGAGTATAATGAGAAGTTTATTGCCAGAAGGTTAAACCCACTCAAGGGTCACCGCTATCAGCCTTATATCGTGGTGGTCATTGATGAATTTGCAGATCTTATTATGACGGCCGGTAAAGAGATTGAATTGCCCATTGCCCGGATAGCACAGCTTGCCAGGGCCGTCGGAATCCATATGGTGATTGCGACACAGCGCCCCTCAATTAATATCATCACAGGGGTTATCAAAGCCAATTTCCCGGCCAGAATCGCCTTTAAGGTTGCGTCAATGGTTGATTCACGAACAATTCTGGACACACCTGGCGCAAACCAACTCATCGGGAAAGGGGATATGCTTGTTTCGACAGGCAATTCCCTGATCAGGGTTCAGTGTGCCTTTGTCGATACCCCGGAAGTTGAATCGATCGCAAAATATATCAGTCAGCAACCTTCCTATCCAAGCGCCTACCTGTTGCCGGAGTGTCATGAAGAGGGGGGGGGAGAGTCCGATATGGCAGATCTGAAGAACAGGGATGAATTTTTTGACGAGGCAGCACGAATCGTAGTGATGAACCAGACCGGATCGACCTCTGCTATTCAACGCAGGTTCTCTATCGGTTATAACAGGGCAGGGAGGATCATGGACCAGCTTGAAGCCGCCGGAATCGTTGGGCAAAATGAGGGGAGCAAGGCGCGTCAGGTTTTATTGCAGGACGAATACGCTTTGGAACAATTATTGCGGGGTTTGGGTCAATAGTGAATATTTAAACAAATTATAATAGGATGAAAGTTATTTCGTTGTTCAGTGTTTTATTTTTAGTTACCGGTTCGATTTTTGCACAACAGGATGCAAAAGCAAAGGAGATTCTTGATAAACTCTCGCAAACCAGCAAAAGTTATAAGACAATCCAGATCGATTTTTCGTTTACCCTCCAGAATAAGACAGGGAGTGTTACCGAAACCAACGAAGGGAGTGTTGCTTTAAAAGGGAAGAGTTACAGGTTGCATATGCCTGCTATGGGAATGGAAGTCTTTTCAGACGGAGCTGTAACCTGGAGTTATCTGACTCAGTCCAATGAAGTTAATATCTCAGCGGTTGATCCCGAGAGCGAGGCATCCCTTAATCCTGCCAATATTTTTACCATTTATGAAAATGGGTTCAATTTCACCTATATCGGTGAGGAGAGCGTCGCAGGAAAGGCTGCCCTCGTAATCGATCTTTTCCCCACCGATGCGAAGAAGGAGTTCACAAAGGTTCGGTTAAGTATTGATAAGGTTAAAAATCAGATCCTTATGGCAAAAACCTTTAACAAGGATGGAAATACATATACCCTTGCCATGAAAAATATGAAAACCGATCAGAATTTAACGCCTGACTATTTTAAGTTCGATCCAGCAAAATATCCCAAGGTTGAGATAAATGATATGAGATAATAAGATAAGGCTTTTTAGAAGCCTTATCTTATTCAGTTAATCCATATAATCTCAGAAGCGTATTTCCCATTCATCTCTTTGATTTCTATTCCGTTGGACATCAATTCTGAGCCTGATATTTTTCTGTCTTGCCCTTTTCTATCTTCAAAGGTTAACGTGTAAATTTTCTTCTGTTCGAGCCCTCTGAGCCGGATGATTTTTGAATCGGGTGCTTTTTCAGAGGGTTTAAAAAGGAGAACCGATCCTTTGTTTAGTGAGGTATTAAAAAATTCAATGCCATCCCAGTTAATTCCGTCGGGTATGGGAAGGATGTGGTAAACATCTGCCGGTGCATCGCCTGGTTTTATTCCTCTTAAGATCGGTCGTTGCTTCGTTTTGTAGAGTGGCCAGTGTTTTTTGACCCCATCAATCTGATTCGAAGTATAGACACACCAATTGGTTGCCATATTGGCGCCCATAAAGCCGGTCCGGAGGATGTAATTCACCCATTCAGGGGAATCGTTAATGACTCCTCCGTTTGGGCTGAAACCTGCGTTATTTGGAACTTCACCATGAGGGCCAAGATTCATCCCAATGTCGGTCTTTATCTGCACCGGATTTATCATAAACGAGCAAGAGTAAAACGATTCGCGGTGATATTCCGGACCGCCTGAATCTTCATTGGTAAATACGGAGATTCGTTGTAAGGTTGTGAAATCCTTTAATAACCCTCCGTTCCCGCAATGTTCATAACGGAAGTTGGGGCGGCTGCTGATCATGTAATCCAGAATCTCCAGAAGCCCCTCATGGCTAAGATAGTTGTATTTGGCTTCCAGCAGCATGTCGCTTCTCCAGTAGTCGAAATGCCAAAAGTCATATCTGGTTAACAGTGCCTTTTTCTCTTTTTCTCTTCCCTCCGCAGTTCCAATATCACATTTTTCGAAAGTAAAGTTCATATAAAGCGAAAGTTTCTGGCCATTCCTGTGGACGATATCTCCGGCAGTCATCCCTTTTGGCCACTTCAAAGTGTCTGGTTTCCAATTGGTATACTTTTTGAAGTCTCCTTTAGTCCAGTCAGCCCCAGAGCCATCCAGCCAGTCAATATCGATTTTACCAAGTTCTGCGCCCCATTGAGTTACAGGATATTTGTTATAGTATTCGGTTAGCTGACCCTCATTTCCCGGAATGCAGTATTCAATTAGTGGCTCTTGCGGATTATCACGTAGTGTTTGGGTAATCTTATAGTTCCAGAACCACCGCTTCATTTTATTGGTGCCATCATCAATATTTCCCACATAAGCCCCGAAGAAAACTGCGGGAAGGTTGAAAATTGCCCCTTTTTCTTTTGTCACCGATCCGGCATCCCATAAATACGATTTATAATTTACCGTTAGCGGGTCTGCTCCGGTCTTATTCTTAAAAACGCCAAAACTCCATTCGTAGCCAATATATAACCCATGCCTTGAGTTTATATCGAGCACCTGAAAGGGGAGATGACTATTGATCCCCTCTGGTGAAGCGCCATTGGCATCATTGGAAAGGTAACATGTGATTGAATCATTCGCCCCTAATTTGTCAGAGGTTACAATTGGTTTATCTCGTGGGTCCTTATTCCCGAGGTATCTTCCCTTATTAAACCGCCAGAGTGACGCAATGGAATCGGAGGTGAATTTTATGTTTGCAGAGATTACCGTCACATTCTGAAACGTAATGTTTCCAACTGTGTTATTTCGAATTGCTACTGAATTCTCAATCGGTCCCACACCTGATTTGGCTTCCCATTTCGATTCCAGCTCCAGATTTGGTGAGGTACTGAAAAAATGAAGGGTTAGTTTTACGCCGTTGGATTTTTCGATCGTGCCATTTTTGAACTTCCAGTTCGGTTGAAAGCTCTGGTTTCCAATCTGAACTTCTTCCGGGAAAGGCATTTCAGACAGCGATTTGATCCAGTTCCAGCCATTTTTGGCGTTTCTCAACTCATAAATTGCAGGACGATCCCTGGATATTGCGATGGTAACGTAGGTATCTTCTGTTTTGAGTTGCCAATTTTGTTTCGGGATCGGATTCTCGGCTAAAGCGATCCGGGAGATCGTAAAAGCGATTATAATAAGATATCTTTTCTTCATCAGTTCAATCGTTTGGTCTTGAGGCAACTAATTATATAACTTATATTTTGTCTTTTAGGTGACGAGTTGGTTAATATAATATTCATAAAGAGAAGCTTCTTTACCTTGAAAATGGCATTGCTTCACTCTTTTTTATTTCAGGAGGAAATAAAAAGATGTTTTGTCAGATCAATGACACGATAGAATCTGATTTTACCGGTGCCCTTGTCTGTAATATTTATTCTGCAAGGTATAAGTATAGCCAAAGGTTATAACTCCTGCACCGGTGTTATTCTTTCCGTTACCTGTCCCTTTTTGGATAGATAAGAAACCATAATTACCACCTCCTTCAATAAAAAATGCATCCTGTTTGGTGACATTGACCGATATGCCCACAAAACCGTCGATGCCGGCGTTGAACTTATATAAATCGTTTTTGATATTTGTGTTGGCATTAAAATCCAGGGGTGGAAAAGGAAGTTCGGTAAAGCTATTATCCTGATTTAGCATTGAAACTTTATTCGTACCGCTAGTGACCTGATGGGCGTTTAATAAATATCCTGCGAACGGCCCCAGGGCAGCATAAACCTTCACGGGACTATTTTTGCTTATTTTCCAGGTATACCTTGCCAGTACCGGCATTAAAAGGTAGTTAATTTTTGCTTCACTTTTAAAATTAGCATATAGATATTCAGGTGCAGTACCTGGAAATTGGGCAATCATCTCCAGAGGAGTCTGAAATGCCTGAAATTTATGCTTTAATCCACCCTGTGAGGAGTATTCGAGTCCAATGGAGACTGAGAATTTTTTATTGACATGATATTCTCCGAATACGCCACCATCGGTTGCGAACCGTGACGAGTACCCTGTATTTAGCGGGGTGTCGGAACTTCCACCCGTTAGATTTGGAATACTGAATCCCCCCTTTAATCCGAGGGTAACTTTTTGGGCAAAACCATTTCCACATTGAAATACCAACGCAAGAAAAGTAAACAGCAGGATATGTTTTTTCATAATAAATAATTTATTAGTTAAAAGATAAGAACCAATAACTATCAATGATGATTTGCCTTAAGCGTTTCAGATGACCATATTCCGGCCATTTACAATATCAAATATAAGAATTATTTAATCAAAATAAAAATTTTCTATAGCTCGCTTGTATTATGTTTGCTGTTTTTCTTCTCCTTGGTCATTCTGGCTACCGAAGCAATTTCGATAAAGGAGGTTCCTCCGCCTACGCCGAAATTACCTCCAACATAGACAACTGTGTCGTTTTCGGTGATTTTGCCACGTCGTTCAAGGTCCAGGAGGGACGACTCAACCAGTTTATGTTTGTTCTTTTTGGAGATGATCAGGCTGGCATGCACTCCATAGGAGAGGGCAAGTTCACGCATGACACGTCCATTATGGCATTTTGCGTATACCGGCCGTGGGCTTCTGAAAGCTGAGATATACCTTGCAATTTTGCCGGTCAGCGTATCTGTAATGATAGCGGCCACCTTTATTTCGTTTGCAGCCAGTACTGCAGCCTCAGCCAGGAAGGCCGAAACCTCGTTATCGAGTCTCGGGACGGGAACATCATTTCGTCGGTCTTTGCTGGTCTCTATTTCAATGGCAACCCGTGTCATAAGGCTTACTGCTTCAACAGGGTATTGTCCGTATGCGGTCTCTCCCGAGAGCATGATTGCATCTGTTCTGTCGAAGATGGCGTTTGCAACATCGCTTACCTCAGCACGTGTTGGCCTTGGGCTGCTTATCATTGAGTGTAACATTTGGGTTGCGATGATAACCGGTTTTTTTCGCTTAATACACTTTCTAATCAGGGAACGCTGAATTGATGGGATCTTTTCAGCAGGTATTTCAATGCCAAGATCCCCCCTTGCAACCATCACCCCGTACGAATAATCAAGTATTTCATCGATATTATTAACCCCATCTGTATTTTCGATCTTGGAGATAATTTTTATTGGACTCTTCTTGTCATCGAGAATTTTCTGAACGGCTAAAACATCTTCTTTGTTCCTTACAAATGAATGCGCCACAAAATCAATGTTATTGTCAGCAGCCCATTCAATAAACATTTTATCTTTTTCGGTAATCGGGGGTAATGACACCGAAACTCCGGGAATATTTATACTTTTCTTATTTTTAATTTCGCCATCGTTACAGACTAACACCTCAAGTGCATCGCCCACTTTGCCTATAATCTTAAACTCCAGCTCACCGTCATCGATCAGCATAAAGCTTCCAATGGGAATATTGTCAGCAAACTCATCATAGTCTACAATAAATAGCTTGTCTGTTGAATCTTCATTCCCCCCTTTCACAAAGAGATGATCACCGGTCTTGACTGCGATTGGGTTTATAATGTTTTTAGTCCTGATTTCGGGTCCTTTAGTATCAATAAGAATTGCAATACAATCACATACTATTCGAACATTATTCACAATATTTAAAGCCGTTTCGGGAGTTTGGTGAGCTGTATTAATCCGAACAACATTCATCCCGGCATCATACAATTCCTGCAAAAATTCAGGTTCACAATGCTTATCCGATATGGTGGCTACAATCTTGGTATGCTTAATGCTATCCATAATTAAACGATTTATTTTTATGGGTCAAAGA
>Ga0073936_10006338_pt1 | contig 15633 bp, 12 predicted proteins | sample AliMusrvi5mmetaG_FD_87041 | JGI IMG/M metagenome (GOLD analysis project Ga0073936, IMG submission 87041) | Freshwater lake bacterial and archeal communities from Alinen Mustajarvi, Finland, to study Microbial Dark Matter (Phase II) - Alinen... | ecosystem: Environmental > Aquatic > Freshwater >... | reverse complement strand
TCGCGCCAGATCTCCCGCAGGGGCATACGCGAATTTTTTCACCAAATCCGGATGGCCGAGGATATCGAACAACCCGCTTGCGGCCATTTTCGCGTAGGCCTGCCAGTAATCATTCCAGACCGCCGCAACATCGCTTTGCGCCCAGCGCCCGAGCCAGACGGGATTGTCGAAATCCCAATCGCCCAGGTAATGGACCGACCCTATCAGATAGTCCCAATCATGGCGCGAGGCGAGCGATTCGATCCACGCTTCGCAGCCAGCCAACCAGTCGCATTCGAGGCCGGCGCGGATCGGAATACGACCGGCGGCATGGGCGCGGGCACGTTCGATCCACTGGAAATACTCCGGCAGGTCGGCTTCGGCCATGCGCCAGTCATCGAACGGTTCGGGCACCTGCGGGGCATGGTCGGAGATGCCGTATTCGGTGAGGCCGGCGGCAAGTGCGGCCTCCACAAAGGCTTCGGGTTCCCCCTGGGCGTGATGGCAAAGCGGCGTGTGTGTGTGGTAATCGGCTGACATGGAACGAGGAACGAATCGGGTTGAACGGCGGGCCGATTGCAGCTTAGACTGCCCCTGCGGTGCAAGCACTGCCGTTCCTATGTCTGATTTTCCCACCGAACCCAAGTCCGGCAACAACGTGATCCGCCACCTGCTCGATCAGCTCCGCCGGCATCCGAAACGCGTCGTCTTCACCGAAGGCGAGGACATCCGCGTGATCGAGGCCGCCGCCCGCTTGGTGCGCGAAGAGGTCGTCGCACCTATTCTGTTAGGAGATCGCCAGCGTATCAAAGCCCTGGCTGCGGAACATTCCATTCCGCTGACCTTCATCCACATCATCGATCCGCCGCAGGCGTCGGACTTCCGCCTGTTCTGCCAGCGGGTGGAAAACATGGCCCGCTACCGGTCAGTGCAGACGATCCACCCCGAGGAACTCGTCGCCCGGCCGCATTATTTCGGTGCGCTGATGGTGCAATACGGCCAGGCGGACGCCATTATCGGCGGCAACCAGGCCACCTCCACCGCCTATTTTCGGGCGTTGCTTCACACGATCAAGCCCTTGCCTGACGTGCCGAAGATCTTTGGCGTTTCCATCCTGGTCGGTCCGCACCTCAGAAACCTCGGCGGCTCCGGCATCCTGCTGCTGGCCGATTGCGGGTTCATCCCCCACCCTGACGTCCAGGAACTCGCCACCATCGCCCTGGAAACCGGCAAACTCGCCCACCATTTCCTCGGCCGCACCCCGTTGGTCGCCCTGCTCAGCCACTCGACCAAAGGAAGTTCCGCCGCGCCGGACGCCCAGCGTGTGGCCGCCGCCACCGCACTCGCCCAAGCCGAGGCCCTCAAACAATTCCTCGACCTCGACATCGAAGGTGAACTCCACGCCGATGTCGCCCTCGACCCGGAAGCCGCCGAAATCAAGCTTCCCGGCGCACATGCCCGGCGCACCGCCGACGTGCTGATTTTTCCCAACCTCGACGCCGCCCACATCGCCCTCAAGCTGTTGCGCCACGTCGCCGGTGCCCAGACCTACGGTCAGCTCATCCTCGGCTTGTCGCGCCCGGCCGCCCAGATCCCCCGCACCGCCACCGTGGAATCCATCTTCGGCACCGCCGCCGCAGTCGCCGTGGAGGCGATCAAATTCCACCAGCTCTATCCGGACGGCGAGGTGTGAGCGTTCGGCTCAGTGCGTCCACGAGCCGTGGACTTCGGGCAGGCGGCCGAAGGTGATGACAGTGTAGTCGGTGGGGCCGTTGGCACCTTCGAGCGGGACGCCGAGCGCGCGTTTCCAGGCGGCGCTCATGCTTTCCCCGGTGTGGCATCCCCAGCTTTTGCAGATGGCTTTGGAGGCGAAGATCGAACTGCTGATGCGCGGCAAGTCGCGTTCGTGCAACCAGGCGCAGGAAACCGCCATGATCTCATTGCCGTAGTCGAACATGAAACAATACCGGTTCGAGTGGCCGAAGAAATCAAAGGTTTGGATGGAACCGCGGGGGCGGGAGTTGAGTGCCTGGATGAATTCGCCGCCGCTACTGAACCAGACCAGCGTGGCATGGCGGGCGGTTGCGACTTCGCTGATCCAGGTGGTGTAGGGTTTGTTATCCTCGTGGCTGCGGGACTGATAACTCGGCTTATAAACGATCCACACCAGTGGGGCGTCGGGGCCGTAAGCCTTGCGGATCTCGTCCATGCGGAGGGTCGAGGCGCGTACGAAGTTCGCCCAGAACCGGTCATGCTGATCCGTCAGCGTGCGAAAGTTCTCCCACTTGCGCAGGGCCGGCCCACCGGTGACGATCACATGGTCGGCAGCGTGACCGGACACGGTCAACAACAGACTGGCGAAAAACAGGGAGCGGAAGAAGCCGGTCATGGTACGGAATTCACTCGGTCGGTGCCAGCGATCCGTTGCGGATGATTTCGAGGAAGCTCTGGGGTTCCAGCGAGGCACCGCCGATCAGGGCACCGTCGATGTCGGGGCAGGCCATCAATTCCGCGGCATTGCCTGGTTTCACACTGCCGCCGTACTGGATACGGATCCGGGCGGCGGTGTCCGCTCCGTACAAATCCGCAATGAGCGAACGGACAAAGGCATGCGCTTCCTGAGCCTGTTGGGAAGTGGCGGTGACGCCGGTGCCGATGGCCCAGACCGGTTCGTAGGCGATCACGGTTTCAGCCATATCCTTTTCGCTGATGCCCTTGAGTCCGTCGGTGACCTGGGTGCGCAGCACGATCTCGAGCATGCCGCCCTCGCGTTCGGCGAGCGTTTCGCCAATGCAGAAAATCGGTTTGAGATTCGCTTCGCGCGCCTTTTTCATCTTGGCGTTGATCACCGCATCGGTTTCCCCATAGATCGAGCGGCGTTCGCTATGGCCGAGGATCACGAAGTGGACGAAAAACTCCCGCAACATCAACACACTCACCTCACCGGTGTAGGCACCCGAGTCGTATTGCGAGCAATTCTGCGCCCCGATCTGAATGGCATGGGCGTTCTGGCCTGCGGTGGCCGTGTGCAACTGATCCGCCAGTTTCGGCAACGACACAAACGGCGGGGCGATCACGATCTCACAGGGGAAATTCTGTCCCTGGATTTTCGATAGGAAACTCTTGACGAAATCTTCCGTCGCGGAAGCCCCCATGTTCATTTTCCAGTTGGCGGCGAAGATTGGCTTGCGGTTCATGTGTGATCGATTGGTTGTGTTGGAAAACGGCGAGCTCAGATCTCGCTGAGCGCGGCCACCCCTGGTAGGACTTTCCCTTCAAGTAACTCGAGGGACGCGCCGCCACCAGTGGAAATGAAAGTCATTTGGTCATCAAGGCCGAATTGATTGACCGCGGTGACGGAATCCCCGCCGCCGATGATGCTCACCGCACCCTGGCGGGTCGCTTCGGCCACGGCTTCGGCCACGGCACGGGTGCCCTTGGCGAAGTTTTCGATCTCGAAGACGCCGACCGGACCGTTCCAGATGATGGTCTTGGCATTCAGGATGACCTTGCGGAATTCGGCGATGGCCTGTTGGCCGATATCGATGCCCATCCAACCGGCGGTGACGGAACCTCCTTGGGCGAATGGCATGGTACAACGGGTTTGGGCACCATCTTCGAACTTGTCGGTTTCGAGGGAATCCATGGGCAGCAGGATCGTCTTGCCGAGTTCCTTGGCCCGGGCGAGGATTTCCACCGCGAGATCGAGTTTATCCGCTTCCACCCGGCTGGCACCGACGTCGTAGCCCTGAGCCTTGAAGAACGTGAACGCCATGGCCCCGCCGATCAGCAGGGTATCGGCCTTTTCCAGCAGGCTCATGATGACCAGGATTTTGTCGGAAACCTTGGATCCGCCCATGATCACGACGAACGGTCGGGCGGGATTTTCGAGTTCCTGTTGCAGGTATTTCAGTTCGCGCTGCATCAGGAAACCCATGGCGCTGCGGGAAATGTAGTGGGTGACCCCTTCGGTGGAGGCATGGGCGCGATGAGCGGTACCGAAGGCGTCGTTGACGTAGATATCGGCACAACCGGCGAGTTCCTTGGAGAAAGCCGGATCGTTTGCTTCTTCTTCAACATGGAAGCGGGTGTTTTCCAGCAACAAGACGTCGCCGGGCTTGAGCGCGGCACGCAGGGCGGCGGTTTCCTGGCCCACACAATCCGGGGCCATCTTCACCTCTTGGCCGAGGATTTCGCCGAGGCAGGTGGCCACGGGTGCCAGCGAGTATTTTGCATCGGGGCCGCCCTTCGGCCGTCCGAGGTGGGAGCACAGCACCAGCTTCGCACCGCCGTCGATGAGCAGGCGGATCGATGGAATCGCCGCTTGGATGCGGGTGTCATCGGTGATATTGCCGTCTTTGAAGGGGACGTTGAAGTCCACACGCATGAGGACTTCCTGCGAGGAAACGTCGAGGTCGCGAATCGATAGCTTGGCCATGGGGCGGGAATCCCGCCTTAGCGCGGCACCGGTGTCAAGACATGAGTTGTTATGAAGGAAATGAATCTCTTCAAAATCTGAAATAAGGAATTGACTGGCTTACTTTGCGGCATTGCTCCAAGCGTCCTACGAAGGACCGCTCATCATCTGCCCGGTCACCTTCGCCGAACTCGCACCGTCCACGCCGGGAACCGCGGAACTCACCGCGTTCCTAGCACGGCTATCCGTTTCCTACTCGCCGCTTTCGCCCGAAGCCGCCCACCTCGCCGGCCTGACCTTCAAACAATACCGGCAAGCCGGCGGTCCCTGCCAGCACCTCGTTCCCGCTTTCCTGATCGCCGCCCATGCCCAGGTTCAAGCAAACCGGATCGCGGCGGCAGGATTGCGGCTACCTGCGCCGCTGGTTTCCCGGGTTGAGGATCTTGACGCCGCAGTGAGAACTCCTCGCATCATGGTCAACATGCGATCATACGCGATCCGCTTGGAGGACCCCTCAATACCCCACCGCGGCGGACTCACTGGTGCGCCGGGGGTCGGCGACACCGAGGTAATGGTTAGGAGATTCCACGAGGATGGAGTGGGCGTCACCCTGCGGGCGGGGACCGGTGCGGACGACGGTGTGGCCCATGGCCCGCAGCGACTTGACCAGGTCCGGGAAACGTTCGGGGGCTTCGAAGGTGATTTCATCGGGGAACCAGGCATGCGACATGCGCGGGGCATCCACGGCCTCCGACAACGGCATGTTGAAATCGAAGGCATTGACGATGATGCATAACAGCGTGTGGGGGATGCCCTGGCTGCCCGGGCTGCCGCTCACCAGTTTCACGCGGCCGTTTTCGGTGACGATGACCGGGGCCATCGAGCTGAGCGGGCGCTTGCCGGGGGCGATGGTGTTGGGCGGGGTGCCGAGCTGGCCCTTGGTATCCGTGCGGCCGGGAAACCGGTTGAAGCCGAACATGTTGTTATTGAGCAGGAATCCCCTGCCCTTCACGACGATGCGCGAACCCCACAGACGTTCCAGGGTATAGGTGTTAGACACCGCCATGCCATTGCGGTCGATGATGGAAAAGTGCGTCGTATCCTGGCTCTCGTGCGACAACGGAATGTCGGCTGATAGATCCACACTGCGGGTGGCCTTTGTCAGGTCGATGGTCATGGCGAGCTGCCGTCCATACTCCGGTGTGACCAACTCCGGCGGGATTTTCACGAACGCGGGATCGCCTAGCCAGCGGGCCCGGTCGTGATTGGCGCGGCGCATTGCCTCCACCATCACCTGCATGGTGGCCGGCGACCAACGGCCCGATGATTTCAAATCGAACGCCTCGATAATGTTCACCTCCTCAATCAGGCAGACCCCGCCCGCGCTCGGCGGCGGCGGCACGAATATATCATATTTCCCCCGATACCGGGTGTTCAGCGGCTGGCATTCGAGCGCCTGATAGTCCGCCAGGTCCCGCGCCGTGATCAGGCCGTTGCCCTGTTTCATTTCGGCGGCGATATCCCCGGCGAGCGGACCGGTGTAAAACGCGTCCGGCCCCTGCCCTGCCAGAAGTTCCAGAGTGCGGGCCAAATCGGGTTGGACCAGACGATCGCCGCCATGCCATGGATTGCCGTCCGCCTTGCCAAAGACCCGCTGGAACTCGGCAAGGCGCGGTTTGTTAGCCAGATAGGTGTTGAGCAATTTGGCGAGGTTTTCGTCCACTGGAAACCCGTCACGGGCCAAAGCCACGGCGGGTGCCAGCAGATCCGCCCACGGCATGGTGCCGAAGCGCCGGTGTGCCAACTCCAAGCCGCGGATGGTTCCCGGAGTGGCCACCGCCTTCGGTTCAAACATCGTGTCAGAATGGGTGAACATGTCCGGTGATGCCGCCGCCGGTGCGGTTTCACGGTAGTCAAAAGCGACCGGATTTCCACCGCCGGGCGCGGGATGCACCAGCATGAATCCGCCGCCGCCGATGTTGCCTGCGGCGGGATAAGTGGCCACCAGCGCGAAGGCGGTGGCCACGGCGGCATCCACCGCATTGCCGCCCTGCTTGAGGATCCGCACCCCGACCGCCGACGCCGGACCCGACACCGAAACCACCATGCCGTTGGTTCCGGTCGCCGCTTTGCTGTGATAAACTCCCGGGGGCGATAGCGGAGGATTCATCCGGGGATCTTCCTGGCGCGAGCATCCCGCCGGAATCAATGCCAGCAGCGCGATGCGGAAAGTCAGGCGTATCCAATTCATGTCAGGTTCCGGTTTCGCGATCTGTTACGGCGGCGGCCTGCGCCGTCTGACAAACGGCCGGCAACACATGCCGGGCGAGCGCGTGCGCCACGATGTGCAGGCCGATGTTGACGGACAGGAAAACCCCGACCACCAAAGGCCAATAATACCCCGCCAGCGGTGTGCCGCGCATGCGGCCGTAAACCTCCAGCGCGAAAGCCGTGCCCAACAACCGGCCCATGCCATCCACCAGATGCAAGAATCCCAGACAGGTGCTCATTCCCGCATCGTGGCTGTGTTTTCTGGCCGTCTCGTCGAAGCACGGAGTCATCAGAACCTCCCCGCAAATGAACACCACGATCGCCAGCGGCAACATCACCCATTGCCGCGCGAACACCAGCAACAGCAAACCGCCACAGTAAAACCCCACCGAACACATCGACCACCATTCCCATTTGAAACCCCGCCGATAGACCAATCGCGAAACATAGACCGCCAGAAAATGCGCGCCGATGATGGTGGTGCACAGGCTGGTCAGCGAGACAATCCACACCGGTTTGTTGGATCCGTAGAGATCGATGAGATATTTGGGAATGACGGTTCCCCAACAACCATAAGGCAGGACCATGGCGAAACGCCGCAGGGCATCCGCCAGGAATCCCCGGTTGCGACACAGGGTTTTGAAACCACCGCGTTGCCTGGACGCGGCCGGTTTGTCAGTGGCCGCCACTGGCGGCGCCGCCAAACCGAGACCCAGCGGCAGATACAACAGCCCTAACAACACGGCCAGCGCGCCGTAGCCGGCGCGGAGCGACATTTGATAGGCGATGCTGTTGCCGAAGAACGACCCCAGGTTGAGCAGGGTGGCGCGTTTGGCCACCGAGCGCCGGAGCGTTTCCGGGCTGGAATGGAGGATGAGGATGGTGTTGAGCGAGATTTTTCCGAGCACGAAGGCCATCCCCGCACAGAACACCGCAATGGCTGATACCACAAACCCGGGACCCGTGGAAATCACCAGGAATCCGCCCAAACCCATGGCGATACTCGCGGCCAAACCGGTCCTGACCGACATGCGGTCGACGAACCAACCGGCGGCTGGAGCACACACCGTTTGGGCGAGGATATAACCATTGAGCAGGATGGCGATGCGGGCGTACGACAACCCTCCCAGATGTTCAAATAGCGGATAGATATAAGGTTGGAACGCGCCGCGGGCAAGGAACAACCATCCGATGCCGACGCACGCCAGCCAGATCGCCAAGGTGGAATTCGTACGCACGCGATTCATCCTGTCATATCATGATACCTCGTAGAGATCCGTCCATGAGGCGATTTCGTCCACGTCGCGGCGGACGTCCGCGGCGGCGGCGGCTTGCAATTCGATATAGAGCGGCGCACGGCAGCCGTCTTTGGCCAGGCCGACGGTCTGGCCGGGTTGCGCCCGCACCTCGTGATAGAGATACGTCGGGAGGCGGGTGATGCGCTCCAAATGGCGGATGGTCCGCAAGTTTCCCCCACGCCGCGCAAACGGCGTGATGATCGCCGCAGACAGGTGGGTTTCCTGCCGCAGTTCGGGGCGTTGGCCGCGCAGGATCTGATAGAAAGCATGCAACAAGTCGATGCCTCCGGCGAGTTCCAGGATGCGCGCGCGGTTGCCGCCGGGGCGGGCGGCGATTTCCCCCAACCGGTTGCCGATGAATTCGACATGGGCGGCGCAAGTCGTCATTCCGAGAGCCTGCATTCCGGCCACGGCCAGGCACGCCAACGCCCGTTGTTCCGCCGTGCCGAGCCGCGACGGCAGGATGCGCGCGAAGTGATGGAAATCGTCGATGCCGACATCCTTGCCGGTCAGGACATCGACCACCGGAGTGGTGTGGACTTGGCCGGACGCGTCGGCGACGCAGTCGATGGACGTGTTGGCACCCTCGATGAATTCCGCCAGCACCACCGTGAGGCGGGCGTCCGATTTGCCGAGTTTCCGATAGAATTCCGGCACTTCCTGGACCATCGCGCGGTAGTTGGCGCGGAGCGTTTCGGGATCGGGATTGCGGCTGGACCACATGCTGGCCGCCACGTTCGAGGGCTGCAAGAACACGGGGTATCCTAACAGTCCGGCGGCCTCCAGCAAGGAGGCTTCGGAATCCACCGTGACAAAACGGGCGGTCGCGTCCGGGCCGATCCGCTCGTGGAACCGTTGGCGCATGGCGCATTTGTCGCGGCACAACTCCGCCGCCTCCGGCGGGATGCCCGGCAGGCCGAGCGCGGCGGCGAGTGCGGCGGTCTCGGCCACATAATATTCCATCACGTTGAAGAGGCAGGAGACACCCCACCGGTCGCGGATTTCGCGCACCACCTCGATCAACTCGGGAAGCGGCCGGGAGAAATCGACGCGTTCGACGAAGGCGAAGCCGGACACATCGGCCAACCGGTGTTTGCTGTTGGTATCGACCAGCACGCCCAGCGGAAGGCCGCGGCGCTGGAGGGATTCAAACTCGCCGCGCCGCACCATGCCCGGAAACAAAATCATATTTAACCCAAACTCCGAGGTTTGATCCTCAGAATACGTTAGATTGACCACGGATTTCACGGGATTGAACGGATTAATTTGAGATCAATTCCAAACTTCTCATGAGCTGCAAATCGTGAGAAAGTCCGAATCCAGAAATCCGTTCAATCGCGTAATCCGTGGTTTCCAACTCCGGATCAGGATTTTAACTTCGGATTTCGGATGGGACGGTTGTTCTGTCATTGCAGCGCGTCGCTCAACAGCGGTTCCTCAAGCACTTGCCGTTGGGTGTCGGATGGCGGCGGCGTTGCCGCGAGATATGCTTCCAATTCGGTTACCCGTTGGGCACCGACCAGGGCCGCCACCTGTTGTACCGTGGAAATGGAGTCCTCCACCACCAACGGACAATCGGCTCCGCTGAGATCGCGGAACGTGCGGTCCATGGCCGCGTGGGCCGCACGCAACCCCTGGTTGGCGAAGATCGTGTGCGAAATGCCGGCCCTGACGAATTCCGCTTTGGTGACCTGCGGCATGCGCGTGGGAGCGATGAAAACCGGCGTGCGGCCGGCCCATTCGCGACCGAATTCAAGCACCTCGTTGCCGGTGGGATCCAGCGACTGGATGAACACCGCATCCGCGCCGGCATCCGCATAGGCGGTAGTGCGGCGCAATGCTTCGGCGACACCCATGCCCGCCACCAACGCCTCGGTGCGGGCGATGATCCGGCATTGCGAGCGGGCGCGGTGGACACCCGCCTTGGCGGCCCGCAGGCGGGTGATGTGTTCTTCGGTGGAAACCAGAACACGGTCGTAGCCATCATAGAGGCTGCACCGTTTTGATAGAGGATTGTCCTCAAGGCACAGTGCCGCGGCACCGGCGCGGGCCATCGCCTCAACCACATGGTGGACTTTGACGGCATCGCCATAACCGGAATCAAGATCCACCACGATCGGCAGTTCCACCGCGCGCCGCACACTCCGCACCACCTGCAACATCTCCTCCGGACCAATCAGCCCCGCATCCGGAAAACCCGCCGCCGCCGAACAACAAAAACTGCTCACCCAGACGAAATCAAAATTCCATTTGTCCGCCAGCAATGCGGACAAACCGTCATAAACCCCCACCCCGATCTGGGGAACTCCATCGAACAGCCGATCTATCAAGTCGGGTCCGGGTTCGGGCATGGAGGAGCCAACCGATAATCCCTGGTGGTGCGGCATGGCGGGGTTCTTGTGTTGCATGGGGCTGATGATCGATAGGACCGGCGATCCGGCGGGGTTGGAGGTCCATGCTTGCGGATTTGTTGATGCGGGGCAAGCATGGCTATGTTGTTTGGTGAGGAATTCGTCACCTTTCTCTCGGAAAATGAGTGGGCCGAGATGAGCGGGCCGGAAAATTGTCCGTGGTTTCCCAACCATCTCTGGTTTCTGGTCTCTGGTTTCTGGTCTCTGGTTTCTGGTCTCTATCCTTGCCATCCGGCGGCGGACTTGGCATAGCACGGGGGCGGCCGCGCTCCGACGGACCTGCGGAATTTTTTGACCTTTTACGAACTGACGCATGAAACCTACCCTTGTGATCCTCGCCGCCGGAATGGGCAGCCGCTATGGCGGTCTCAAACAGATGGACCCGATGGGCCCGCACGGCGAAACCGTGCTCGATTATTCGGTCTTTGACGCCATTCGCGCCGGATTCGGCCGGGTGGTTTTCGTCATCCGCGAGGATTTCGCGGAGGTTTTCAAAATGGGAGTCGGCGACCGGTTTGCCGACCGGATCCAGGTGGATTACGTGTTCCAGAAGCTGGACGACGTGCCGGCGGGATTCAGCGTGCCTGAGGGTCGCACCAAGCCCTGGGGCACCGCTCATGCCGTGCGAGCCGCCCGTCACACGGTCACCGGGCATTTTGCGGTCATCAACGCCGACGATTTCTACGGCCGTGACGCCTATTACCGTGCCGTCGCGTTTTTCGCCAGCCTGCCGACCCACACCACCAACGAAATGGCGATGGTCGGGTATCCGCTCGAAAACACCCTGTCCGATCACGGCCACGTCAACCGCGGGGTCTGCAAAACCGACGAAAACGGTTTCCTCACCTACGTCGAGGAGTACCTCAACATCGAACGCGAAAGCGACGGCCATGTGCGCGGCAATGCCCTCGACGGCAAACGCCATGTGGTTCCTCCCGGCACCTTGGTTTCGATGAATTTCTGGGCGTTCGGGCCGTCGTTTTTTTTCCAACTTGAGGAAGCGTTCAGCCGTTTTCTGAGGGAATCCGGCACCCAGATGAAATCGGAATGTTATATCCCGACCGTGGTCGATCACCTGATCCATGCGGGCCACGCGCAATGCCTGGTCCTGCAAACCGACAGCGCATGGTTCGGCGTCACCTACCCCGACGACAAACCCTACGTCGTCGAATCCATCGGCAAACTCATCGCCCTCGGCGACTATCCGGAACAACTCGCGTGAGAGTGTGGTCGGGGGGGGAAGTAATCAGTGATCGGTGATAAGGACCCGTAAATATATAACCCTTACAAACTCCGCATGATAGCATTGAATGTATTTGGCAAAATGATAATGTGAGGCAAAATGATGAACTGGAATCGGCCTTCGGTTTTGGGGAATTCTGATCTTTTCTTCCATCATTTTGCCTAATTCCTGAATGATACAACTTCTAACGTAATGTTTATTGATTTACGGCTCCTAAGGGATCTTGCGCCCCGAAGGGGCATTCCAAGGCAGCCCAGGGCAACGCCCTGGGAAACGGCATCACCATGAATTTCCAGGGCTGAAAGCCCGACCCATGCGACGGTGGATTCCCCGCCAAACGCTCGATATCATGGGCTTTCAGCCCTCAATATAATCGTTGACACCATTACCCAGGGCGGTGCCCTGGACCCCCTTGGGGTAGGCCTATGGCCTACAGGATTTCCGCCTATTGACGTTTCATTGGATGAATGAAATCCCCAACCCTCGTTAGGTATGTGCCACTTTCTTCTCACGGTGTCACCGCGAGGCGTTCCGGAACGACGTCGCGCTCGAAGATGAAGCCGTTTTCCTTGTAGGTTTTGAGCCGGAAATGGGTGGCTGTGGAAAGCACGCCTTCCATTGAGCTGAGTTTTTCGGAAACGAAGCGCGCGACCTCGCGGAGATCACCACCCTCCACCACCACCATCAGATCGTAGCCGCCGCTGGCCAGATAACAGGAAACCACCTGCTCGAAGCGGGCGATGCGCATCGCCAGACGGTCGAAGCCACCGCCGCGTTCGGGTGTCACTTTCACCTCGATGAACGCCGACACCGAGGTGTCGCCGGCGGCTTCCGAATCAATCACGGCGTGATAGCCGCAAATGACGCCTTGCTTCTCCCAGGCGGCCACCCGGTGGGCCACCGTCTCCTGGTCCATGGACAGGAGGTCGGCGAGTTCCTGATGGGTAAAGCGGGCTTTGCGCCTGAGCATTTCGAGCAGCGGGTCGGTGGACATGAGGCGAAGTTTAGGGGATTTCCCCGGTCCTGACAACCGCTAAACCTTCTGCGTAAAGGTTTCACTTAAGCGTCGGCACGCTCATCAACTCGTGCTGGCGGTCCTGCACGGGGGCACCCGCGTCGAGCCACGGGTCATAAACTTCCCATCCTTGCCGGATCAATTCGCGGGCGCGGCTGAAACGATCCGGGTTGTTCAAAACGACCACCATCAGGCGCCGCGGGGTGGCACCTTTCGAACCATCGGGTTTTTTGCGGACCAGCGGATCGCGTTCCATGCACGCCACCACACAGGCACCGGCGGCTTCCGTCGTGCCGGTCTTGACCCCGAGAATCCCCGGTTCACCGATCAGTTCGTTCGTATTGTGGACCCGGAAACTCCGTTTTTTACCTTCGGCCCCGGTGACGCTAACACTGCGTTCAGGCTGCCGGACGATGAAACTGAATGCGTTGCGGCGCATCGCGTAGATCGCCATGCGGGCCACGTCCGTCGCCGTGGAATAGGCCTTCGCCCCTTTGCGTTCGAGTCCGTGGGGATTGGCAAACAGCGTCTGGTTCATGCCCAACGCCTTGGCCAAAAGGTTCATTTCGCCGACGAATTCCACCAGCGGATCGCCTGTCTTGCCGCGGTGCGCGAGGATTTCCCGGCCCACATGGTCGGCAATCGTCAACGCCGCCAGATTGTCCGACCCTAACAACGCGGAATACAGGGCGTCGCGCATCGACAACTTGTCGCCGGGTTCGAGTTTCATCGGGTTGTTACCGCCCACCAGCGTGACCGTTTCAGGCACGGTAATCTGCAAAGTGCCAATCTCCGCCCCCGTCGCCGCCGCCCAATCCACCGCCACCGCCGCGGTGGCGATCTTGGTCAGGCTGGCAATCGGCCGCTTGACCGAGGAATTGTAAGCCACCAGGACTTTCCCCGAATACGCCTCGACCACCATCACGCTCTCCTGCGCGTGAACGGCTGATACCATCGCCAACAATCCGGCTGCCAGTCTGAAAATGTGGGAAAACGCAATTTGTTTCATGTGGGGAAGACGCGCCCAGCCTAGCCGCCACCGCCAACAACTCAACCCCAAATAGTCAACATTGTCCCCATCAATCGTCGAGACGGCGGATGCGGAGATTGCGGAAGGCAACCGGTCCGTGGTCGCCCTGCATGCGCAGCGGACCGGCGGCTTGTTCCGGCAGTCCCACCCGGGTAGGTCCTAACAACTCCACATTTTCCTGCACGAGCCGGCCATTGTGCCAGGCCTTGTCGATACGGGCATTGCGGGATTTGTTGCCTGCGGCGTCGAAACGCGCGACCCGATAGATGATATCGAAACTCTGCCACTCGCCGGATGGTTTGCTGGCGTTGACCAGCGGCGAATGGCCGCGGACGTTGGCGTCACGGATCCACTCCGGATAGATGCCGCCGCACTCGATGCCGGGATACTCGTCCTTGGCGACGCCATGACTGTCATAGATCTGCACCTCGTGGCTACCCGCAAGATAGACACCGGAATTCGAGTGCTGCGGAATCATGAACTCCACATGCACCTCGCAATCGCCGAAACGCTCCCTGGTCAGAAGATAGTTCCCCTTCCCTTCCGAGACCACCACTCCCGTGCCGGGACCGGCCAACAACTTCCCGGGATCCCCCGGGGCGGCTCTGACATTTCCCACCTCGCTCCAACCGTCGGCGTTTTCCCATGCGGCCAGCGCCTTGCCCGCCGGCATCAGGGCCGTACCCCGCATGCTCCGCCAGGCGTTCATCGACCGCTGCAGGTTGACACCCGCGTCGCCTTGGATTCCATAATGCTGCAATCCCACCGGTCCCTGATAGTCCAGAGCCCGGAGTTGATCTAACAGACTCGCCACGGGATAGGAACCGGCGTCAAGCGGCTGGATCAGTTTCCCCCAATCCTTGGCTCCCGTATCGGCACCGTTGAGCGTGACAGCCAGCAGGAACGGCCGCGCCTCCTTCAAGCGGGCGTCGAGGTCCTTGCCATCGACCATCAACCAGTGGCAGAGATTGAACGTGACGCCGAGGTTCTTGCGCTCCACCTGGCGGGCCAGGCGCACCGCGTCGTCAACGCGTTCGACCCACAGGCCGGCATGCGGATAGAGCGCGACCTTCAAGCCGGCTTCCCGCGCCAGGTCCGCGATCTCGCGCAACACCGGCACGGCCAAGGTATCTCCCGCAGGATCGGACGGTTTGAGTTTGGTGGATGGAACCCACAACCAGAGGATCGAGTCCCGCCCGCGCAGTTGTTTGATAGAGTCGCGGATCTCCGGACTCACGGGCGTGGCGGCGTCAAGATCCAGTTTCAGATAGAGCGCGAACATCCGCAGGTGCTGCCGGTCCAAGGCGGCCAACATCCCGCGCAACGCGTCCGGCGTGGTGTACGTCGGTCCGATGCCGTCGAAACCGACCTCCTTCACCAGATCCACCTGTGCCTCGACCGTCTGGTGGGCCGCGTCGCGGGTGCCGGTGTCCATCGCGAAAAACGCCGGTTCAGCCGCCGCGCCCGCGGCCGCAGCGCACCAAACCGCCAATGATGTTAGAATATTTGGGAGTTTCATATTACAATTCCAAAACTTATTCACATACAATACCCTACATCCGGATTATGGATTCCATGCGAATGCACGGCTTTGATTTAGGTCCCAAAGGGACCACTCATAAAAGCCCGGCACGCAGTGCCGGGTTGATGCCGTATTAAAATCCCGTGTCCTGAAAGGACAGCTCATCGCGTGGCCGGCCGACACCCGTGAGAACCACCGGATGAGGCGTCCCTTCAGGACGCGCGACCCTCGTCCCCGATTAGACCCGGCACTTCGTGCCGGGCTTTTATGAATCGTCCCGGCGGGACGACAAGAAATCACCAGTTTCAAAATTCCTTAGCCGAGATCCTTGGGGCGCCAGCCCTCGCGGGCTTCCGGGTTGATCATCTTCGCGGCTTCCGGGTTGCCGGTGATCTCCATCTTCTGCGCGTTCCACTTGACCGTCTTGCCGGTGCGGATCGCCAGCGT
>Ga0073936_10006333_pt1 | contig 15642 bp, 12 predicted proteins | sample AliMusrvi5mmetaG_FD_87041 | JGI IMG/M metagenome (GOLD analysis project Ga0073936, IMG submission 87041) | Freshwater lake bacterial and archeal communities from Alinen Mustajarvi, Finland, to study Microbial Dark Matter (Phase II) - Alinen... | ecosystem: Environmental > Aquatic > Freshwater >... | reverse complement strand
GGCCCTGCAGCGTCTAGGTTTCCTCTCTGATGCGAGTCCTCGAGCCAGACGGCACCTTGCGCGAGCCTCACAGCTCGGTCGTGACGATTGGCGTGTACGACGGCGTGCACCTCGGCCATCAGCGCACGCTCGGGCGCGTGGTCGATGAGGCCAGAGCGGGAGGCCTCCGCTCGGTGGTGGCAACCTTCGATCGGCATCCAGCGGAGGTCGTGCGGCCCGACATGGCTCCCTTGCTCCTCTGCAATCTCGAGCAGCGACTCGAGCGATTGGCCGAGGAGGGCATCGACGAGGTGGCGGTGGTGCCGTTCGACTCCAATCGTGCCCAGGAGTCCGCTCAGGAGTTCATCGAAGAGGTGCTGGTCGGGCACCTCGGCGCCGCTCGGATCATCGTCGGCGAGGACTTTCGCTTCGGGCGAGACCGAGAGGGTGACGTCGACCTGCTCCGTCGAGAAGGTGAGCGGCTGGGCTTCAGCGTCGAGGGGGTGTCGCTCGGCGAGGCGGGCGATGATCCGATCTCGTCGACGAGGATCCGACGGCTGCTGAGCGAAGGCGACGTGGCTAGCGCTGCGGTGCTGCTGGGCCGGCTCCACGAGGTGGCAGGGGAGGTGCGCCACGGCGACGGTCGAGGTGGGCCCGAGCTTGGCTTCCCGACGGCGAACGTACATGTGCCGACGACGATGGCGATCCCGAAGGTGGGCATTTACGCCGGGTTCTATGCAGATCCCGATGTGGGCCGGTACCCGGCGGCGATCTCAGTCGGTCGTCGCCCCACCTTCTATGAGTCTGCCGACCCACTGATCGAGGCCCACCTGATCGGCGCTGAACTCGACCTCTACGGCCACGAGGCGAGGATCTCGTTCCTCGCTCATCTCAGAGATGAGGCCCGTTTCGACTCCGTCGAGGCGCTGATCGAGCAGATGAGCGCTGACGTCGAGCGATCTGCCGAGCTCTGTGCGCTGGCGGAGCCTGCCACCTAGGCCCTCAGCCACCTGAGAGCGGCAGCCTGCTACCATGAGCGGTGCACGTTCCGGGCCCTTGTTCAAGGTGCGCGGGCGATGTGGTCGAGGGTCTCAACCGATTCCCTGGCCGTTCCTTCCCGAAACTGAAGAGGATTGACGACGCATGGCTGAGCAGCAGAAGCAAGGGATCATTGCTGACAACAGGCTGCACGATTCGGACACCGGTTCCCCCGAGGTCCAGATCGCGCTCCTGACAGACCGGATCTCCCACCTGACCGAGCACCTCAAGGTGCACAAGGGTGATCATCACACCCGTCGGGGCCTGATGAAGCTGATCGGCCGCCGCCGTCGCCTCCTCGACTACCTCCGGGACAACGACGTCGAGCGCTACCGCTCGATCATCGCCAAGCTCGGCATCCGCCGCTAGCGAGGCTGGACCGGCGCCGCCGACAGCGGCACCGGACCGAATGACAACGGACGGCAACCGACATCGGCTGCCAGTGGCCGGTCATCTCGGATCCCTCGAGGAGGGGTCAGGCGAGATGGTCGACGACTGGGAACCGGAGCGGGGTCGTCCCACACACAAAGGAATACGATCATGGCAGATGCCATCCGCGTGAGCGGTCCCATCACCGGGACCGACCGCACCCTGTCGTTTGAGGCGGGCAAGCTCGCCCAACTCGCCGACGGGGCCGTCCAGGCCCGCATCGGGGACACCATCGTCCTCGCCACGGCAACCGCAGCCCGTCACGTCCGAGAGGGCGCTGACTTCTTCCCACTGACCGTCGACATCGAGGAGCGGACCTACGCCGCGGGAAAGATTCCCGGCTCGTTCTTCCGTCGAGAGGGCAAGTCCTCAGACCAGGCGATCCTGATCTGCCGGCTCATCGACCGCCCGCTGCGTCCGTCCTTCCCGAAGGGCTTCCGCAACGAGGTCCACGTGGTGGGCACCGTCTTCGGCGCTGACCAGCAGAACCCGCACGACATCATCGCGATCAACGCCGCCTCGGCAGCGCTGATGCTCTCGGGGATCCCCTTCGAGGGACCGATCGGTGCGGTGCGCATCGCCTACACCACCGACGGGACCTGGATTCCCCACCCGACCTTCCAGCAGGGTGACGAGTCGACCTTCGAGCTGGTGGTCGCTGGACGCGCCCTGTCGGAGGGCGACGACACCGACATCGCCATCATGATGGTGGAGGCCGGTGGGACCGAGGGCAGCTTCGACATGTACGCCGCTGGCGCCCCCAAGGTCGACGAGGACGTCCTTGCGGCAGGTCTCGAGGCCTCGAAGCAGTGGATCCGCGAGTCGATCATCCTCCAGCGCAAGTTGGTCGCCGACTTCATCGCTGAGCGCGGCCCGATCCAGCCGCTCGCCTTCTCCACGATGGCTGACTATGGCGACGACGTCTTCGCTGCCGTCGCAGAAGCCGGGACAGCGACGCTGACTGCAGCGAACGTGCAGACCTCGAAGGCGGAGCGCAACGCGGCCCTCGACGCTGCCGGCGCCGAGATCACCGCCACGCTTGCCGATCGCTTCCCTGACAGGGGTGGCGAGATCAAGGCTGCGATCCGCTCGCTCACCAAGAAGCTCGTGCGCAAGCGCGTGATCGAAGAGGGTGTGCGCATCGACGGTCGAGGCACCGCCGACATCCGCCCCCTGACCGCCGAGGTGGACCTGTTCCCCACGGCGCACGGCTCGGCGCTCTTCCAGCGAGGCGAGACCCAGGTGGTCAACGTGACCACGCTGGGCATGCCGAGGATGAACCAGCTGATCGACACGATCACGCCGGACGAGACCAAGCGCTACATGCACCACTACAACTTCCCGCCGTACTCGACGGGCGAGACGGGCTTCATGCGTGGTCCCAAGCGTCGTGAGATCGGTCACGGCATGCTCGCCGAGCGTGCCCTCCTGCCGGTCGTCCCGACCCAGGACCAGTTCCCCTACACGCTTCGGCTCGTGTCCGACATCATGGCGTCGAACGGCTCGACGTCGATGGCCAGCGTGTGCGGGTCGACCCTGTCGCTGATGGCAGCAGGCGTGCCCATCAAGGCGCCGGTCGCCGGCATCGCGATGGGCCTCATCTATGAGGCTGGCGCCTACGTCACCTTGACCGACATCCTCGGTGCCGAGGATGCCTTCGGCGACATGGACTTCAAGGTCGCCGGCTCCGCCGATGCGGTCACCGCCCTGCAGCTCGACACCAAGATCGACGGCCTTCCGGCCGACGTCCTGGCCCAGGCGCTGCACCAGGCCAAGGAAGCACGGCTCAAGATCCTCGAGGTCATGACGTCGACGATCCCCGAGCCTCGCTCGGAGGTCGCCACCAGCGCCCCGAAGATCGTCTCGATGGAGATCCCGATCGACAAGATCGGCGAGGTCATCGGACCCAAGGGCAAGGTCATCAACACGCTCCAGCAGGAGACTGGCGCCGACATCGCCGTCGACGACGATGGCGTCGTGGGCACCGTCACCATCGGTGCTGTGGACGGCCGTGCGGTCGAAGAGGCACGTCGCCGGATCTCGCTGATCCTCGACCCCCCGACGGCCGAGGTCGGAGAGATCTACCAGGGCAAGGTCGTCAACACGACCAAGTTCGGTGCCTTCGTCAACATCCTTCCGGGCCGTGATGGCCTCCTCCACATCTCGAAGCTCTCGCCGCTCGCCGGCGGCAAGCGGGTCGGTGCGGTCGAGGACGTGCTGAGTCTGGGACAGGCGATCGAGGTCCGAGTCGAGGACATCGACCCGCAGGGCAAGGTTTCGCTGTCACTCGTCGGCGACGCTGCCCCTGCATCGAGCGCTGACGACAGCGATGACGAGCCGGCACCGAGCGCGCCCCAAGCGAGCGCACCCTCGGCATCCGCCTCGTTCGAGGACTCCTTCGAGGCAGAGCTGGCCGCCGAGCTCGGGGACCTTGGTCCTGGTGCACCGGCGCCCAGCGGCGACGGTGGGGGCCGCTCGAGGAACCGGTCCCGACGTCGCTGATCGATCGACGGCGAGAGCCGTGATCCGCACGACGTGCCTGACGAGCGGGTGCTGGGTGGTCACCGAGGTGATCCCCGGCGCCCGCTCTGTCGCGCTCGGGGTCATGATCGAAGCGGGCAGCCAGGTCGAGCCTGACGCAGCGCAAGGCGCTGCCCATCTGCTCGAGCATCTTCTCTTTCGTGGGGCAGATGGGCTCGAAGAGGCCGTGCTCTCTGACGCGCTCGACCGGCTCGGTGGCGACTCGAACGCCTTCACCGACAAGGAGGTCATGACCGCCTACGTCAGAACGATCCCTGAGCGAAGCGCCAGCGCCCTCGATCTTCTTGTGCGGGTCACCCAGCGACCCTTGCTCGACGCGCAGCACATCGAGGCCGAGCAGTCGATCGTGCTCGACGAGCTCTTGGCCCGGAACGACGAGGGTGGCGAGCTGGCGCAGCTGGTGCTGGACCAGGCGCTCTATCCAGGACACCCCCTCGGGCGTGATGTGCTGGGGACACCAGCGTCGCTGGCGGCCATCGATCGATCAGTCCTCTCCTCGTTCCACGAGGCTGCCTATGGGGCCGACCGCAGCGTCGTGATCGGTGTCGGTTGCGTCGACCACGAGGCGATCGTGGCGGCGGTCAGCTCGTCGATGGGGAGAGGTCATGCCACCTTGAGCCGGCCAGCGCCGCCTCGCCACCCTCACGTGCCGACAGCGGCGCTCGTCGAGCACGATGGCGGCCAATCGCACTTGCTCATCGGCGTCCGGGCCCCGGGCGTCGGCTCGGACGGCTACTTGGCGTGGCTGGTGGCGACACATGCCCTCGGTGGTGGTGTGTCGTCTCGGCTGTTCCGCTCGGTGCGCGACGAGCTCGCCCTGGCCTACTCGGTCGGTGCAGAGCTCTCGGCGACCTCAGTGGTGGGAGCGGTGTCCGCGTACTGTGCGACAGCACCGACCAACATGGGCGCCGTGATCGACCGAATCGCAGCGGAGCTCGACGCCCTGGGCGCAGACGGCATCTCGCCTGAGGAGTTCGACCGCTCTCTTGAGGCGGTTCGCACCGATCTGCTCCTGAGCGCGGATGAGCCCCTGGCCAGGCTCGGGCGACTCGGGTACGAGACGCTCCTTCTCGGCGGCCCACGCGACTTGGTCGACCGGATCGCCGAGCTCGATGCGGTGTCCTTCGACGAGGTCGATGATGCCGCCAGATCGCTCGGGCGCGCCGTTCGGCACGGCGTCGTCGTCGGCCCTGGTTCGGCGTCCCTCACGAGATTGCTGGAAGCAGCGTGCCGGACGTGACCACCGCCGCCGAGCGACCGAAGGCAAGCCGCCGGCTGCTCGACGTGAGGGACCGATGGGCCATCGTCGCCCTGATCGTCGTCCCCGGGGTGATCTTCGCTGTGCCGGCCCTGGTGGGCCACCCGCCGATCACAGGGGACAACCTGATCCAGAACTTCCCGCTGCGGGTGCTGGTCGGCCGCCAGCTGGCTGATGGCCACCTGCCGGTGTGGAACCCCTACATCTTCTCGGGCACGCCCTTGCTCGGTGCGCTCAACGCGGGAGCCCTCTATCCGACGACGCTCGTCTTCGCAGCGATCCCGGCGCAGGTGGCGTGGTGGCTCAACTTGAGTGCGTGCTACTGGGTCGCGGGGCTCGGCACCTACTGGCTGTGCCGATGGCTCGGGCGGACGCCGATCGCGTCGCTCCTCGGGGCGGTCACCTACACCTACGTCGGCATGATGTGGGTCCAGATGGTGCACCTTGGTGTCATCCAGGGACAGTCGTGGTTGCCGCTGCTCGTCCTCGCGGTCCTCATCGCCGCAGATCGCCTGCGGGGGAGCGGGGCCCCAACGCGACTGGTCGCGGCGATCGTTGGCGCAGGGTGGCCCTTGCTCGGCGTCGCCGCGATCAGCGCGGCGATGTGCCTGACCGGCGAGCCGAGGGCCATCACCGATCTCGAGATCGGGCTCGCCCTGGTGACCGGCGTCGTCGTGCTGCGGCGCGATGTGATCGATGGCTGGCGTCGTCGGTTCCTGCTGCTCATCAGCCTGGTGGCGGCTGTTGGAGTAGGGGCGATGATCTCCCTGGCCGAGGTCTGGCCGGGCGAGAAGTTCATCGCACTCTCGCAGCGGGCTGCCCTCGGCTACGGATTCTTCGGCAGCGGTTCAATCGCGCTCTCGAAGACGACGCTGCTCGTGATCCCCGACTTCTTCGGGGGCATCGGACTGCTGCACCAACCCAGCTACTTCATCGATTACAACCTGCCCGAGGTGGGTGGGTATCTCGGCCTGCTCGGGATGACGGGCATCGCTGCCGCCGTCGCAGGCCTCCTCGGTCGAGGGCCTCTGCGTGGCCAGCGCAACGTCGGGCTCTTCGTGCTCTTCGCGGCCTTCGGCCTGGTGGCAGCGTGGGGAAGCTTCACCCCTCTGGGCCACCTGCTCTTTCACATACCCCTGCTCGGCAAGACCCGTCTCCAGAGCCGCAACCTGATCTTCGTCAACCTGGCGGCCGCCGTACTCGGCAGCCTGTTCATCGACCGGGTTGTGGCGGGAGATCGACGTGGCGCGTCGCTCGAGGGACGGCGACGCCTCGTCACGCTGGCTCCCGCGGCAGCGGGCATCCTCCTCGTGCTGGTAGCGCTGGTGGCCCCGACCTGGCTCTACGAGCACCTCGGGGCAAGTGCCAGTGCGGCGGTCGAGGGCCACTTCATGGCGCTGTGGCTGGCAGTCTCGCTGGTGCTGCTTCTTGCCTGGTGCGTCGTCCTGTGGCGCTTCGGCAGCGAGCGCTCGACGCGTCGTCGGACCCGCGTGGCGGTGCTGGTGCTCGTGACGCTCGACGTCCTCTTCTTCTTCGCCGTGGCCTCGACCGGGCTGGTGGCCGGTGACTACCCGACCCAGCCCTCGCGCGAGGAGGCAGCGGCCGTCCTCGGGACCACCGGTCGATCGGCGATGGTGGATCCGAGCCTCGCCCATCTCCAGACCTTCGTCGCGCTCGGCAAGCCAGACACCAATGTGTTCACCAGGCTGAAATCGATCCAAGGCTATGGCTCGTTGATCGCGACGAACTACCAGACAGCGACCGCTGCCCACCAGCAGGACGGTCTCGACCCGTGTCAGCTGGCGCTCGGGCGCTATAAGCAGCTTCGCCTCGCGTCCATGGTGATCGGGGCACACTCGATCGCCCCGCCGATCGCGGTGACCTCGACGAGTGGCACAGGCCTGATCGCGATCCCGCCAGTCTTCGAGCCAGCATGCCCGGGGTCACCCCGCCCAGCGCAGGCGACCTCGAGGACCTTCTACCTGGGGCAGCTCGTCAACCTCGAGCACCTGTTCCTCTCGGCCAGGAGCTCGGCGGTGATGGCCGACACGGCGTTGGCGAACTCGCTCCGGGTCGAGGTCCTCGGGCCCAAGGGCCGCCCGCACGAGGTGCCGACCACCATCACCACCTCGGCCTCAGGATGGGACGTCTCCTTCCCCACGGCACCTCTGGCCGCTGGCGTGCTGCTGAGAGGTCCGATCCATCAGGTGATGGATGCCTCGACGGCGACCGATGCGACCGGGGCTGTGTACTGGCTCGGCGGGCCGTTCCAAGATGCGCTCGACGGGGGCGGCTGGCGGTTGACGGGGACAGATGGCACCACACAGTCCTTCGCCGCAACGTCACCTGTCCGACCTGGCGCCTGGGTGACCGCGGGCACGGGCCGGGTGGTGGCTCGGGCGACCACCCCGGCGGGAGCAGAGACCGACGTGGTCGATCTGGCGTCTCCCGCCACCTTGGTCCGCTCGGAATCCTGGCTCCCCGGCTGGAGTGCCACCGTCGCGCCGGTGGGCTCGACCACCTCGCATGAGCAAGCGGTCTTCGCGCATGACCTCATCCAGTCGGTGAGGCTCCCGGCGGGTCGGTGGCGAGTCACCTTCGGCTACCGCGCCCCGGGGATGACGTTCGGGCTTGTGGGGAGCGCACTCGGCATCGCAGGCTTCGTCGCCTTCGCTGTTGTGGTCGTCGTCCTTCGCCGTCGCGCCGATCAGAGCGGTAGGGTGCGGCGGTGATCAGAGTCGGTGTGATCGGGGCTGCGGGCCGGATGGGCCAGACGGTGATCGAAGCCGTGCAGGGCGCTCCTGACATGGTCGTGTCGTGTGTCGTCGACCCTCAGGTCGCCACGCTTGCGGCCGAGGAGGGCGTCGTCGCTGCAGCGTCGATGGCTGAGCTCGAAGCGGGCGTTGCCGACGTCGTCGTCGATTTCACGGTTGCTGAGGCGGCCCGGGAGAACCTTGCCGTGGCGCTGGGCCTCGGCTGTCATGTGGTCAGCGGCACCACTGGCCTGTCAGACGCTGATCTGGCGGCGCTCGAGGCGGCGAGCGAGGCGAGTGAGCGCAGCGTGCTGGTGGCCGCGAACTTCGCCCTCGGTGCGGTGCTGGCGATCCGGTTCGCAGAGACCGCCGCTCGCTACTTCGACGGCGTCGAGGTGATCGAGCTCCATCACGACCGGAAGGTCGATGCGCCGAGCGGGACCTCGCTGTCGACCGCCCGCAGGATCGCCGCTGCTCGTGACGAGGCGGGCCTTGGTGAGTGCCACGATCCCACGACCACGGTGGTGGCAGAAGGTGCACGCGGTGCGAACAGGCCCGGTGGCGTCCGCATCCACTCGGTGCGCCTGCCAGGCCTGGTCGCCCACGAGGAGATCATCCTGGCGAGCCCGGGCGAGGCACTGACGATTCGACACGACAGCTGGGACCGCACCTCCTTCATGGCGGGCGTGCTGCTGGCAGTCCGCACCGCGTCGACGAGGACCGGGCTCACTGTCGGGCTCGACGCACTGCTCGACGACTGACGTGGCGGTTCCTGCCACCAAGGAGCGGATCGTCGAAGCGGCGTACGCGCTCGTCGCCCGCTTCGGTCCGGCGAGGACCTCGATCGAGGACGTCGCGGTCGCAGCCGGAGTGTCGAGGGCGACGATGTACCGCTACTTCCCCGGTGGGCGAGCTGAGCTCATCGACGAGGTGGTCACGTACGAGTACCGACTCTTCTTCCTCCGCCTCTACGAAGCGATCTCGGACGCCGAGACCCTCGAAGAGGTGATGGAGCTGGGCCTCAGGACAGCGCACCGGGCCATCGAGGACCACGACGTGCTCCAGATGATCCTGAGGACCGAGCCCGAGATCCTCGAGCCCGCGCTCCGAGCGCAGTCGAGCGAGACGAGGGAGCTGGTCGCGTGGTTTCTCACGCCCTACCTCGAGCGCCACGAGCTGGCGCCAGGTGTCGAGGTCGCCCAGGCAGCCGATTTCCTGGCCCGCATGGTCCTCTCCTACGTCGGTGCGGCAGGTCGCTGGAACCTCGACGACCCTGCGCAACTCACAGAGCTGGTCAGGGGAGAGCTGCTCAGCGGCATCGTGCCGCAGGTGCCCGCTGATCGTTGACAATGTGACAAATCGGGACGTATCGTCTCACCTGATGTCCTTGGCAGCGATCGACAAGCCGACTGGGTCGCCCCAACGCGGCGATGCCGCGTCGAAGCGGGTTGCCATCGTCGACGCGGCGCTGGCCTGCGTGGCCGCTCGGGGACTCAAGGCGACGACCGTCGACGACGTGGCGAGGGCTGCGGGGATGTCGAGGGCGACCCTGTACCGGACGCTGCCGGGAGGTCGTGACGATGTCATCCGGGCGATGGCAGAGACAGAGCTCGCCCGCTTCTTCTCCGCCCTGGCTGTGGCGATGGGTGGCGCCGAGGACCTCGAGGCTGCGCTGGTCGCGGGGATCACGACCACGGCTAGGTGGGTCCAGGACTCCGCGGCGATCCAGATGATGCTCGAGATCGAGCCAGACGAGCTGCTCAAGAACCTCTCGTTCGGCGAGATGGACCAGGCGCTGGCTGTCGCCGCAGGGTTCTCTGCGCCTTTCTATGGCCGCTGGCTCGAGCACGAGCAGTCGCTCCGAGCAGCCGAGTGGGCCACGAGGATCGTGCTCTCGTACCTGCTCGACGAGGACGACATGATCGACCTGACCGACGAGGCCGACGTGCACGGCCTCGTCGCTCGATTCGTCCTGCCGGGGATCGAGGCGCTCGCCTCGTCGTCTCGGGCGACCTGACCACGACCGACATCCAACGACCGTAAGCAATCACACAAGAGGGGGGCCACCATGGCACTGACCGAAGACCACCAGGACATGCGATCGAACGCCGAGCTGATCGGGAGAGACGATGTCAACGACTTCGAGGAGATCTTCCACCTCGTCGGCGCTATCGAGGAAAATGGCATGCACGTTGTCGAGGACAACTGTGCGGCGATGTTCACGTGGGACTACGAGAAGGGCGCTCGGCCCAAGCTCGACAAGCTCTACGAGAAGGCCAAGAAGTCGCAGTGGAACGGCAGCACCGACCTGGCCTGGGACACGAACGTCGACCAGGAGAAGATCGCCCACCAGGCGTATCTCGACGGAGCGACAGGTCCCCTGGCCAACCCTGATCTCGACCTGTCGGGCACGCCGATGGCGACCTGGGGCGAGACCGAGTGGGTCGAGATCAACATGCAGTATCAGAACTGGATGCTGAGCCAGTTCATGCACGGCGAGCAGGGTGCGTTGCTGTGCACCGCCAAGATCGTCGAGACGGTGCCGTGGATCGACGCGAAGTACTACGCAGCGACCCAGGTCATGGATGAGGCCCGCCACGTCGAGGTCTTCTCTCGCTACCTCGACACCAAGCTGTCCGGGCACTACCAGATGAACGGTCACCTCGGCCTGCTGCTCGACGACATCGTCGCCGACAGCCGTTGGGACATGACGTATCTGGGCATGCAGATCATGGTGGAGGGGCTGGCGCTGGCTGCGTTCGGCTTCATGGCCCAGACGACGCCAGAGCCACTGCTCCAGCAGCTGCTCCGCTATGTCATGGCCGATGAGGCTCGTCACGTCGCCTTCGGCGTGCTGAGCCTCCAGGAGATCTACAGCGACATGACCCACGCCGAGATCCGCGAGCGCCAGGAGTTCGCCTTCGAGGCCGCGATCCGGATGCGCGACCGGATGCAGGGCCAGGAGGTCTGGGACCGTATGGGCGTGTCGCCTGCCGCGGCGGCGAAGATCGCCGAACAGGACGTGACGCGCGTGGACTTCCAGTCGCTCCTCTTCGGAAAGATCGTTCCGAACTGCCGCAAGCTGGGCCTGCTGGACGCCGGTGACGGCTGGCTGCGTGAGAAGTTCACCGAGATGGGCATCATCCAGTTCGAGCACTTCGAGGACACCGAGGCCGAGGTCCAGGCACAGGCCGAGGGCTCACCAGCTGAGCGCGACGCTGCGGGCATCCTCTAGGTCACACCCAGAGAAGCGACGCCGGCGATCCATGAGATCGCCGGCGTCGCTGCTAGGTTGAGGTCGTGACGACCGCTCCCGAACCGTTGTTCGGACGGGTCGTGACCGCCATGGTCACGCCCTTCGATGCCGATGAGAAACTCGACCTCGATGCGGCACAGCAGCTCGCCCGCCACCTGGCGGACCACGGTTCCGATGGCCTCTGTGTGGCGGGGACCACAGGCGAGGCACCGGTCCTCACCGACCCAGAGCGACTTGACCTGATCAAGGCGGTTGCCGAGGCTGTGACCATCCCAGTGCTCGCCGGGACGACCACGAACGATACCGAGCACTCCGTCGGATTGACCCGACAGGCCGCTGGCCTCGGCGCGGCTGGCATCTTGGCCGTTACCCCGTACTACAACAGACCCTCGCAGGCTGGACTGTCTGGCCACTTCGCAGCGGTGGCTGAGGCCACCGATCTGCCGGTGGTCCTCTACGACATCCCGGTCCGCACCGGCCGCAAGATCTCGACCGAGACCATCGTCGCGCTCTACGATGCGCACGCCAACATCATCGGTGTCAAGGACGCTGCGGGGGACCCCTACGCGACTGCAGAGCTTCTCGCCATCGCATCTGACCTTCTCGTGATGAGCGGTGACGATGGCCTGACCCTGCCACTGCTCGCCGTCGGGGCCGCCGGAGTTATCTCGGTGGCGTCCCACTGGGTGGGAGAGACCTTCGGAGCGATGATCGAGGCGTTCCTCGCTTCGGATCTCACGAGGGCGAAGGAGCTCAACGCGTCCATGATCCCATCGTTCCGCTACGAGAGCTCCGATCGGTGGCCGAACCCGCTGCCGACCAAGGCGATCCTTCGCTCGATGAGCCTGCCAGTCGGCCAGTGCCGCCTGCCCATGGGCCCAGCAGATGCCGAGCTCGATCGGCGGGCCAGCGAGCTGGCTGCCAGCCTCGGGCTCCTCGGGTGAGCGACGCCCCGGTCAGGGTCATCTTCCTCGGCGGTCTTGGTGAGATCGGCCGCAACTGCGCCTGCATCGAGGTCGAGGGCAGGCTCCTGGTGCTCGACGTCGGGATCATGTTCCCAGAGCCCGACATGCCGGGCGTCGACCTGGTCCTGCCGGATCTGACCTTCCTCCGGGAGAACGCCGACCGGGTCGATGGGATCGTGCTCACCCACGGACATGAGGATCATGTCGGTGGCCTGTCGTATCTGCTGCGCGATCTCGAGGCGCCGGTCTACGGTGCGCCGCTGACGGTCGGGCTGGCCGCGCACCGCGTGCGAGAGGCCGGGATGGGCAAGCGCGCCGAGTTCATCGAGGTGGCTGACAACGAGACCATCCGGATCGGGCCCTGCGACGTCGAGTTCATCCCCGTCACCCACTCGGTCCCCTCAGCCATGGCGATCGCCTTCCACACCAATCAGGGGATCATCCTTCACTCAGGTGACTTCAAGATCGACCTGAACCCGGTCGACGGTCGTCGTACCGACCTGTCTCGCATGGGCGAGCTGGCGATGACCAAGGGGATCCGCCTGCTGCTGGCTGACTCGACCAACGCAGAGGAGCCTGGTTTCACCGAGTCCGAGTCCTCGGTCGGGGTCACACTGCGACGGGTGTTCGCCATGCGACCGGGTCGACGGATCATGGTCGCCTGCTTCGCCTCCCACCTCCACCGGATCCAACAGGTGGTGGATGCGGCCGAGCTCTCTGGTCGCAAGGTGGCCACGCTTGGTCGATCGATGAAGAACAACGTCGAGCTGGCTCGCCAGCTCGGCATCTTGACGATCCCGAAGGGGATGCTGATCGACATCACCGAGATCGATCGGCACCCACCAGGGCAGGTGTGCGTCTTGTCGACCGGTTCGCAGGGCGAACCCATGGCAGCCATGAGCCTGATGGCCTCTGGCCAGTCCAAGTTCGTCTCGCTCGGCCCTGATGACGTCGTCGTGCTCAGCGCCCACCCGATCCCCGGCAACGAGTGGGGGGTTGGGCGGGTCATCGACAACCTGCACCGTCGTGGCTGCGAGGTCGTCCACTCAGGGCACGAGCCGGTGCACGTCTCTGGCCACGCACGCCGAGGCGAGCTCTCGACATTGCTGTCGCTGACGAGGCCGGATTGCTTCGTCCCGGTCCATGGCGAGTTCCGCCATCTCAAGCATCACGCAGAGCTGGCGGTGACGATGGGTGTCGATCCTGCCCAGGTGATCCAAGCCACCGATGGCGACGTCATCCGCCTCGACGGCGATGGGATCACCTTGGAGGCGACGGTCCCTGCTGCCTACCTGTATGTCGACGGCGCAGCCTCCGACGTCGACCACGGGATCCTTCGTGATCGCCAGACCCTGGCGAGCGAGGGGATGGTCATGGTCGTCGCCTCGGTCGATCTCCATGAGCATGAGGTGGTCGCTGGCCCCGAGGTACTGACCCGTGGGTGGGCTGGCAAGACCTCGGAGGAGATCCTGACCACCGAGGCAGCTGACACAGTCCGAAAGGCGCTCGAGGCAGCACTCGTCGAGGGCAATCATGACGTCGAGGGCCTCAACCGCGTGGCTCGTCGGGCGCTGGGTCGCTACGTGGGGACCAAGACCAGGCAGAAGCCGATGATCGTCCCGGTCATCGTCGCCACCTGACGTCACGGACCCCTCAGCTCTTGTCAGGCTCCCCGTGGGCCTGGTTGGCGACACCGAGTCGCCAGTAGGGCTTGGCATGGATGGCGCTGTCGGCGATGCCTCGCTCCTTGAGCGCACTCTTGATCGCGGCCACGACGCGCAGCTCACCGCCGACGTAGACCGCACCCTCGTCCTCGGGCAGCTCGAGCGCCCCGAGACCGGCGAGGAGGCCGGCGGGGTCATCGCCGGCTCGTCCTGATCGGCCGATGAACAGCGCGGTGACGCCGATGCCCTCGTCGAGGGCTGGGGTGATCTCATCGGCAGGATCTTCGAGCTCGAAGACGAACAGTGCCTGCCCTGGGGGCTCGATGGCGCCGGCCATCGCGTAGGCAGCCGACAGGAACGACGTGTCGCCGATGAAGAGATGCCAATCGGCGAGCTGGTCGAGCACGACCTTGCCTCTCGGGCCGAGCGCCTCGATGGTGCTCCCCAGGGGAGCGCCAGCGGCCCATCTCGAGCCTGGGCCACCCGCGGTCGAGTCGATCCACAGCACGAGCTCGCCACGCTCGGGATCGACCGATCGCATGGTGTAGCGCCGCCGGAACGAACCGTCCCCGCCCACGACAGGCACAGCGAGCATGAGATCGTTGCCCGGTTGCCCGGCAAGATCTTTGACCTCGCCAGAGAGCACGACCTCGATCAACGAGGGGCTCAGCTGGCGTCGACCGCTGAGCACGAGCTCGGTCGCGGTCACGCCCTCAAGGCGGGCCAGCAGGCTCGAGGTGTCGGTGGGTCGTGGCTCGCTCACGGGTCGCTCCGATCAAGGGGGTGGCGGTCGAGTGGTCCACGGTATCGGCTGGGGCGTCCCCCGATTGCGCCGGAGCGGGGGCTAGTTTCGAAGGATCGTGGCACAGTCGCGCTCAAAGCACGCCAAGAAGAAGCCAGCAACGAAGACGGCGCCGAGCAGCAGGGCCGCGCCCAGTGCCGGTTCCCCAGGGGTCCTTGCAGGCCACGGCATCGACCTTGTGGCGGTGGGGCTCGGGACCGCCGCAGTGCTCGTTGCGCTGGCGGTCTGGTTCAACGCCCTCGGACCTGTCGGGCGCCTCGTCAACGAGCTGCTCGGGTCGTTGATCGGGACGGTCCGCTTCCTGGTGCCGGTCCTGTTGGCCGCAGCAGTCGTGGTCTTGGTCGTCAATCGAGATGAGGCCGAGACCCGGCGATTGAGCATCGGTGGCGGTCTCGGCGTCCTTGCGCTGGCGGGACTCGCTGGGCTGACTGGTGGCGATCCATCGCTGTCCGCCTCGCAGCACGATCTGCGCCATGCCGGTGGCTACCTTGGCGCACTCATCGGCCACTCCCTGGCGGCGGCCTTGGGCAGCGTCGGCGCAGCCGTCATCTTGTTCGCAGTCCTCGTGCTCGCGTCGATCATCGCCACAGGGGTGCCGCTCAGGACCGCAGTGCCGTTCCTCGGGAACGGGGCCCGCAAGTTCGGCGGGCTCGTCGCTGCGTGGTGGGCCGGTGGCTCGCTGCGTCGCAAGGCTGCTGGCGATGCGGCCGCCCACGAACGGCGCACACCGCCCGAGCCGAACACTGTCGACGACTCGACCGAGCACGCCCCGCCGATGGAGCCACCGACACCTGAGGTGGCGCTCGTTCCCGACGAGGTCCCGCCGACGATCGCCGAGCCCACGCCGGCCAAGCGGAGCAAGCGGCCGGCCAAGACGGTGCCGGTGGCTGCAGGGTCTTGGTCGTTGCCGCCGTCAGAGCTGTTGGCGAGGACCAAGGCGACTCGGCATGACCAGGG
>Ga0073936_10006328_pt1 | contig 15649 bp, 11 predicted proteins | sample AliMusrvi5mmetaG_FD_87041 | JGI IMG/M metagenome (GOLD analysis project Ga0073936, IMG submission 87041) | Freshwater lake bacterial and archeal communities from Alinen Mustajarvi, Finland, to study Microbial Dark Matter (Phase II) - Alinen... | ecosystem: Environmental > Aquatic > Freshwater >... | reverse complement strand
GCGGTGCGGCTGGCTTTGGATTTGGCGATCTGTTCGGGGGTTCCCTCGGCGACAATTTTTCCGCCGCGGGCACCTGCGTCGGGGCCGATGTCGATGACGTGGTCGGCCTCGGCGATGACGTCGAGGTGGTGCTCGATGACAACCACCGTCCCGCCTTCATCCACGAGGCGGTGGAGGACCGCGATGAGCTGCGCGACGTCGTGGGCGTGGAGCCCGATCGTCGGCTCCTCGAGGACGTAGAGCGTGGACTTTCCGCGGCGGGTCGTCCGGACTTCCTCGGCGCGGGCGGTCGGGCGGCGGGCGAGCTGGGTGACGAGCTTGAGCCGCTGGGCCTCGCCGCCGCTGAGCGTCGGGCTCGGCTGGCCGAGCTGGAGGTAGCCGAGGCCGGTCTCGACGAGGAGAGCAAGCGGGCGCTTGATTTTCGGGTTCGCGGAGAAAAAATCCGCCGCCTGCTCGATCGTCATATCCATGACATCCCCGATCGATTTTCCGTTGTATTCGACTTCGAGTGTGGCGGGGTTGTAGCGGCGTCCGAGGCAGTCCTGACAAGGCATGTAGCTCGGCGGGAGAAAGTTCATTTCGAGCTTGATCACGCCCTGGCCGAGGCAGGCCTCGCAGCGGCCGCCTTCGTTGTTGAAGGAAAACCGGCTGTTCGTGTAGCCGCGCATCCGCGAGGCGGGAAGCGTCGCGAACAGCGCCCGGATGTTATCGAGGACCTTGACGTAAGTGGCGGGGGTGGATCGGGAAGTCTTGCCGATCGGCGACTGATCGACTTCGAGCACCCCGCCCAGCGCCTCCAGCCCTTCGATGGATTTGCAGTGATCGAACAGGGTCTTGATTTTTGTGCGCGACAGAGCCTCGCGGACGACCGGCACAACGACGCCACGCAGGACCGTGCTCTTGCCGGAACCGGAGACACCACTGATCGCGGTGAGCCGGTTGATCGGGATTCTCACGTCCACATTGTTGACATTGTGGAGAGTGATCCCGCGAACGGTGAGCCACTCGCTGGCGGCGGGCCGTCGCGATCCGCGCGACGGGTGCTTCGCCGGAGAGCGGAGGGATTGGCCGGTGAGCGATTGCGGGGAATCGATGATCTCTTGCAGCGTGCCCGACGCGACGATCTCGCCACCTCTCCGTCCAGCGCCAGGGCCGAGGTCGAGGATCCGGTCGGCCCGGCGCATCGTTTCTTCGTCGTGCTCGACCACGACGAGCGAGTTGCCTTTTTTCGCGAGAACATCGAGGGCGTCGAGGAGGCGGGCGTTGTCGCGCGGGTGCAGCCCGATCGTCGGCTCGTCGAGGACGTAGAGGACACCGCGGAGATTCGAGCCGAGCTGGGCGGCAAGCCGGATCCTCTGGGCTTCTCCGCCGCTCAGCGTCTTGGCGCTGCGATCGAGCGAGAGGTAGTCGAGGCCGACTTTGGCGAGGAACTTGAGGCGTTGCTGGATTTCCGAAACGACGTCCTTCGCGATTCCGGCGCGAGGGCCGGTGAATTTGAGATTGTCCGTAAGTTCGAGAGAATCCGCGGCGGCTGCACGCGTGAAGTCGTTGATCGAATGGTCGCCGATGAGAACATTCGTGGCCGTCTCGTTGAGTCGGGATCCTTTGCAGACCGGACACTGGCGGGGTTCAGAATCTTCCAGGCTTTCGTGGCGCCGCTCCTCGTCCAGCTCGGCTTCGAGCTGCGAGTCGAACTCTTTTCCGGCGGCTCCGAGCTCGCTCCAGACTTCCCCGAATCCGCGGCAGTGCAGGCACCAGCCGTGCGGGGAGTTGAAGGAAAAGAGCCGGGGATCGAGCGGCTCGAAGGCCCGGCTGCACGACGGGCAGTTCATCTCGGTGCTGAGAACCGACGAGCGGCCCTTGGCGTCTGCGATTCGCGCGGTGCCGCGGCCGAGCGCGAGCGCCCGGCGGACCAGCTCGTCCGTGGTTTTGGAATCCGGTTTCGTCAGCTCCCCGACCAGGGCGTCGATCGTGTGTTCCTTGAAGCGCTCGAGCTTTTGGAATCCTTCGACCGGCACGGGCTTGCCGTCCACGATCAGGGTCACGATCCCCTGCCTGGCCGCCGCGCGAGCGATGTCGGTGTGGAAACCTTTGCGGGCTTTAACGAGGTTCGCGAACACCTTCACGTTTCCCTTCGCGGCCAGCTTGTGGACTTCCTCCGCGATCGCGGTCGGGGTCCGGCTCTCGACCGGCACATGGCAGTCCGGGCAATGCTGGGTTCCGAGTTTGGAAAACAGGAGCCGGAGGAAATGGTAGATTTCGGTGACGGTGGCGACGGTGGATTTTCCGCCGCCGCGGGTGACCCGCTGTTCGATGGCGACGCTCGGGGGCAGCCCCTCGATCGAATCGACATCCGGTTTTTCCATCTGCTCGACAAACTGCCGGGCATACGGGGACATGCTGTCGAGAAACCGTCGCTGGCCCTCGGCGAAAAGGATGTCGAACGCGAGGGTGGATTTTCCCGAGCCGCTGAGCCCGGTGACGACCACCATGCCGTTGCGCGGGATATCGACCGAAAGGTTTTTCAGGTTGTGCTCGCGCGCGCCGCGCACGGCGATGACGCCGCTGTCCTTGCGCGCGACGAACGGTTTCGAGGGGGCGTCCGCGACGCGGGCGGGGCGGCCTTTGAGGAGTGGCTCCAGGAACCGGCCGGTGTGGGAATCCGCGCAGGCGGCGACCTGCTCGGGCGTTCCGGCCGCGATCACTTTTCCGCCGGCGTCGCCGCCCTCGGGGCCGAGGTCCACGATCCAGTCCGCGGATTTGACGACCTCGAGGTTGTGCTCGATCACGATCACGCTATTGCCCTCGGCGACCAGTCGGTGAAAAACTTTGAGGAGCAGGGCGACATCGTCGAAATGCAGGCCGGTCGTCGGCTCGTCGAAAATCAGGAGCGCGCCGTCCTCGTGCTTCTGGATGAGATGGTGGACGAGCTTCAGCCGCTGGGACTCGCCGCCGCTCAGCGCGTTGACCGGCTGGCCGAGACGCAGGTAATCGAGACCGACCTCGGACAGAAGCCGGAGCGGGCGGGTGATCGTCCCTCGCGCGTCGAGCGGTTCGAAAAATTTGATCGCCTCGCCGGCGGTCATCTCGAGCACGTCGTGGATCGATTTTCCTTTGACCTTGATGGCGAGGACCGGCGCGCGGAAGCGTTTGCCCTCGCACTCCGGGCAGCGGAGGTAAAGGTCGCTGAGGAACTGCATTTCGACTTTCTCGAACCCCAGCCCGCCGCACCGCTCGCACCGGCCCTGGCCGGAATTGAACGAGAACGAGCCCGGGGAAAACCCGCCCGCGAGCGCCTCGCGCGTCGTGCCGAACATCTCGCGGATCCCGTCGTAGGCACCGAGGTAAACCGCCGGCGTGGACCGCGGGCTGCGGGCCAGCGGCGATTGATCGACCATCACCACATCCCCGATGTCCTCGTCCCCGCGGATCGATTTCACAAACCCCGCGGCCTCGTCCTCGCCGGGCTCGTGCCCCGCGAGGTGACGGTGGAGGACGTCGCGGACGAGCGAGGTCTTGCCGGACCCTGAAACCCCGGTCACCGCGCACAGGACGCCGGTCGGAAATTTCACATCCATCCCGCGCAGGTTGTGGTGGCGGACCCCGCGGAGCTCGATGAACTTTTTCGGCTTGCGGCGCTTCTTCGGGACCGCGATCGATTTCCGGCCGTCGAGGTAGTCGGAGGTCAGCGAGTCGATCTTTGTAAATTTTTCGGCGGGGCCGCTGAAGAGGAGCCGTCCTCCGTCCGCGCCGCGTCCGGGCCCGATGTCCACGAGGTGGTCGGCCGTCCGGATGACTGCCTCCTCGTGTTCGACAACAAGCAGGGTGTTTCCCTTGTCGCGGAGCCCACAGAGCACGTGGAGCAGTCGGCCGATGTCGCGCGGATGCAGGCCGACGCTCGGCTCGTCCAAAACGAAAAGCGTGTTCACCAGCGAGGCACCGAGGCAGGTCGTGAGGTTGACGCGCTGGAGTTCCCCGCCGGAAAGCGAACGGGTCGGACGGTCGAGCGTCAGATACCCGAGCCCGACTTCCTTCAAATAATACAGGCGGGAAAGCACCTGCTCATGGACGAGATGCGCGCTGCTGTCCTGCTCCGGAAGCGGCATCGCAGAAAAAATCTCCGACAACTCCGCGACCGATTTCGAGGCGACATCCGCGATTGTGAGATCGGCGGGCTCGATCCGGAAATTCAGCGTCTCCGGCTGGAACCGTCCGCCATTGCAGGCCGGGCAAGGCTGGTAGCTCCGGTAGCGGCTGAGAAGCACGCGGACGTGCATCTTGTAGGTTTTCGATTCGAGCCAGTCGAAGTAACCCTTCACCCCATACCAGTTGCCATCGTCCCAAGCCTCTTGCGCGGTGCCTTTTCCCTCGCCGTTGATCACCCAGTCCTGGTCGGATTTCGGAAGCTCCTCGAACGGGCGCCTGACATCCACGTCATTGCGCCGGGCGTGGCGCATCAGGTCGTCTTGACATTCGCGCGATTGCCCGCTCTGGAACGGCTTGACCACGCCCTCGGAGATCGAGAGCGAGCGGTCGGGCATCACACGCTGGTAGTCAATGCCGATGATCCGGCCGAACCCGCGGCACTCCGGGCACGCGCCCAGCGGGTTGTTGAAACTGAAGAGCCCCGGCGACGGCGGGCGGATGTCGGTGTCGCAATGCGCGCAGTGCCAGCCCGAGGAAAACGGATGCGATTCCTGCGCGTCGGGGAGAATGATGGCGATCCTGTCGCTGCCCAGGCGCAGCGCGTTTTCCACGGCCTCGGCCAGCCGCGTCCGCTCGGAACGGCCCACTTCGATGCGGTCCTGGACAACCGGGACCCGGGCGGGCAGACGCTTGAGCGCCGGCACCTCGTCGGTGCGGATGATCTGGTCGTCGAGCCAGACACGGAGGTAACCTTGTTGCTGCAGGAACTGGAAAAAATCTGCGGGTTTGGTGCCCGCGGGGACCGGGACGCCGAACGTCACCAGCACGGTCGCGGCCTTGAAACGGTTCAGCACCAGCTCCACGATCGAGTTCGCGGACTCGGGCCGGACCTCGCGTGCACACGATGGGCAGAAGCCCTTCGCGATCCGGGGAAAGAGCAGCTTCAGGTAATCGTTGATCTCGGTGATCGTGCCGACCGTCGAGCGCGTGGTGCGGACATGGTTCGCCTGCTCGATGGCGATGGCCGGCGGGATCCCCTCGATCGAGTCCACCAGCGGCTTGTCCATCCGGTCGAGGAATTGCCGGGTGTAGGGGCTGAACGTTTCGACATACCGTCGCTGGCCCTCGGCATAGACGGTGTCAAACGCCAAGCTCGACTTGCCGCAGCCGCTCGGCCCGGTGACGACGATCAACTGCCCGAGGGGCAGCTCCAGATCGATGCCGCGCAGGTTGTTCTGGCGCGCGCCGCGAATACGGATGGATTCCACCCGCGAAGATACGAGCGGTTTCAGAGCTTAACTCGCCTTTTTTGTGGATGCGCGAAGCTCGTCCGTGCGCAACAGCACCCGCTGGCGCATGATTTTCCCGGACTTGAACTTCACCGTCGCCCGCGCCGGAATGATCACATCTTTCTCCGGCTTGTGCGGGTTGCGCCCCACGCGGGACTTCGTCAGGCGAACCTCGAAAACCCCAAAGTTCCTCAGCTCGACATCGCGGCCGGATGCGAGGGCATCGGTGATGAGGTCAAGGGTTTGTTGGAGGACTGCGAAGACCTCCTGCTGGATGATCCCGGTATCTTTGCTGATCTGCATCACGAGATCGCGTTTGGTGAGATTGGCCATGATTTGAAAGTGTGTGGTCATCCAATAAGCATCTTTCGCGCGGGTCCGCAACCTTCTTTGCTCGCGGCGAAGAAAAAAATCCGCCGGAAGCGGTAACGACAGCCTCCTCGCATCCAACGGGTTGAAGTGATTGTCACCCGCATCATTGCGGCTTGAGGTCAACCGTTGAATAGTCAGGCTCGTCGTCGCCATATGCGCGGGCAAGTCCCCGAGCGCCAAGGGCAGTCCACTCGGAACGTTCGGCGTCAGGAGAAAAAACCGTCACCATGAGCGGAACGTTGTCAGGCAACACAAACGGCTCATCGAGAACGATGTGCTCGCCGTTGTAGTGCGCTTTAAGAATCGCGGTTGGCATGGGACAAACCTGCTCCAGAGCCCGAATCGGGGCAAGCGCGCAGAATTGATTCCTCGCAGTCTTACCCGCCCGTTTGCACCCAATCCCATGAAAAGAAAGAGCCAGTGGTCGATTCCCCGCCGTGTTATCACGCTTTTCAACGTGTTCCTCCGTGCGAGCGCCCCACTGGCCATCGCAATTTTACCCAGCAATCCCCGGAGGTCAAGCGATGAGCGCGGTGGAGAATTCCAAGAAGGGGGAAATGCCTGACGCTCGATGATGAGGAAAAAGTTAGCCGGACGTGCGGGGCAGTCACACCGGCTGGCTCCGAGGGTATATCCACTGCCGGAACCCTCTCGGCAATTCAAATTTACCCCGCATCCCCCGGAGGTCAAACGATCAGTGCGGCGGCGTTGCAATCCGTCAACCAAAGCGAAAGGGGGAACCCGGTGAGAAGTTCCCCCTTTCTTACGAGGCAGGTGTCCGGGTGGTATATCCCCTCCCGGACTACACACCGGACTTCTATATGCCTGAAGCGTCGGCGGGTGCCGCCAAGGACTTCAAAATCCCATGCGTAGGTAGGAAAGTCAAATGAAGACGAAACACGTCAGGCTGCAGGACAATATTCTTCAAGGGAATTCCCCGGAGGCGGGAAATCGGCCGTTGGGATCACAGGATCGGTCACAACCGCCCGCCACGTGCAATCTGCCAGAATTCTTTGCCTGACCCCGAATCCCAATCGAGGGACGGCTCAAGCCCTGCCAACGGAGTGGTTGAGCGCGGAGGTCGTCTTCCAGCGGAGCCGGCCGGCGATCGCTGCGGTGATGTATTTTTTTGCCTGCGCCACCGATTTTGTGAGGGGGTGACGCTGGGCGAGGCCGGTGGCGATCGCCGCGGAGAACGAGCAGCCGGTTCCGTGTGTGTCGGCCCCGCGGATGAAGTCCTCTTGAAATTCCTCGAAACCGCCTTCCGTCGCGAGGATGTCCGACGCGATGCGGGACCTGAGGTGGCCGCCCTTCAGCAGGAACGGGACGCCGAATTTGCGGGCGAGCGCGAGGCCGGCGGCTTTCATTTCCGCGAGGTTCCGGCAGGGCATGCCCGAGAGGATGCGGAGCTCGTCGAGGTTCGGTGTCACCAGCGCCGCGCGCGGGAAAAGATGGTTTTCGTAGGCGGCGATCGCGGATTTTTTTAATAGCGGATCACCGCTCGATGCGACCATCACCGGATCGACGACGAGGGGAGGCAGCTTGGGAAGATTGTCGAGTTCCGCGGCGACTGCCCGGATAATGGCGGCGGAATAAAGCATTCCGGTCTTGATCGCGGCCACCGGAAACGCCTCGAAGCTCAGCCGCACCTGCTCGGCCACGATGCGCGGATGGACCGGCTGGATGGAGGAGACGCGCCCCGGGATCTCCGCGACCACGCAGGTGATCGCCGTCTGCGCGTAGCCCCCGAGCGCGGTGATCGTCTTCAAGTCGGCCTGGGCGCCCGCGCCGCACGAATTGTCCGATCCCGCAATCGTGAGGACGACCGGCCGCATCACAGAAACGAGCAGACGTATTGGCAGATCCCGTCGGCGACGGTGATCGTGAAGCCGGAGTCGGCGGGGACGCGGAACTCGCCGCCGGATTCATGGACAGACTTCGGCTCCGAGCCGTCGATAACGACCGAGCAGCTCCCTTCGACGATCTGCATCAACTCCGCCGCGCCGGTGCCGAAGTGATACGTTCCGGGATAGATGAGGCCGAGAGTGCGCTTCGATCCGTCCTGCGAGAGGATCGTGTGCGAGACGACCCGGCCGTCGAAATAGACGTTGGCTTTTGCGACCGCTGTGACATTCGGAATTTCCATGCCCTGCAAATGGCCGGGCGGAAGGGGCTTGGCAAGTCAATAAAACCGGCGGGGAGCCATGACCGGCTGCCGCTGCGTCAGCCGCTCGACGAACCGCTCCCACGATGCCTGGCCGGCAAGGATTTCGATTTCCACCCGCAGGTAGTAGAGCGGGATTTCGGGCTCGAGAATGCGCGGGATGCGGACGGCGTCTTTTTCCGTGGTCAGGACCGCGTCGAGCTCCCGGCGGCCGCACCGGCGGATGAACGACTCGATTTCCTTCGAAGTGAACCGGTGGTGGTCGGCGTAGGACTTCGAGATTTCTATCTCCGCGTCGAGGCCGCGCAGCGCGTTCTCGAAGCTCTCCGGGACCGCGATCCCGCAGATCGAGCCGATCTTCAGGCCGCGGAGAAATTCGAGCGGCTTGATCTCGCCGGTCACAAAATTCCTGAGGTGTTTCGGCCGGTGCGAGCACTCGATGATGTCGGCGGTCCGGTTGTAGCGGCGGATCCGCCCGATGATCGCGCTGTTGTCCGAGCCGTCGCATTTCGTCAGGAAAATGTGTGTGGCGCGGCGGAGGTTGCGTGGCGGTTCGCGCAGGATCCCGCGCGGGAGCATGAACTCGTTTCCGAACGGGGCCTGCCGGTCCACGAGAACGACCTCCAGCCCGTGGCGCATGCGGATGTATTGGAACCCGTCGTCGAGGATCAGCGTGTCCGCCTGAAATTCCCGGACGGCATACGAGCCGCTCTTGACGCGGTCGCGGTCCACGAGCACCACCACCCCGCGCAGGTTGTTCGCCAGCATGAACGGCTCGTCGCCGGCCGTCCGCGAGTCGAGCAGAAGGGATTGGCCGTCGGAGACGACACGGGGGACGAAGACCGCTTTCTTTTTTGTGATTTTGTCCACGAGCCGGAGAAGCAACGGGCGCGGGACGCTTTTGTATCCGCGGCTGAGGATCGCGACGCGGCGGCCGCCCTCTTGCAGCGCGCGCGCCAGCAGCTCGACCACCGGGGTCTTGCCGGTGCCGCCGACGGTCAGGTTCCCGACGCTGATGACCAGGCAACCGTGGGAGTGGCTGCGAAAAATCCGCTTCCTGTAGAGGGCGAGCCGGGTTGCGACGATCGCCCGGTAAACCAGCGACAGCATCCAGAGGAACCCGCGCAGCAGGTCGGCGAGACGGCCATTCCGGCGACCGAAGATGACGTCGATCAAAAAAGATTCGAGCCCCTCGATCCAACGCCTCATGGGAGGATTCTCACGCCGGAATTGTCCGCGCCCACAACGACGGCGACCGCCGAATCCAGCCCCGACGCGGCGATCATCGCATCCGCGACCTTTTCCGGATTGCTGAGGGTCGCGCAGGCGATCGTCGAGCCCGACCCGCTCAGCCAGCCCCCGAGCGCGCCCGATTTGCAGGCCGCATGGATGACCGGCGAGAGAAACGGGATGAGCGGCTCGCGGTAGGGCTGGTGGAGGCGGTCGTTGAAGCACCCGGCCAGGTGCCGGTAATTCCGCGTGGCGAACGCCGCCGAAATCGCCGCCGCGCACCCGGCGCTGAAGACGGCGTCCCGCAGCGGAATCCTCACCGGCAGGGCTTCGCGCGCGGCGGGAGTGGAAATTTCGAATTCGGGAATCAGGAGCGCGAACCGCAGGCTCTCGTCGATTTTGTAGCGCTGGAGCCGGCCCGCGGGCGGCGCGATCGTGAACCCCCCGAATGCGGCTGCGGCGGCGTTGTCCGGATGCCCCTCGAGCCCGGCGCAAAGGCGGAAGACGTCCATCCGGTCGAGCGGCCGTCCGGCCAGCTCGTTGAGGCCGTGCAGAACGCCGAGCCGGACGGTGACGCTGCTGCCGAGGCCGCGCGAACGGGGGACCGAGCCCTCGACGCCCCAATGAAACGCAAACGGCCGGATCCCGGCCTCGCGGAAAAATAGCGTGGCGGCTTCCGTGGCCATGTCGCCTTTCGCCGGCCCGCGCCCGCGCCGCACGGTCGTCGTGTTATACATCCGGAGGGCGATCCCCAGGCAATCAAATCCCGGACCCAGATTCGCCGTCGAGGCGGGAACACGCACGCGCACTTCATTCATCCGGTGGATCATGCGTGATGGCGGCGCGTCGGAAAAGAACATATCGCGCTCCGGTCAAATTGCGGCAATCCTGCCCATTGACATGATAGCGAATTCCCATGCTTGATGTCCGGTTTGAGCGCGGGGTTCATCTGCCGGCCGAGGGGCTTTGGCTGGACCCGGGCCGTTCCAAAAAGCTGGCCTTCGTGTCCCATGCGCACAGCGACCATGTCGGGCGCCATGCGGCGACGATCGCCACCCCGCTCACGCTCGATCTGATGAGTGCCCGGATGGGGCGGCTGACTGCGGAGCTGCACGCGCTGCCGTTTGGCGAGACGAGGAAGTGGGAGAGTTTTTCGATCCGGCTTCTGCCCGCCGGCCATGTGCTGGGTTCGGCGCAGTGTTTCATCGAGTCCGGGGCGGGAACGCTGCTCTACACCGGGGATTTCAAGCTGCGCCGAGGGGCGGCGGCCGAGGCTGCGGAGGTTTGCCGCGCCGAGACGCTTGTCATGGAAACCACGTTCGGGCTCTCCCGGTATGTCTTTCCGCCCGCGGAGGCAGTGGCCGCGGACATCCTCCGGTTTTGCCGCGCGGCCATCGACGATCGCACGGTCCCCGTGCTGCTCGCCTACTCGCTGGGCAAAGCGCAGGAGGTTCTCGCGGTTCTGTCGTCCGCCGGGCTCGCCACGATGGTCCACAAATCGATCTCCGCGCTGCTGCCGGTCTACGAGGCGGCCGGATTCCATTTCGCCGGCTGCCTGGATTGGGATATCGGGCAGGCGAGGGATTGCGTGGTCCTGTGCCCACCGAATACCGTGGATTCAACGGCCGCGCTTGCCCGCAGGCGCACGGCGGTGGTCACCGGCTGGGCGCTCAATTCCTCCGCCATTTACCGGATGAAATGCGACGCGGCCTTTCCGCTCTCCGACCACGCGGGATACGACGACCTCATGAGGCATGTTGAAAACGTCTCGCCCAAACGGGTTTTCACCCTGCATGGATACGCAACCGAATTCGCGCGGGATCTCCGCTCGCGAGGCGTCGAGGCATGGTCGCTGGCGGGAGCCGACCAGCTCGACCTGCCGCTCTCGTTCGCGTAGCCGCCACATCCCAATCGTTACGATCAAGAGTAGGAAATGGCAGACTGGTGCTGGAGAGTGGCACAGGCTTTCCAGCCTGTGAACAGGCTCAAACACAGGCTGGAAAGCCTGTGTCACATTCCCGGGCGGCGCGAGATCGTAAAGGCTGGGCAACCTACATCATCTTCGCGCCCATCTCGGCGAGGGCGCTGCGCTCGCCTTTGCTGAGCGAGATGTGGGCGGTGATGGCCTGGCCGCGGAGACGGTTGCGGGCATAGACGAGGCCGTTCGAGCGACTGTCCACGTAGGGGTTGTCGATCTGCGCGGGGTCGCCGACCATCACGAGCTTCGAGCCCTTCGACATCCGGGTGACGACGGTCTTGGCTTCGAGCGGGGTGAGCTGCTGGGCCTCGTCGAGGACGAAGAACCGGTTCGGGATCGAGCGTCCGCGGATGTAGCAGAGCGCCTCGATCTCGAGGAGCCCGCGCTCGATGAGCTGCTCGTAGGGCTTGACGACGGCGTGGTGGACATTTGCGCCGGGATGCGCGTGGGGCTGGTGGTGTTCGTGTTTTTTCCGGTCGGACGCGTTCCGGGGCTTGCCCTCCGGCGGCGGCGGGTTCAGCGGCAGCAGCACCTCGAAGGCGTCGTAGATCGACTGCAGCCACGGGTGCATTTTTTCCTGGAGCGTCCCCGGCAGGAATCCCAGCGTGTCTCCCATGGCCACGACCGGGCGGCTGACCGTCATCCCGTTGAACGTCCGCTGGCCGGTCAGGAAAAGCCCTGCGGCAACGGCGAGCAGGGTCTTGCCCGTGCCGGCCTGCCCGTAGCAGGTGATGAGCGAGATGTCCGGGTCGAGCAGGGCGTCGAGAAAGCACTGCTGGCCAGGATTGGCCGGGCGGAGTTCGATCCCCCTCGGCATCTGCAGGGTCGGCGGGATATTCAGCCGCACGAAATGCCCGTCGCCCATGTGCCGCGCGGGCATCAGCTTGTGGTGATCGACCGCGAGGAGGACGTATTCGTTGAGCTCGAGCGGCCCGGTGCGCGAGGCGTCGAGGTCGATCGACCGCGAGCTCCCGAACCGCTGGAGCTCGTGCGGCTCGACCTGGATCGAGCGGGTATCGTACCCCTCCGCGTCCTTCACGGCGACCTTGTCGTTGAGGTAATCCTCGCACGTCAGCCCGATCGCCATCGCCTTGAGCTGCATGTTGAGGTCCTTGGTCACCAGAATCGTCGGGCGCTCCTCGCTTTCCTGGAGCGTCAGGCAGGCCCCCATGATCCGGTGGTCCATGCGCTCTTGGTCGGGGAAAATTTTCAGGAACCGCCGCATCGCCGGGGAGGACCCGTTTTTTCCGAGCGCCTCGTTGATGAGGATCCGGACCGACCCCCCGCCCGCCGTCGCGACTCCCCGCGTGACCTTTTTTGCGTTTTGCCCGAAGACTTGGTTCAGAAACCGGTGGACCTTCCGCGCGTTCGCACCCCGCTCGGTCTGCTCGTTCTTGAACCGGTCCAGCTCGGACAACACTTCGACCGGGATGAAGACATGGTTGTTCTCAAACCGGTTGATGCTGTGCGGATCGTGAAGCAGGACGTTCGTGTCGATGACAAAGTTCTTCACCGCCCCTGCCGCCCGCCGCCCGGTGGGTTTTTCGACGCTCGGAAAAAACAGGCTTTGCTCTTCGGGGGATTCGATTGCGGATGGCAGATGCATGGTAAGGACGGAGAATGCGGTGGGTTATGACTGGAAAAAGCGGCGGTTTGCGGAGTCTCGAGGAAAATCGATTGTCCGGGGAAATGTGTCCGGAAGCCGAGATATCGCGGCCGGGAAGCCAGTGGCATTCCCGGCATAGATCGAAGCGTTCTGGAAGTCAGAGCGGTTCAAGAGATCCCGTGTATCGCATCTCGCGCGGATGGTTTCAACCCTAAACTTTGTGGTTCGCAAAAAAAGCGAACACAAGCTGTGGTGGTCGCCACCCCCACCGAAGACTTCTTGCTTTTCAGCATCGATCGCGCTACAAATTTGGTTCATACTTACGCCAATGAACTCCTGCCCCTGCCTCGAATCTATCAAAAAGCTCGTGACCACCGGTAAATGGGAGGGCGGGTGCTGCGAATGCGGAAAGAACCTTCCTCTCAGCCATCTCCTGATTGCCGGAATTGCAGGGTTTATTCTCTCCGTTGTCTTGGGAGCCCTGTTTTTCCGTTCGAAAAAAGACTGATTCCGAGCTATGTGGCGAGAATCCGGTTACGAGACCGGAGAGGGTCAGGCGTGGCCGGGTGAGCATTTTTTATCGCCATGCGGGACATGGCTTTTTCCTATTGTAGGATGGGTGCTTTTGGGAATACTACGCGTTTCACCTGTCCTCTTATGCCCTTCCCAAAACACCTGCTCCTCCTGGCGCTCATCACCTTCAGCGCAGTCGCCGGCAGCCAGGCTGAGATCAAAGTCCAGAGTGACCAGAAGGTCGCCTTCATGGGCGATTCGATCACCCAGTTCGGCTGGGATCGGCCCGACGGCTATGTTCGTCTCGTCGCGGAAGCTTTGGAATCCGCAGGCGTCAAGATTGTCGTCGTTCCAGCCGGCATCAGCGGCAACACCTCGCGCGACATGCTCGGTCGGATCGACGGATCGGTGATCAGCCAGAAGCCCGACTGGATGACCCTGAGCTGCGGGGTCAACGACGTCTGGCACCATGACGCGACCCACGTTGACCTGGAACCCTACAAAGCGAACATCACTTCCATCGTGGATAAAGCGCAGGCCGCCGGAATCAAAGTCGTGATTCTGACCGCCACCGTCATCCAGGAGAACGACAACGCCGAGAACCAGGCCCTGGCACCCTACAACGACTTCCTGCGCCAGCTTGCCAAGGAACGGAATCTGCCCCTGGCCGATCTCAACTCCATGTGCTGGAAATCCCTCGAAGCCAATCCAGCCAATCGTCTCACGGTGGACGGCGTGCACATGAACCCGATGGGCAACATGCTCATGGCGCGCGGCGTGCTGGAGGCGTTCGGCATGGCCCCGGCGCAAATCGACACCTTTGAAAAGAAATGGAGCGAATCGCCATCCGCGACCTCCCTGCGCGCCCAAATATCTTTTGACGCCTCGGCTCCCGTTTCTATGAAGGAATACAACGCCATGAGCGTTCTCGCCAAGGAACAGAATCTCTCGACGGATCAATTTCAGGCCAACCTGCTGTTCGATGCGCTCCGCACGGTGCTGAAAGCGCACGAACAGGATCCGGCATTTACTCCGGCCCTGGCTCGGGACGAGCTCCAAAAGGCATTTGCGCAAAAGATCGAAGAGGCCGCCAAATAGCCGTTGGGGTGGCTTGACGCCGTCACAGGCTGCATGCAAGCGCCTTCGTGGCGCGGCAGAATCACCGTGGGCTCTTGGGCGCTCCTGTGCAGGGATGAGGGGCGGGGATTCGACGTCCGGGGTTTTCATTTGACGGAGGTGTGATAATTTTGCCCGCATGAACGTTTTCATCATCAACGCCCATGCCGAGCCGAAAAGTTTCAACGGGGCCATGTTTCGAACGGCGCGCGAGACGATGAGCGCCGCCGGACACTCCGTCCAGGTCTCCGATCTCTACGCGATGAAATTCGATCCGGTGTCCGACCGCCGCAATTTCACGACAGTGAAGGACGCGGAGTATTTCAAGCAGCAGATCGAGGAGATGCACGCGACCGAGGTCGGCGGCTTCGCGCCGGACGTGGAGGCCGAGCTGCGCAAGGCCGAGCGGTGCGACCTGATGATCTGGCAGTTTCCCCTCTGGTGGTTCGGACTGCCGGCGATCCTGAAAGGCTGGGTGGACCGGGTCTTTGCCATGGGGCGCACCTACGGCGGTGACCGCTTCTACGAGAACGGTGTGTTCAAAGGCAAACGCGCCATGCTTTCTGTGACCACCGGCGGCCCTGCGGAGGCGTATCAGTCGGGTGGGTTCAACGGCGACATCCATGCCGTCCTCCGCCCCATCCATCGCGGGATGCTGCGGTTCACCGGATGGGAGGTGCTGGCACCCAACATTGTTTATGGCCCTGTCCGGCTATCCGAAGATGAACGGCTGGCCAGCCTCAATGCCTGGGCGGCACGGCTGCTTGCCGTTGAGAAGGAAAAGCCGATTGCTGTTGGTGAATACTGAACGCGCCCACCACGGTGTCGGCGAGCGCAGCGACCGCGATGCCTTCCGGGTGTTTGGCGACGATTCCGGTAATTTCGCGCCCGCGGATCTGTCCGGTGGTCATGCCCGCAGTTTACCGCCTGCCCGGCGGCACCGGACAGAACGAAAATTATTTTCATGGATTGCTTGCCTTCCCGTGTCTTATCTCAACGCTACGACGATGAAAAAACTCCCCATCGCTTTCCTGCTGGCTCTCTTCGCCTGCGCCACCTACGCACAGGCGCCGCAAAAAACCGGCGTCCTGCGCGAAGCGGTCCAAGTTCCCCTTCTCATGAACGGGAAGCAAGTGGGCATGACCACCGCTGCCGCCGGGACAAAAGTTCAGGTTGTGAGCGAAGCGGACGGAAAACTGCTGCTTTCCGTTTGTGGCGGGCAAGTCTGTGTCACG
>Ga0073936_10006323_pt1 | contig 15653 bp, 7 predicted proteins | sample AliMusrvi5mmetaG_FD_87041 | JGI IMG/M metagenome (GOLD analysis project Ga0073936, IMG submission 87041) | Freshwater lake bacterial and archeal communities from Alinen Mustajarvi, Finland, to study Microbial Dark Matter (Phase II) - Alinen... | ecosystem: Environmental > Aquatic > Freshwater >... | reverse complement strand
TGGGTGGTGTGGTTCCAGTCACTACGGCGACGGCGCAGAAGGGGAACATCGGCGTCTATGTGGATGCGATCGGTACCGTCACTCCTGTGTATACCTCATCGATCACCAGCCAGGTGAGCGGGATTGTGACCGAGGTGCATTACACCGAGGGGCAGTTGGTGAAGAAGGGTGATCCTCTGATTGAGATCGATCCGCGATCCTACGCAGCGACGCTGCAGCAGGCGCAGGGAATTCTGGAGCGGGACCAGGGGATACTGGCGCAGGCGCAGATGGATCTGGTGCGCTACCAGGCGGCGTGGGCGCGCAATGCGATTCCCAAGCAGACGATGGACGATCAGGAGAAGCTGGTTGCACAGGTGCAAGGAACCGTACACAACGACCAGGGAGTGGTCCAATACGACCAGATTCAAGTGCAATACTGCCACATTCTTTCGCCGATCACGGGACGTGTGGGGCTGCGGCTGGTGGACCCGGGCAACGTAGTGCAGGCCAACGGGGGCACGGTGATGGCGGTAGTGACGCAGATCCAGCCGATCACGGCGGTCTTCAGTATTCCCGAAGTCGACATGGTCAAGGTCCTGCCGCAACTGAAGAAGCGGGCCAGGCTGGAGGTGGATGCACTCGACCGCGATCAGAAGCAGCTTGCCAAGGGGACGCTGTTGACCCTGGACAACCAGATCGATACGACAACAGGAACGGTGAAGGGACGGGCGCAGTTCGCCAACGCGGACTCGTCGTTATTTCCCAACCAGTTTGTGAACATACGGTTGCTGGTGAATACACTGGTGGCAGCGACGCTGATTCCCACGGCGGCGGTGCAACACAATGGGACAGCGGCGTTTGTGTATGTAATTGCGGACAACAAGGCCCATCTGACTCCGATTACAGTGGGCGTGACCAATGCGCAGACAGCCCAGGTGCAGGGCATCCAGCCGGGGGATGTGTTGGCGACCAGCAGCTTTGACAAACTGCAGGACAACACCCCGGTGAACCTCTCCAACAGGCAGAACCGGGCCAACACCAGTGGGAGTAGCGCCCCTTGAGTCCGTCGCGTCCTTTCATACTTCGTCCGGTAGCGACATCTTTGCTGATGGCGGCGATCATGTTGGTGGGCATCGTTGCCTATATGCAACTGCCGGTGTCTGCGCTGCCCGAGGTGGATTACCCGACGATCCAGATCGTGACGTTTTATCCAGGGGCCAGCCCGGATGTAATGGCCACCACGGTGACGGCACCGCTGGAGCGGCAGTGCGGCCAGTTGCAGGGGTTGAGCCAGATGACGTCGACCAGTTCGGCGGGCAACTCGGTGCTCGTGCTGCAGTTCAATCTGAGCCTGGATCTGGATATTGCGGAGCAGGAGGTGCAGTCGGCGATTAATGCGGCGCAGAGCTTCCTGCCGGCGAACCTGCCATCGCCGCCGATCTACAGCAAGACCAACCCGGCAGATGCACCGGTGCTGACGCTGGCGATCAATTCGGACTCGATCCCGCTGCCGCAGGTTGAAGATCTGGTGGATACGCGACTGGCGCCGAAGATCTCGCAGCTGAAAGACGTGGGATTGGTGAGCATCAGCGGCGGGCAGAAGCCTGCGGTGCGGATTCAGGTGAATCCGACACAGCTTTCGTCGTATGGCATCGACCTGGAGAACCTGCGCTCCGCTGTTAGCAATGCCAGCGTCAACGCGGCCAAGGGGAACTTCGACGGGCCGCATCAGGACTATCAGATCGATTCCAACGACCAACTGGTGACGAGCAAGGACTACCGCCAGGTGGTGGTGGCCTATCGCAATGGAGCGCCGGTGATGCTGACCGATGTTGCCAACATCGTAGATGGAGTGGAGAACCGCACACAGGCGGCATGGATGAACCAGACCCCGGCGATCATCCTGAATGTGCGGCGACAGCCCGGAGGCAACACCATCAAGGTGGTCGAAAGCATCCAGCGGCTGCTGCCGCAACTGGAGGCGAACCTGCCGAAGGGTGTGAAGGTGACGGTGTTGACCGACCTGACCACCGCGATCCAGGCGTCGGTCAACGATGTTGAGTTTGAACTGCTGCTGACGGTTGGGTTAGTGGTGATGGTGATCTTTCTCTTCCTGCGCAACCTGTGGGCCACCATCATACCAAGCGTGGCCGTACCGCTCTCGTTGGTGGGCACCTTCGGGGCCATGTACCTGCTGGGGTATAGCCTGGACAACTTATCGTTGATGGCGCTGACCATCTCGACCGGGTTCGTGGTGGATGATGCGATCGTGATGCTGGAGAACATCTCGCGCTATCTGGAGGCGGGTGATACACCCATGCAGGCTGCGCTGAAGGGCGCGGAACAGATTGGCTTCACTATCATGTCGCTGACCGTATCACTGATCGCAGTGCTGATCCCACTGCTGTTTATGGGAGACGTAGTAGGACGGCTGTTCCGCGAATTCGCGGTGACCCTGGCAGTCACCATTCTTATCTCCGCGGTGGTGTCTTTGACTCTGACGCCGATGATGGCGTCGCGCATCCTGAAGCACAACGCGGAGGCGCAACAGGGACGTTTCTACAAGGCCTCGGAACGGGCCTTCAACTCCATGATCGCCTTCTATGGAAGGACGCTGAAGTTTGTGCTGCGCTACCAGACAGCCACACTATTTGTGGCCCTGTGCACGCTGGGGCTGACGGTGTACCTGTACATCCTGATACCGAAGGGATTCTTCCCGGTGCAGGACACGGGGGTGATCCAGGGCATCTCGCAGGCACCGCAGACGATTGGCTCGAATGCCATGGCGGCGAAGCAGCAGGAGCTGGCAAAGGTGATCCTGGCCGACCCGGCGGTAGAGAGCCTGTCGTCGTTCATCGGGGCGGACGGGACCAATACGACCACCAACAGCGGACGGTTATCGATCAACCTGAAGCCGCTGAACCAGCGCGACCTGAGCGCGGCCGACGTGATTCGGAGGCTGAAGCCACAGATCGACAAGGTGCAGGGGATTCAGCTCTACATGCAGCCGGTACAAAACATTACGGTAGATGACCGGGTCAGCCGGACGCAGTATCAGTACACGCTGGAGGACCCCGACCCGAACGAGTTGAACCTGTGGACCAATCTCTTTGTCGATAAGCTGAAGGACATGCCTGGGCTAGAGGACGTAGCCACGGACCAGCAGATGGGCGGGCTGGCAGTGTCGCTGGTGATCGACCGGGTGACGGCGTCGCGGCTGGGGATTGCGCCCACGACAATCGACAATACGCTATACGACGCGTTCGGCCAGCGCCAGATCAACACGATGTACACGCAACTGAACCAGTACCACGTGATTCTGGAGGCGCAGCCCCAGTTCCAGCTTGATCCGCAGATGCTGGACCACATCTACATTCAGGCCAACGCCGCGGCGGGCACAAGCGGAGCGGGGGCGTCCAGCTCCTCGGGCAGAGGATCGACTTCTGCGGGATCGAATGCGCTGACGGCGACCACGTTGTTCACGCCTTCGGCGGGCTTGCTTACACCTCCGGCCAGCGTGCTTACGTCGGGTACGGCAACGGTTGGCGCGAACTCGGCCGGCATAACCAGCTCGGTACCAAGCAACGCTATACCACTGAGTGCGTTCTCCCACTTCGAGACCACGACGGAACCGCTATCGATCACTCACCAGGGACAGTTTCCATCGATTACGGTGAGCTTCAACCTGGCTCCGCACGCGTCGCTGGGCAGCGCCATCAACTCGATCGACAATTTACAGAAGAGCATGAATATGCCGGCCAGCCTGCAGGCCGACTTTCAGGGTACGGCTGCGTCGTTCCGCAATTCTCTTGCGAACGAGCCGCTGCTGATTCTGGCTGCGATGGTGACGGTCTACATTGTTCTGGGCGTTCTGTATGAGAGCTTTATCCACCCGATCACGATCCTGTCGACGCTGTTCTCCGCGGGCATGGGGGCGTTCCTGGCGTTGAACATCTTCAAGCAGGACCTGAGTGTGGTGGCGATCATCGGGCTTGTGCTGCTGATCGGGATTGTGGAGAAAAATGGCATCATGATGGTGGACTTCGCGCTGGAACTGCAGCGCAAGCATGCCCGAAATCCGACGGACGCGATCTATGAGGCATGCCTTCTGCGTTTTCGTCCGATCATGATGACGACAATGGCCGCACTGCTGGCCGGGATCCCGCTGGCATTCGGCACCGGCATGGGATCTGAGCTGAGACGGCCTCTGGGCATCACCATGGTGGGCGGGCTACTGGTGAGCCAGGTGCTGACGTTGTATACAACTCCGGTGATCTATATCTTCTTCGACAATCTTGGCCAGCGCTTCTCTCATAAGCGAGGCAAGGGTGGCAGCGGGGAAGAGGAAGCAGGGAGCGACTACTCGCATTCCGTGGAGGCGATGTGAATATCTCCGCGCCGTTCGTCCATCGTCCGGTAGCGACGACGCTGCTTACAGTGGCTGTAGCGATCGCGGGCGCAATCGCGTTCAAGGTGCTGCCGGTCTCTCCACTGCCCCAGGTGGATTTTCCCACCATCTTTGTGAACGCGGGGCTACCCGGAGCCAGCGCGGAGATCATGGCTTCCTCGGTGGCGACGCCTCTGGAACGGCAATTTGGGCACATTGCGGGCGTCACTGAGATGACCTCGTCGAGTGGATTGGGCTCGACCGGGATCGTGATCCAGTTCGACCTGAGCCGCGACATCGACGGGGCTGCACGCGATGTGCAGGCTGCGATCAACGCGGCGCGGACCTATCTTCCGGCCAATCTTCCGGGCAACCCGACCTATCGCAAGGTGAACCCGGCGGATGCACCGATCATGATTATCGGGCTTACCTCGGACGTGTATGGGCCGGACAAGATGTATGACGTAGCCTCCACCGTGATGGTGCAGAAGCTCTCGCAGATCCAGGGGGTGGGACAGGTGGGCGCAGGGGGCGGCGCACTGCCCTCGGTGCGCGTGGAGGTGAACCCCACCAAGCTGGCCAGCTACGGCATGACGATGGCGACGTTGCAGTCGATGCTGAGGCTGCAGAACTCGAACCTGGCGCGGGGACAGATCACGAACGGCGATGTAAGTGCGGACATTGTGGTGAATGGGCAGATCTCCCATGCGGACGACTACAAGCCGCTGATCGTGGGTTACCACAACGGGGCGGCGGTGCGCCTGTCGGATGTAGCGGACGTAGTTGACTCGGTGCAGAACCTGCGCTCGGGCGGCTACCTGAATGGCAAGCGAGCGGTGGTGCTGACTATCAGCCGCCAACCCAACGCCAACATTATCGACACGGTGACGCGCATCTACGCGCAGTTGCCCTCGCTGGTGGCATCAATTCCCAAGGGCGTCAACGCTACAGTGGTGATGGACCGCACCACCACGATCAAGGCGTCGGTCTTTAACGTGGAACGCACCCTGTTGATCTCGATTGTGCTGGTCATCCTGGTTGTGTTTGTTTTTCTGCACAGCCCGCGCGCCGTGTTGATTCCGGCGGTGGCGGTTCCCACCTCTCTGATCGGCACTTTTGCGGTGATGTACCTGTGCGGTTTCAGCCTGGACAACCTGTCGCTGATGGCGCTGACCATTTCTACCGGCTTTGTAGTGGACGACGCGATCGTGGTGATGGAGAACATCACCCGCCACATTGAAAACGGGATGGAGCCTTTTGCCGCGACGTTACGCGGTTCCAAAGAGATCGGCTTTACGGTAATGACGATCAGCATGTCGCTGATCGCGGTTTTCATTCCTCTGCTGTTGATGGGTGGAATCGTGGGCCGGTTGTTCCGCGAATTCGCTGTGACGCTGTGCACTGCCATTGTGGTATCGATGGTGCTCTCGCTGACCACCACGCCGATGATGTGTGCCCATCTGCTGAAGAGCCAGAAGGATGTGAAGCCGGGACGCATGTCCCGTATGTCGGACGGGGCCTTTCGATGGGGTTTGAGCGTTTATCGGAAGAGTCTGCGCTGGATGCTACAGAACCCGGCCATGGTGCTCACGGTGCTGTTTCTGATCATTGCTCTCAATGTGGTCATCGCGATCAAGATTCCCAAGGGGTTCTTTCCGCAGCAGGACACAGGCGCCCTGCAAGGCAACTTGCGCGGGCCCCAGGATGCGTCGTTTCCAGCGATGAACGCCACCTTGCAACAGGTTGAGCGGGTGGTTGGGGCCGACCCGGCGGTGCAGAACGTGATCGGATTCGTGGGAGGCGGAGCCACCAATACTGGAATGGTGAATGTCGTCCTGAAGCCTGTGGAGAAGCGAGACACCAACGCCTCCGGAGTGGTAAACCGGCTGCGTCCGAAGCTGAACCGGCTTACGGGTGCGTCCACGTTTCTGCAGGCAGCACAGGACATCCGGGTAGGAGGACGCGGCGCCAACGCGATGTACCAGTTCACCATCCAGTCGGACGACGTGGCCGACCTGCAGCTGTGGGGGCCGAAGCTGCTGGCAGCCATCACGCGGCTGCCGGGTTTTCTGGATGTAAGCAGCGACCAGCAGAATGGCGGACTGGACCAGCGCCTGACCTACAACCGCGTAGAGGCAGCCAGGCTTGGGCAGAGCGTGAGTTCGCTGGACGCGGCGCTGTATTCTGAGTTCGGACAGTCCCAGGTGTCGTTGATCTATACGCAATTGAACCAGTACTACGTTGTGCTGGAGGTTGCGCCGGAGTACTGGGCGTCACCCGATGGCTTGAAGACTGTGTATCTGCATCCGTCGGGCAGGAACCCGACGGTGGGCGGGAACACTCCTCTTCTGAGCATAGCCAAGGCGCAGGCAAATACGACACCCCTGTCGCTGAGTCACACTGGCCTGTTTCCCTCGGTAACGGTGTCGTTCAATCTTGCTCCGGGCCTCTCGTTGAGCGACGCGACCCTGGCTATCGACAAGATGCAGGCGGACCTTGCCATTCCCCCGACGGTACGATGCTTCTTTGCAGGAACGGTGCAGGCCTATCAACAGTCGCTGGGCAGCGAGCCGATGCTGATTGTGACGGCTCTGCTGAGTGTATACATCGTTCTGGGGATACTGTATGAGAGCCTGGTGCATCCGCTGACTATCATCTCGACTCTGCCCTCGGCCAGTGCCGGCGCCATGATGGCTTTGATGATCTTCCACCAGGACCTGAACGTCATCTCCATCATCGGCATCATCCTGCTGATCGGCATTGTGAAGAAGAATGCGATCATGATGATCGATTTCGCGCTGCAGGCGGAACGCGACCGGGGTATGAAGACGGAAGACGCCATCTTCGAGGCATGTATGCTGCGCTTCCGGCCCATCATGATGACCACCATGGCGGCGCTTTTCGGCGCGCTGCCGCTGGCCTTCGGCACCGGCACCGGCAGTGAACTGCGCCGGCCGCTGGGAATTACGATTGTGGGCGGTCTGGTGGTTAGCCAGATGCTAACGCTATACACCACTCCGGTGGTATACCTCACGTTTGACCGGATCCGCCTGCGGGTAGCAGCGCGGCGGCGCAAGAGCTTCGATTCCGTGGGCGGCCCGATTGGGGCGACTTCGGATTAAACTTGACTCACCATGGAAGTAAAACTATGAGAAGTACCCGTCAACCCGTTGCATTCGCCCTCGCACTGGCAGCCCTTCAGTTGAGCGGCTGCCATGTGGGTCCAAAATACCAGAGGCCTCCGGCGATGGCACAGGCACCGCCTGCCGCCTACAAGGAAGCGCCCGCGCCGGATGCCGCAGCGGGCGACTGGAAGGTAGCCTTGCCTCAGGACGCGATGCTGCACGGCAAATGGTGGGAGATCTACAACGATACGGAGCTGAATGGTCTGGAAGACAAGCTGAACATCGACAACCTGACGATCAAGGTGTACTTCGAGAACTTCATGCAGGCGCGGGCCATCGTAGCCGAGGTGCGCTCCCAACTATTTCCGACGGTGAGCTTCGGACCTTCGTTCACGCGATCGCAGGCCTCGGCTAACTCCGGCGGTTCGAGTGGACCTAAGGCGCAGAGCAACCTGATCGCGCTGCCGTTCAACGCCTCCTGGGAACCCGATCTGTGGGGCAGGATTCACAGCCAGGTACGAGAAGCGCAGTACAACGCGCAGGTGAGCGCGGCGGACCTGGAGAACGAGAGGCTGAGCGAACAGGCCAGCCTGGCAGAGTTCTTCTTCGAGATTCGCGGACAAGACGCGCTGATGGCGGTGTATCAACAGACGGTGGCGGACGATCAGAAATCGCTGGATCTGACACGATCACAGTATGAGACCGGAGTGGGCACTCAGATTGCGGTGGTGGAGGCGCAGAACACCTTGCAGAACGCGCAGTCGGTATTAATCAACCTGGGTGTGGCGCGTGCGCAGTACGAACATGCGATCGCGGTGTTGACGGGTGTCGATCCCTCCTCGTTCTCCGTTCCGGTGAGGGCGTTGAGTGCGATACCGCCTGCGATACCGATTGGCGTACCCTCGCAGTTGCTGGAGCGCAGGCCGGATATCGCGGCGTCGGAGCGTGTGATGGCTTCGGCGAACACAGCCATCGGGGTTGCGCATACGGCCTTCTTTCCCACACTGACGTTGAGTGCGCAGGGAGGGCTGGAAAGCTCGACGTTGATGCACCTTTTCGACTGGCCGAGCAGATTCTGGTCGGTTGGGCCCTCCTTGTCACAGGTCATTTACCAGGGTGGCCTACAGCGCGCCACCGCGATGCAGTACGCGGCGATATACAACGGCGATGTCGATAGCTACCGGCAGACCGTGCTGAGCGCGTTTCAGCAGGTGGAAGACGCGCTGGCCGCCGTACGCATCCTTTCGCAACAGATCCAGCAACAGGAACAGGCGGAGAAGTCGGCGCAGCAGGTCGTCGATCTGGAGACGGCGCGCTATGAGACTGGAGTGGATCCCTACATCAATGTGGTGACGGCGCAGAACACTCTGTTGGCTGACCGGCAGACTCTGACGACGTTGCATACCCAGGTGATGACAGCATCGGTACAACTGATTGAGGCGCTGGGTGGAGGTTGGGACAGTACGCAGTTGCCAACGCCGCAACAAGTGACAACAAAAATTACACCCGCAGAGACTGCGATCCAGAGGTAAGCGAGGCCAGAGTTCGATTCCCACACTGCGCATAGAACGCGGAACGAATGGGCACGCGCTAACCCACCCATTGCGATAATCCGCAATGGATGGGGTACCTGACCGATGGTGGAGCTGCCTGTGGCGGGTTGTTAAGCTTTTGTGACCGCCAGGTGTTGCGGCATATAGTGGGCAATGCCGTTGCTTTCGGATACGCGAACCGGCAGAATCCGCACACTCGCCGACTTGAGCCCATCGCGCGAAGCCGTGACGACGATGGGTGCGGGGGCCGGGTCGGTGGAGCGAATCAGGGTGGAGCGCACCGCGACACGATTGAGGCCGCACTCTGTGTTGAGATAGAGATTGTTGGTTGAATCGAGGATGCCGCTGTTGTAACCGCCGCGCCAGATGGCTGGGCCAGAGCAGGTGAAGTCGACCCGCGCATAGTCGGTGGGGCAGCGCACTCCTTTGGCGTCGACCACCTCAAAGTCGATGAGCGCGATGTCCTGGCCGTCGGCTTGCAGTCCCCTGGGGCCGATGATCGGAGTCATCCTGATGGCAGCCGCTGGACCTGCCGTGGTCAACACCTGCTGGGCAGCGATGGCGTCACCGTTCTTACCGACAGCCTTGAGCGTTCCGGGGACAAAATCAACCGCGGCGAAGGCGAAGACCCAGCCATTGTCCGGCTTGGAGTTGACCCCGAGCGATTTGCCGTTGAGGAAAAGTTCGACTGACTTTGTGTTGGAGATGACGTAGATGGTCTTCGAGGTCTTGGTGCCGTCGGGCTGGGTGGGGGGATAGGTCCAGTGGCCCAGGATGTGCAGGTCGGGCTTCGGGTTCTGGATGACTCGATAGGCGAAGTAGATCTCCTTGGGCAGGCGCATGGCGTCCACCTTGCCGCTGACTCGGCAGACTTCGGTGGAGTCCTGGCGGCCATCTGCGTCTTCGTCTGTGAAGTAGATGGAGCAGTAGGCGGACCAACGGGAGTGAGCCGGATCGGTGTTGGAGATGCGGTTCTCCCAGTACATCCAATAGCGTTTGACTCCGTCCAGGGCGAAGTCCTCCGAGTTATAGAGAAAGCCGTCGTGCTTCCAGGTGTCGTTGGGGCCCTTCTTGGCTTTGTAGAAGGGCGGCGAGAAGGCGTCCCACATGCGGCGCGAGCCTTCCTCGCGGAAATCCTCGGTCTCGATCAGGGGCGCGCGGTCTCGGCGGTCCACGGCGTATCCGCGAAACATCTGGCCCGGCTGCGTGATCCGGTCGGTCCCAGTGTCCTGGCCGATCATGATGCCGTAGTACTCGGAGATCGGCGTCAGCGCCTGGTTCGACGGCACATCGTCATTGTCGCGGTAGCCCATGACGCGCCCGCCATGGGGGTCCCACTGCTTGCGCAGATCCACAATCTGCTTCATCTCATCCGGCGTGACGATGGTATTGCCTGCCTCCCAGAAAACGATGCCTGGGTTGTTGCGGAAGTAGATTATGGAGTTGCGCATTACATCGATGCGCTGGTCCCACTGGCGGCCAGTGACCAGGCGTTCCTTGTCTCCGGCGGGGCAGATCTGGATGATGCCGAAGCGAGTGAAAGAGTCCGCATCCGTTTTGGTGGGCGAGATGTGCATCCAGCGCATGTAGTTGCCATGGCAGTCGCGGATCATTTTGGCGGTGTAATCGTGCATCCAGTCGGGATAGCCCGCGCCCACGCCCGCCCACTCGTCCGCGGCACGCTCGGCGAAGCCCTTGAGGTAGACAAACTTATCGTTGATAAATATGCCGCCGGTTCCTACTCCTCCCTTGAACTCCGTCTTGCGGAAGCCGCTCTCGATGCGATTGACGTCAACAACTTTGCCGCCCACTTTGAGGATGCTGTAGACGTCGTACAGGTTGGGGTCTTCGCAGCTCCAGAAGCGCGCCTGCTTCAAGGCTCCTGTGGCGGAGATCATGCTCTTCTCGCCATCGGCGAGGTCGCTGGGTTTGCCCGAGAACTGTGCGCTGACGTGGCCATTGCTGTCGACGATGGCAACCGAGAGGCCGACCATGGCGCGGTCGCCCGACGTGTTGTGAACCTCGGCATCGACGGTGACGTCCGCCGTTTTGCCAGCGATGTTGAAGTTGGCCGCGTGTATATAGACGCCCTGGCTCTCCAACCCGTAGTAGAGCGGCAGGGTCTGGTATATCTTGCCGGTGACATGCAGCCATACGTTGCGATTGATGCCGCCGTGGTTGGGATTGAAGTCGTTGGCGTTCCACTCGTATCCCTGGGCGACGCAGGCAGTGCCGTCGGCGTTTTTGGGATTGGCCATGCAGAAGGCGCGTTCGCGGTAGCCGCCGGAGTTATTCACCTTGACGGCAAGCACATTCTCCTGGCCGTTGGGCAGCAAGGCGTCCGTGATATCGATCCCGTATGCCGTGACGCCGTTCTCGTACAGACCCACATCCTTGCCGTTGAGGTAGATATCGCCGGCCTGGCGCATGCCTTCGAACTCGAGGAAGACGCGGTTGCCAGCCAGTATGGCAGGCAGCGTGAAGTGCTTGCGATACCAGGCGAGTCCCTTGTAGGTGCCGGTATCGCCGCCGCCATGGGAGATAAGCTTGCGGAAGCTGTCTACATCGTTGTAGCTATGCGGCGTGGCAATAGATGACCAGGCGTCGTCGTCGAAGGCGGGTGCTTCGGCACCGGGTACATCCTGGCGGATGAACTTCCAGTTGAGGTTGAAGTTCAGCGTGGTGCGCGGAGATTTGGGCGGAATATAGGTTGCGAAGGGCGCAGTGGTGGGCGCGGCTAGCAACGAATAGGAGCGGCCCAGTACCACCGGCAGTCCCAGGGCGAGAAAACTGGAGGCGCTGACAAATTCACGGCGGGTTACTTTTCTGGAGGACATGAGATTGGACTGCCTTTCATGACTGGAGTGGGGATAAATCAGAAATGTGTGCGCAGGAGTGCGCGGCGATAACCATAATCCATTGGTGATGCGATCGTCAATTGCGGCGGTAGATGGTTCTAAATCATGCGAATTGGAGCGAAAGGGCTCTCTCAGCAGGCTGAAGTCGCGTTGAAATTTGGACGGGTATGGCGAAAGTTAAGTTTCGCAGTGGCCCCGCGTCAAAGGTAGAGCGTACGCTTCAGCTTGCGCCGCAGCCATGCTGGTAGACACGCTGTTGACTCCACTGGGCGTCGGTGGCGAACAGGACGCAGGCATCGCCGGTATCGGTATTGAACCGCCATGTAAGGTCACCCTGGCGGTAGATCTGATACTTGCCCGAGCCCGCGAAGATCATTCCGTTGGGAGGATTGCGGAGGATGGAATCGGAGGCTGGAGGGTTCAAACCGCTGGCCTGAGGTTGAGCGCTTTGCGAAATACCGTCGGCGTGGATGGAGACCGGCTGGTTCCCCGAAACCGTCGCGGCATTATTCTGGCTGGTCTGGCCTGATTGGCTGCGCACATCCATGTCCCTGCGATTGACAGCGCTGGTGATGACGTGGTGGATGGACCAGGCGGTGGCAAGAACCACCGCAACCGCGATCATAAGAATCCAGAAGATCTGCTTCATGCCCTCTCCTTGCGCGGGGTGCGTAGTGTCCCGCGCAGGCCGCCTACACCAGTATTCTCAAGCTCCGGAGATTCCTTGTCGAGGCAGAAACAGATGGATTGCGATGGTTGAACCTTGGTTGATGCCTGCGCGAGGACGCTTCTGACGGATCCATAGTGGGTGTTAACACAACACGGGATTCTGCGGCGTATCATCGTATTTATGCCGAAGTACTCCATAGTCGTACCGTTTCACAACGAAGAGGAGAACGTAACTACGCTCTACGACCGGGTGAAACTGGTGATGGAGCATGTGGGTGAGTCCTTCGAGATGGTGTTTGTGGACGACGGCTCGTGCGACCGGACGTACCGGCTGCTGGAAGAGATTGCTGCGGTGGACAGTCGTGTGCTGGTGGTGAAGCTGCGCCGCAACTTTGGTCAGACCTCGGCCCTGGCAGCGGGCTTCGACCATGCGCAGGGCGAGATGCTGATCTCCATGGACGGTGACCTACAGCATGCGCCGGAGGAGATTCCCGAATTTCTGGCGCGCCTGGAAGAGGGCTACGACGTGGTGAGCGGATGGCGGTCGCACCGCGCCGACAACCTGTTTCTGCGCAGGATTCCATCGCGTTGCGCCAACTGGATGGTGGCGCGCATCTCGGGGGTGGGAATCCACGACTTCGGCACCACCTTCAAGGCGTATCGGCGAGAGGTAATCCAGAACATACCGCTGTACGGTGAGATGCACCGCTTTATCCCCGCATTGGCCAGTTGGTACGGTGCCAGCATCTGCGAGGTCCCCATCTCCAACCCTCGGCGGCAGCACGGGCAGAGCCACTACAACCTGTCGCGCACGGTGCGCGTCTGCTTCGACTTGCTGACCATCCGGTTTCTTCTGCGATATATGACACGCCCACTGCACTTTTTCGGGTCCATAGGAGCGCTGGCCATGATTGCCGGCAGCGGACTGGCGGCATGGCTGCTGATCCTGAAGCTGCTGACTGGGCAGAGCCTGATCCTGGCCCATGGACCGATCTTCGTCATTGCGGGCATTCTGCTGCTGGCGGGGATTCAGATGCTTGGCATTGGTCTGCTGGGCGAACTGCAGGTACGCCACTTTCACAACCCAAGTCACCGCGCTCCCTATGCCGTGGACCGGGTGGTGCGGCTGAGTTCCAGCGAAGAGAACCAGTTGCGCTAGGGCGAACCACAACCACACAACCCCCCAACGTACTATTCTGGTGCTTATGTTGCTAAAAGATCTGCGCACTGCGGTGCTCGACGCGAACCTGGAACTGGTAAAGCGAGGGCTTGTCCTTTATACCTTTGGCAATGCTTCGGGAGTTGACCGCGAGCAAGGTCTGGTGGTGATCAAGCCATCGGGCGTGGACTACGACGACCTGCGGCCTGAGCTGATGGTGGTGACCGATCTGGACGGAAAAGTGGTGGAGGGAACGCTGAAGCCTTCGTCGGATCTGGAGACGCACACGCTGCTGTATAGCGAGTTTCCGTCCATCGGCGCGGTGGTACATACCCACTCGGAGTTTGCCACTAGCTTTGCCCAGGCAGGCATGGCGATTCCCGCGCTGGGGACGACCCATGCGGATTATTTCTATGGACCAGTCCCATGTACCGCTCCACTGACCGACGAGGCCATCGGTGGACGCTACGTGCATGAGACAGGATTGGCGATTGTGCAGCGATTTGCGGCGACTGTAGCGGGCCCCGGCGGACCTGCACGGGCGGCAATCGATCCGCTAGCTGTGCCTGCTTGTTTGGTTGCAGGACATGCGCCGTTCTGCTGGGGCAGGGATGCGCACGAAGCGGCGCACAACGCCGTGGTGCTGGAGTACTGCGCGAAGATGGCGTACAACACGCTTACCCTGAAGCCAGGTGCGAATGGCGTGAGCCAGGCACTACTTGACCGTCACTACTTTCGCAAGCACGGGCCGGGAAAGACCTACGGGCAGGGGTGAGTTGCCGTAGCTGTGTGACGGCGAACACAGCACCGCGAGATTTAATGGTTTGCTTATGCGCTGTTTGTGTAGAGTACACAAGGCAGCAAAATCGCACAGATTGCGTCGCGAAATGCACGGAGTGCAAGGTCTCTTTGCGGAAGCGGGAGGTGCCGGTTTCTGTGTAGGCCGAGTTCAAAACAGGTGATGAACCGATGCGTTCAACGTGGCTGAAGGTGTCTCTGGCGTTGTTGGTTGGGGTGGTGGCGGGCTGTCCGCCGATGGTTGGAGCAAGGGCGCTGGCGCAGGCACCGATGCCGGCGATGATGCTGGTGGTGCCCGATGTGGTGAACTCCCAGCCAAGCGCGGAGGCGGATCGTATTGCGGCGCTGGAGAAGCAGGTGGCGGCGCAGACGGCGGCGATCGCGACGGCGCAGACCTCGGGTGACAACGCGTGGATGCTGACCTCAGCGGCACTGGTGCTGCTGATGACCGGCCCAGGACTGGCGCTATTTTACGGTGGACTGGTGCGCAAGAAGAACGTGCTGGGCACCATGATGCAGAGCTTCGCCATGATGGCGGTGATCACGATGCTGTGGGCCATTGTCACTTACTCGCTGGCGTTTGGCAGCGGCAACGCGTTTATCGGTGGGCTGCACAATATGTTTTTACATGGGGTCGGGCTGGACCCGAGCCCCTACGCGCCCACTATTCCGCTGCAGACATTCATGGTGTATCAGTTGATGTTCGCCATCATCACGCCGGCGCTGATTACGGGCGCGTTTGCCGAGCGCATGAAGTTCTCCGCGATGCTGGTGTTCATGGTGCTGTGGGCGATTGTGGTTTATAGCCCGATGGCGCACATGGTGTGGGGCGTGGGCGGGTTGCTGAATGCCTCGACCGGACGCTTTCCGTGCATGGACTTTGCCGGCGGAACGGTGGTGCATGTGACCTCGGGAGTTTCGGCGTTGATCACGGCGCCTTATCTGGGCAAACGCATTGGGTATCCGAAAGAAGCGATGCAGCCGCACTCGGTGGTGCTGAGCTTTATCGGGGCGTGTCTGCTGTGGGTGGGCTGGTTCGGCTTCAACGCGGGATCGGCGCTGGCGGCGGGAACGCTGGCGACGTCGGCGTTTGTGGCGACCCACTTCGGCGCGGCGGCGGCG
>Ga0073936_10006320_pt1 | contig 15663 bp, 12 predicted proteins | sample AliMusrvi5mmetaG_FD_87041 | JGI IMG/M metagenome (GOLD analysis project Ga0073936, IMG submission 87041) | Freshwater lake bacterial and archeal communities from Alinen Mustajarvi, Finland, to study Microbial Dark Matter (Phase II) - Alinen... | ecosystem: Environmental > Aquatic > Freshwater >... | reverse complement strand
TCCTTGTGGCTGCGGTAGATCTCGGCGACTCCCTTCTGGCGTCCGCGTCCAAGCACCTGCGACACGGTTACGAGATGAATCTCCTTCTCGGTCAGGCGGTCCATGACCTGGTCGAGACGATCAGGCTGGATGATGGCGATGATGTACTTCATGGGGACTCCCGGTCAATGTGAGAGAGGGCAGGGCTCAGGAGAACACGGTTTGCCCGTCGTTGACCCGCAGTCCTTCCGAATCCGAACCCTCCCCAAAACTCTACCCACTAATCGATAACAGTGTACCCGGACTCGCGGTGCTGCGTCAGATCCAACCCCAGGTTTTCCTCGTCGGTCGTCACGCGCAGGCCGACGATATGATCCACCAGTTGGAAGAGGAGCCACGACGCAACGAATGCAAAGACAGCCACCAGCGCGGACGCCTTGATCTGCACCAGGAACTGCGCGGCATGCCCATAAAAGAGGCCGTTGACGCCAGCGCCGGGATTGGCCGCCTGCGTGGCCCACAGACCCACGGCCACTGACCCCCAGATGCCTCCCACGCCATGCACGCCAAAGGCGTCGAGCGAGTCGTCGTAGTTCAGCTTGGCCTTGAGCGCCGTGACCGAGAGCCAGCAGACCACGCCAGCTCCGATGCCGATCCAGATCGCGCCGGAGATCTCAACGTACCCGGACGCCGGCGTCACAGCCGCCAGCCCCGCCACCGCGCCGGTGATCATCCCCAGCGTGGTGGGCTTGCCGAATTTCAGCCAGTCCAGCAGGCACCACACGAGCCCGGCCACGGCCCCTGCGGCATGTGTGTTCATAAACGCGGTCACAGCCAGCACGTTTGCGCCCAGCGAACTGCCGGCGTTGAAGCCATACCAGCCGAACCAGAGCAACGCCGCGCCCAGCACCGCCACCGGCAGGTTGTGCGGAGGCGAGATCTGGTGCGGAAAACCGCGGCGTTTTCCCATGACCAGCACAGCAGCAAGCGCCGCCATGCCGGCATTGATGTGCACCACGATGCCGCCCGCAAAGTCCACCGCGCCCATTCCCCCCTGCGTGCCGAGAAAGCCGCCCACGCCCCAGACCCAGTGCGCCACAGGCGCGTACACTAGCAGCGACCAGAGCAGGCTGAACAGGCAGAAGGCCGAGAACCTCATCCGCTCGGCAAATGCGCCGCAGATCAGGGCCGGCGTGATCACGGCAAACATCATCTGGTAGATGGCAAACAAACGGTGCGGAATGTGCGGCGCATACGGCCCTGGCGCCATGCCCACGCCCGCGAGGCCCATCCAGTCCAGATTGCCGATCACGCCGCCAATGTCAGGGCCGAAGGCCAGGCTGTAGCCGCAGAAAATCCACTGCAGGCTCACCAGGCAGAGGATCATGAAACACTGCATCACGATCGAAAGAATGTTCTTTTTGCGCACCAGGCCGCCATAGAAGAACGCCAGGCCCGGCGTCATCAGCATCACCAGTGCGGAAGCCACCAGCATCCAGGCGATGTCACCGGAATCAAGCGCCGACGCGGGTGGACTTGTCACAGGTGCCGTAGTTTCTGCCGCGCCGGCCGGCAGCGCCAATCCAGCTGCCACCAGAAACCCCGCCAGCAGCCAACCCCTGCCACGCGTCCTTGCGTACATCATATTTTTCTCCAGGCAATTACAATACTGTCTACCCAACTAAGCGAAAACGTCTGCGTACAGGTTTGGTATTATACGCAGTTGCCGTGCCAGACTCGTCGTGCTTCGGCGCACTCCGACTTTAGAAGCCGGATAATCTGCATATATATGTGGAATTTGCGCTGTTATTAATTGCATGTGGGCAACCACCCCTTTGCTTTGCGTGGCAAGCCGGACATTCGCGCGCGACAAAATTGTAGTGCGGCCCGCTGTCCGAAACAAATAATCGGTTGTCGGGGAAGCAACTTTCTCCGAACCGTCCGCGGACGCCTCGGCGACCGGAACGTTTGTCCTGTCTAACGCGACAGCCACGCTCGTCATTACCAACGGTCGCATCATCTCGCTGACGCAACCCTGATTATGAAACTGATTGTCAGTCTGCTTGTTGCTGTGGCAGCCGCTGTCCACGCCGCCAATGTCAACACCATTGACGCTGGTGGTCAGCGCGCGACGAGCGCCAGTTACGTCAATGACGGCAGCGTTGGCAACATCAGCGGTATCTCCGGGACCGGGGCGCAAGTCGCCCGCCACGGGTATCCCGGCCAGCTCACCGAAGTGGTCAGTCTGACCGTAACCAGCACGCCGTCTTCCGTCAGCGAATGCAGCACCAGCCAGATCACCGGCACGGTAACGATGGATGACGCGACAATCACTGAACTGGCAGGCAGCGACATCGCGTGGGGCGCAGTCACGTACCCGGTTCTGTCGCTCGACAGCAACGGCGTGCTGACAGCAGCCTATGTCTATGGGGTCGCCACCGGTATGGTCAATGGTGTCTGTCTTGGCATGGCCGGCAGCACGAGCGTGCAAGTCATCGGCCCCTATGCCAGTTCCAGTATTCCCGGCGCGTGGTTCCTGCAATACTTCGGCGCTCCGCCCAATCCGCTTGCAGCCCCGACCGCCGATGCCACTGGCACCGGGCAGAATAATTTATTCAAGTACGTAACCGGTTTAAACCCGACGAATGCCGTATCGCGATTTGTGTTGAAGATCGCCAGCGTGCCGGGCCAGCCCGGACAGCAGCGGTTGATCTTCAGTCCACGCCTGTCGGACCGGACATACACGGTGGAATACGTGACCAATCTGGTGAACGGCGCATTCGCAAACCTGACGCTCACCAGCACGAGCGACAATGGCCTTGAGCGCACGGTCACCGATCTAAACGGAACGGCCTCGGCAAAGTTCTATCGCATGAAGATCGCGTATCCGTAGCACCAACCGCACTATAGATAGTTGTAAAAGTAGGTAACTGTCGCCGACTACCGCATCGGGGTCGGCATCGGAATCGGGGTCGACAACTTGTGCGGAATCCGCGGATCTGGCGGCGCGAACAACCGCTTTTCGATACCGATACCGACAGCGACCCCGACTTCGACGAGATGCGGACAGTGTCGGAAGACAAGAAAACCGCGTGACTCATTTTTGCAAGGTTCATTAGGGGCACTCCCTAAGCATCCCCTCTGTGTCCTTACGCGGCTGTGGACACAGAGAGCACAGAGTTGGACAAAGCACACAGAGTGGTGTTGTGGAGTATGAGCCGAAATGTCACGCACCGTGTAACATCCAGAAACCGCACCAGGGAGCGCATCCCCAAGCAGCCCCCTCTGTGTGCTCAGATATTCTCTGTGGCCTCTGTGTCCTTGGCGTGTCAGTTCCACCCCGCAGGTTGCAAGCCGGCCCCCGGATGGGTTAGCATGCCATTTCAGAACCGTGGCCCTTGAGAACGGACCCTGCCATGCTCGACATCAAACGCATCCGCGAAAAGACCGACGAAGTACGCGAGGGGCTGCGCCGCCGCGGCGCCGACCTGGCGCTGCTCGACGCGGTCCTCGAACTCGACCGCCAGCGCCGCGCGCTCCTGGGCTCGGCCGAGGAGATGAAGAACCGCCGCAACGCCACCTCCAAGGAGATCGGCGCAGCGCGCAAGCGCGGCGAGGATACTGCCGCGATCCAGGCCGAGATCCGCACGCTGGGCGACCGCATCACCGCGCTCGACGAGCAGATCCGCGGCGTGGAGGCTGAGCTGCACAAGGCTGTGCTGTGCATCCCGAATGTGCCCTGCGCCACGATCCCGACCGGCTCCGACGCCTCGGCCAACCGCGTGGCGCGCGTCGAGGGGCAGTCGCGCGAGTTCGCCTTCCAGCCCAAGGACCATGTGGCCCTCGCCGAGAAGCTGGGGATCCTCGACCTGCCGCGCGCCGCGCGCATGAGCGGCTCCGGGTTTCCGCTGCTGGTCGGCGCTGGCGCCAAACTGCAGCGCGCGCTGATCCAGTACATGCTCGACCTGCACACCACTTGCCACGGCTACACCGAGCTGCTCCCGCCGTTCGTGGTCAACTCCGACGCCATGTGCGGCACCGGCCAGCTCCCCAAGATGGCGGAGGACATGTATCACTGCGAGAAGGACGATCTCTGGCTGATCCCCACGGCCGAGGTTCCGGTGACGAACTACTTTCGCGAGGAGATCATCGACCGTCCGCTCCCCATTTTTCTCACGGCCTACACGCCGTGCTTCCGGCGCGAGGCAGGCTCCGCCGGTAAGGAGACGCGCGGCATCCTGCGCGTGCACCAGTTCGACAAGGTCGAGATGGTGAAGTTTGTCGCGCCCGAGACCTCCTACGCTGAGTTGGAGAAGCTCGTGGGGAACGCTGAAGACGTGCTCCAAGGACTGGGGCTGCACTACCGCATTCTTGAACTCTGCTCCGGCGACATCAGCTTTGCGGCAGCCAAGTGCTACGACATCGAGCTCTGGGCGCCGGGGCAGCAGGGGTGGCTGGAGGTCTCCTCCTGCAGCAATTTCGAGGATTTCCAGGCACGCCGCGCCAACATCCGCTTCCGCGATGCGGAGGGGAAGACGCGCTTCGTCCACACGCTCAACGGCTCCGGCGTGGCTCTGCCGCGCCTGATGATCGCCCTGCTCGAGAACTACCAGCAGGCGGACGGCAGCGTCATCCTGCCGCCGGCCCTCGCGCCGTACATGGGTGGAATCGACCGGCTCGTGCCGAAGTAAGGGTCGGGCCGCATAGGCCCCTGTCGCGTGCAATTGCTGCCGCCCGTGCAAACCCCGGATCTCGCCGCTCTGACAGCGCCTGTTCCGCCACTTTGCCGCATTTTTCTCCGGCTGCGAGCGGCATTTTCAGCCCTGCTGCGGGCTCCTGCGGCCGATCATCCCTGTGTGGTCGGCACAGTGAAGGGGCGTCACGTCTGGACAAGACGGCCAACCGGATCAAGGAACGATCAGCACCTTGCGCGGTTCATTCTCAAGAACGACTTCTTTCTCTCTTGGAGATCCGCCCGGAAATTGCCATTTCAGCACAACCGGACCGGCTTCGGCTTGCGCGACAAACGCATCCGCGACGCCGGGCAGTACATTCCACGCGCCAAGACAACGCCCTTTCTTTGTGTACCCGATAACCGAAACAGGCCCTTGGAAGCTGTTTCGTGCCGGCAGGATGCCGCGAACAGACCGTCCGGTGGCCTCACCGGCATCCACGGTAATCATCCAGATGGAGCCGTCGGCAAGAACAAGCGCGTTTTCCATTGTTCCGTCGCCATCAAAATCTGCCCAGCAGGCCGCTGCCGCCCCGTTCGCCGCTGCTGGAAGCGTTCCGCTCACCACAAGATTCAATGACATGGCCACGCCGAAACTGCAGAATCCGCGATTGAAGAACTGCCGGGGCATGCCGCTGGAATAAATAAGGCTGATATCCTGTCGGCCGTCATGATTGAAATCCACTGTCGACCCGCCGGAAATATCATCGCTGCCCAGGCCGGAAGCTTCACCCGTATGCGATCTGACGTCAACAAACTGAAACTTGCCGCGATTTCTCCATAATCGGAACGTGTCGCCAATCGTTACCACGTCGAGCAGACCATCCGCATCAAAATCGCCAAGGAACGCGACGGCCTTGGCGGATCCTGCGGCAATGGGGCAGCTGACGCCCGGCTCGAACTGTCCGCCACCTTTCCCCTGATACCGGATGCTGCCTCTCTCAAAAAGCTGGATAATATCCGGATGGGAGTCTCCATCAAAGTCCGCCACCAGGCAGCGCCCCGGAATTCCCAATTCACGGAGCAGAGACCGGTCAAAAGTCAGTTGCCTCGGCGCAGCTGCAGTAGACGCCGGCTCCCAGAATACGAGCCCGTTGGTGGTGGCGATTACCAGCGCAGCTCTCCCGGCCACGCCGCAATCGACAGTCTCGAGATTCAGGCAATCCTTGATGCGATCGCCGCCGAGAGCTGCGAATTTCTGAAAGGTTCCGTCTGCTCCCTGGGCATAAATCGTTACTGACGTGCCGTTCCAACTTGCCAGATCCATCCAGCCGTTACCCGTGAAGGCGCCCCAGGCTGCGCAGGTGGATTTCGAAGCCAGTTTGTGTTTTGCCGTCGAATCAACGAGAGCTTTCCTGTCAATTGCGTATGCAAGAAGGGCATCTCCTGCGTCGCTTGCGATGAAAAGAGCCGGTTCGCCCTCAGGCGTGATGCAAACGGGAATGGCCGCGCGAACCGTTCCCTCGACTCTTCCGCACTGCACGGCACGTGCCCACGCGACACCGTCTTTGACAGGGATCTCCGCGTCAGGATCGGAGATGACGTAATTAATGGCCTTGATGAGCATATCCGTGCCGCCGTTCCACGTCGGGATCATCTTCTCGCCGCAAATGTCATTGAAATCCCAACGTCCCTCCTTCCTGCTGAGAAACGAAAGCCAGGATCCGTTGACATGCAGATACGCGCTCCGGATGGCGCCCTGCGTCGCCCCCTGTTCGTTCGAGGCTGTGCGCTCAGCCCCGGGAGCAGATCCGTCTTCGTTGAATTCGCCGACAAAAAGGATCACCGAATTGCTAGTCGATCCGTTCAGCACTGCATTCCGGACGGTTTCGAGCTTGTCCTTCATCGCCGTGGCATTGAAATCAAATGTCAGCGTCGTGGCATCTGTCTTCCCCTTGATGACGCGTTTGACCGTTGCCGTCGCCCGGCCGTCCTTCGCCGCCCCCAAATCCAGCTCAAGGATCAGCGCGGATTGCGCGGCCAGATGCACTGGCGTGAAATTGGGATTGATCAACGCATGCGCGACGCTGCATGCGAATGCCAGCATCATGGCGGCCAGGATTGCGGCGCGACTGCGTGTCTTCATGGATGCACCAGATTCTTTCCTTTTCCGCACGGTAAAAGACGTGGCGCCCGTCGCGACACAGGGGAATACCTGCCCGGGTCGGAAGCAGGCCGGGATTCACTCATCGGCCGGGTTCTGCCTTGAGCGGAGCGGCGGGCGCAACCGTCCGCTTACCCACGATCTTTGCCACTGCAGCCGCCATGTCATAGAGCTTCTTTGATTCATCTTCCCAGTAGCTTGGCATGATCATGTCCGGGATGGCGGTCTGATTCTGAACCAGTCCGCACGTCCAGAACTCCGAGACGTACCGCAAGGAGCGTGTGCGGTTGTCGCACAGCAGCTTTGCCTGCCTGGCCAGATCACCGCTGATTTTGTTGTCAAGCAGGGCATTCTGCACGAAGATCCGCGCTTCCGCTTCCTGGAGAGCTTCGCGCATCATTTCATAGCGGGCGGTGGTGCCGGCGCCATCCTTGCAGGGCCAGAGGACGTACTGGACCACGGCGTTAAAACTCAATGTACCCCAGCCGCCATACTGGTAACCGTCGCCGAATCGACCGAGAATGGTCTTCGTTTCCTGTCCGTTCTTGATCACCGGCCAGAAATCGGCGCCGAACGGACCAAATCCGCGCAAGCCCATATACCGGTCGTACCCGTCTTCTCCGGCTATGTTTCCACGTGTCAGATTGACCGGTTTTCGCCTGCCGGACAGCAAAACGGCTTCTGCGCAGAGGCGGCTTTCGGGCATGAATGCGTCCTGCCCCAATCGCGTCCCGGCATAATCGTTATTACCCGTTCGTGGGTAAGTAATCATGATGTCGGGGTTCTTCCATCCGTAGATTGGCTTATCGGCATCCACATCCCAGAATACGCTGATAACTCCGCCCACCAGTGCGGCCCGCCCCCACTTGGGCGAATTTGCCGCGCGGTCCTGATCGCCGAACCAGTAGTGCGAAATACGCACCCATTTCACGTCCGGGCCGGCAGCCGTCTGCACGTCTTTCCATGCCTTGGGGTTGTCGTTCATGACGCCGCTGGATCCGCCGTGGGTGTGAAATCCCACCATCATTGATTTTTCCAGGCCGCGCTTGGCGAGAATCTCTCGCATTCCCGCGAAGACCGGCTTCATGAACGCCACGCACTCCGGCGTGCCCCAGGGTGGTGCCTTGCCTTCGGTACAAGTGCCGGTCTTGGGGTCCAATGCCGTATACAGGAATTGTTTCCCGTGTTCCGGGCCGGTCTCCAGTATCTGCAGGCACACCACGGGAATCTTGCCAAAGCGCTTGATGGCCGTGTCCAGGTATTTCTCGGCAATCGAGAAATCGTACTTGTAGCTCCCGTCGGTTTGCTTGACCCAGCGCACCATTCCCTGCTCCACGCCGAAATGGGTTTTCGCGATCAGGGGAATGTTGATCTCCTTGTTGCCAAGCTCGCCCATCAACTGGAAGGATTTGTCGATCAGTTTCCAGTGCTCGTCCGACCACATCTTGACGTTATATTGCAGGGCAACTGACTCCGGCGACTGGATCAGCGCAACATGCGTGATGAAATCCTTCGGATCGGGAAGAATCCAGTCGGCGACATACAGCTGAATCGGCACGTCAGTGGGCTTCAGCCCTTCAGCCTGCACCGTCAGCTTGCCTGCATAGTTGCCGGGCTTCGCATCAGGTGGGACTTTCACGATCACCCAAATGGGAACACCGGCGAAATTCTGGCCACCCTCGGCCAGGAGAGGGACTCCGGCGGGGGGGGTTGAATCCAGCGGGTCGTATCTCACCCAGCGCCCGATGGCGTCCGGAACCCATCCGTTCCACAGCTTGAGACAATACTTGATCTGGATACTGGCGGCCGGAATCACGCCGCCGGGACCTTTCAGGTCGGAAACGACGGCCTGGATGCCTTTGATGGCTTCTGTCGAACTCAGAACCGCCTCACCACAATAACACCCGTTGGCCGCACCCCTCAGCCTGATCGGATAGATGGGCTCATTCGGATCCCCGTACTGGGTGTAATTATAGTCGAGCAGTGCGGGCTGGGTCCATACCTGGGGCCCCTTGGGCCTCTGGATGTTGGCAACAGCTCCATTGCCCGTCAGCTTTACTTCATCGATCGAACAGCGGTTCCACCAGAACTGCATCCGCATCCCGAAATCATGAACCGGGCTACCTTTCGTTTTCGTGCTGGTGAACATCAGTGCGTTGGCAGGCGCCCGATGCGCTTCAATGGCCAGAACGTTCACGCCCTTGTTCAGCATCTTCGCCGGGATCGTGATGCTGGACTTGCGAAAGCGATCCTTGCCTGCGCCGTTGCTCTTGAGCAGTTGAGGTTCGTCAAACACCTTGCCGGATAATTGAGTCTGAAGGAGCAGCGCACCGTCTGCTGCGTAGCACTCCTTCGTGTATTCCTCCGCGAGTGTATCGTTCTTGATCTCACCCTTCGGCATGCTGCAGCGTCCGGCCTCCACGCCGTTCACATACACAACGACGCCGCCCTGATAGATGAGCGAAAGATTCAGGTCAGATGGCGCCTTCACCTCGAATTTCCCGCGAATGCACTGCAGGGCCAGGCTTCGATATTGCGTTCGCATGGATTGGTTTCTGTGGAGCCATCGCGAATCGTCAAAATCCGTCTTCTGCCAGCCTGCCGGGGGAAGATCGGAAGATAAGACATTCTTTGTAACGGCCAGCTTCGTGGCATCCTTGGCGCCTGTGCGCGGGTTGAGAGGGTCCACCTGCACCAGTTCTCCCGAGTCAGCTTTGACGATATCGGTTTGCCAGGTCTCGAAGTAGCGCCACATGCTCCCGGAGGTGTCGAGAATCACGTTTGCCTCTGCCGCCTGCGCAGAGGGGAGACCAATCATGCTGAGGAGCACGAGGCAGGCAATCAGGTGTCTCATGGTTTGGGCATCCTTTCGCCAGGCCGCAAGTTCCCTTGATTCGACAGGAACGAATTGATTACGCCTGTTATGTTGGCAACTTTACCGGAATCGTGGGCTGTGTGACGAGGCAGGAATTGTCCATGGGCAGGTCACAGGGCCTTCCCAAACCCGCCGATCCGGCCGTAGCCAGCTCCATCCGTGCTGCATACTTGCGGATATCAGGTTACCAGATGCGCTGTATGGCCGATGCTTGGTGAATTTTGCACTGGCGCAGGTTATTGAATGAGTATAAATTACATTTAAATCTGGGTTTTGTTGTGTTTACACAAAAACCGGAATAACCAAACGAAAGGAAGATCGGAATGAAGCACCTGGTGACATCCCTCGTCGTTCTGGCGCTGGTTGCATGCGCCTGCACACCCCAATCAGCCCCTGCACCGACGGCGCCCGCAGCCAAGCCGGCACCTGCCGCCCCTGTGGTCGCAAAACCTGCCGTCCCTGCTGTGGCAAAACCCGCCGCACCGGCTCCGGCATCGGTTCCTGCCGCCCCTGTGGCAAAACCCGCTGCACCGGTTCCAGCTCCTGTTGCCTCTGTGGCAAAAGCCGCCGCAATGGGCGACTGGAAAGTGGCCTACACCGCCGACCTGAAGGATCCCAAGACAGCCGAGCAGTTCGCCAAGGTGGGGTGCACGGTCACGGTTGCGGATGGTGTCATGACATTCAAATCGACAGACGAGGGCGAAGCCATCGCCTTTCTCAAAACGCAGAAGTTTCCGGGCGACGTCAGGGTCGAGTTGGTCGCGTCGTTGAGCGGCGAGAAGCTCAGCGACTTGAGCCTGATCCTGAACGGCAACGAGCAGAGTGGACGCGATAGTGGTTATCTGCTGCAGGTGGGTGCTAAGGGAAACAAGATGGGCCGGCTGCAACGCCAGGGGACTGTGGCGGAAGAGTCCATTAATGGCAAGGGGGTTGTCTCTGCGGGCAAGAAGCACACCGTGGTTGCCGAAAAGAACGCCGGCACAATCAGCCTTACCCTGGATGGCAAGGAGATCTTCTCAGTCAAGGATAACAGCCCGATCAAGGGCGACGCCAATGCCCTCGTGGCGCTCTACACTTGGAGGAGCACCATGAAGGTCGAGAAGTTTGTCATTTCGACAAAGTAACCTGCGGGCTTCATCTGCACGCCGGCCTGCGCACCTGCGCAGGGCCGGCGTTTTTCGTATGCGGGGTGTAGACGGCGTGGCGCTACTGGACAACGAACCGCACCGGCTTGTTTTCCTCCACCGTGACTTCATGCGATGCGCAGGGACGGGCGCCACGTGAACGCTACTCGGCTGGCCCCTGCTTTCCAACAAAAGCTTCTGAAAATCAGGGAATCATGTTTCAGTCTTCCACGCATCGTTCACCTTTCCATCCAGTGGCGCAATGGTGCGAACGGGGCGCCAACTGGCCCAGCAGGCCAGCTGCGTCCCGCGCCGCGCCCAGCATCTCGATTCTCTGCACGATAGCCCTTATGAGCGCATTGCGCGCCCCAAATGCCCTTTACGTCACAACACCTGCGTCCTACAATCCCGACATTCCAGCCGGGTTTGATCGGACCATTCAGCCTCTCACCCCGCTGGAAACGGGTTGGATGGCGACGCATAACCAATAAGTTAGTCCGGAAAACAGATGAAAATAGCGCCTTCTTCTTGTCTGCTCTCGGTTGTGGCCGCAATTTGCCTCGCGGCTGGATGCGCGACACAACATGGCGGAAACACAAGAACATATGTGGCACATGCCATGATGATCGAGGGGCCAACCTCGGAATTTGAACGTATCGGGTGGAATGATGTGACAAATAATATGAAACCGAGTTTTACAGCGGCTATATCTGACTCTGTCTTCCAGTCGCTCAAGTTAAAGGTTGTGCATTTTCCTCTGCTGGCGCTCAGGCTTGGCCAGACAACAGATGCGAGCAACCAGCAGATCGTTCGATATGCGACATCCCTTGACACAAACGGCATGCCGGGTGTCTTCAAAGAACAAGGAGTGGGGCAGAAGATGCAAATTCGTCTCGTCGAGGCAACGGGCGCACGCGTCAGCGTGGACGCATGGCTCGAAAATGTGCGAGAACCGAAATGGCAAAACGTCACGGAAGGGATGAACGGCGCATCTGAATGTAAGATCCCATTCTTTGCTTCAAGGAGCTGGTTTTCCAAAATGGAATTCGCAGTCGATAGTTGGTGTGTCGTGGGCGGCAGAACAGACGACGCGAACATGACAGTTTTTGCCATCAAGATTAGCTACGACAATAACACCCAACCAAGCCGGGCACCACTACCTCGCACTCCGCAAACAGGGTGCTCAGAGGTTGCGCGCTGACGCTGGGGCTGTCGTCACCATCCAGTCTTCACTTCCGCTTCCTCATCTTCGCCAAGCCAATCTCCAGATCGCTGTGGACCGCTGCTTTGATGATGCGGTAATCGCCGGGCGCGTTGTCCACGCCCTTGAGCGCCGGCTGGGAATAATCATTGACATAGAGACAGCGCAGCGGGCCCGCTTTTGAGGCGACCACGCTGTGTTCGTCCGCATATTCCGCCAACCGTTGTACTGGATTCATTTTGGTTCTCTCTGTTTCCCGTCAGTGGGGGGCATTATCCGATATTTTCCATTTGACCCGTTATCCTCGACCCTCGTGGGCTGTTCGTATTCGGCAGTAAGACATTTCCAGTTGTCGGACAACGCCGCAGGTCAAACGCGTGGCCAGGCATCGCCTGCACATGCCTATCAAGAAGGGCGGTATTCAGAAAATGCCTCGTACATGGCGATGACGTTGTCCAGCGGGGTCTCTGGCATCACGATGTGGCTTGAGCCGCCGATATAGCCACCGTTGAACTTCCCGAACAGGGCGACCAGTTCATGTACCTCGCGCTTCACATCCTCCGGTGTGCCTCTTACCAGGGTTCCCTGTACGTCCACGCCGCCGTTGAAGCACACCTTGCCACCGAACTCCCGCGACAGCTGTCGCACGTCCATGGCCTGTGGTTGCACCGGGTTCAGGACGTTGAGCCCCATGTCGATCAGGTCGGGAAGAATCGTCGTGATATTCCCGCACAGATGCATCCAGACATGTGCGCCCCCGGAACGCACACGTTCGAACATGCGCTGGTAGGAGGGCTTGTAGAAACGCCGCCAGTCGTCGGGGTTGATGAGCAGACTGCGCTGACACCCCCAGTCGTCGGAGAAAAACACGGCATCGACTCCGCGTTTGACCAACTGGTCGATGATCGCGAGATTGTATTCGACCACGCGGTCCCGCAGGCGGACGAAGTTTTCTTCATCCGTGTAGGGGTCCATCAGCATGTTGTCGAAGCCGCGGAGCATCCAGAGGCGTTCAAAGAGCGTAAACCAGACGACCGACTGTACGTACCGGTCGCCGCGCTCCCGCAGCCGTTCATCGGCCACGTCGAACCGGCCGGCGCGGTTGGGGTCAGGGAAGGCATATCCGTCCATCGCCTCATAGCCGCCCGCGAGCGGATGCGACTCGGTCTTGTTTCCGTGCCCGTCATTCTCCCAGCCGGTGCCCCACTGGTCCTGCCAGCGATGCACGCCATCCCGGGTCCCGTGGTCCACTCGGAAATCCGTTGGCGCGACCCACTCCAGCATGTCGCTGGTGAAGCGCTCGGACAGCGCGCGGATGTGTTCGCGCTTGCGCTCGTCCTTGTCGTACAACGTGTCGAGATGCAGCCCGATTGCGCAGGGCAGATAGGCGGGTTTCTTGAACGCGATGGCCCGCTTGTAGTTTTCTTTTCCCGTCATGCGGATCTTCTCCTCCTGATGCCGAACGCTCCGGCCAGCCGCAACAGCAGCCGGTGGTCAGGCCTTCCCTATAAATGGTGTTCCCTGATGGAATCGAAGTTGCCATCCGGAACGGGTGCGCGTCCAGATGGAACTTCTTCGGGCGTATTCCGTCACGCCATGATAGGTGACGGCACTATTGTACGTGACCTGTGCCACATCCGGGGTTAGCAGTCGCACGTTGAGATTTGGGAGCGGCAACACAGCAGCGATCGGTTGCGGTTTGGCGTCAAGCGTGTCTTCCCGTTGATAGGAGCGTCCGGACCGTCCGAACTCGAAAAAGTCATCGGCAAAGACCTCGTTCATTCGGTGTCGGTCGAACCGTGTTTCTTCACGCCAGAGTCCCTCTTCCAGTCGCTGAAGAAGCTCACGATCTTCTTTGCTTGGGGTTGTCATGATGTTGCTTTCCTCACGTTCGTTTGGCCTGGCGTCAGCGCGCAACCGACGTTGCGCCAGCGGCTGCTGGTGCCGCGCAATGTTAGGCGGTAAGTTGCGACACGCGTTTTGCGAGTATCACGCTCCGGTAATTGGTGTCCTTCCATTGCGCGTATTCAATGAAGCGAAAGCCCTTCGCCCGGTACATGGCGATCAGTTCGGTTGCACGTTCGGACGTGTCGAGCGCAAGTTCGCGCAACCCTTTTTCCGATGCTCGTGCTTCGACCAGTCCCAGCAGCCGCGTACCGATGCCCAGGCCTTGGTGGCTGGTCCGCACCGCAAATTGGCCGAAGGATGCGACGTCCGGGAGATCGTAAAAAGGCGTGCCACAAGTCGCGGCCGCCTCTGCAAGGGTTACAATGCCCACAATACGATCGCCATCGAGCGTGACGATGGTTTCACCTCTCGAGACGCGTCTTTGCGTTGCGGACTTGTCCTGATGAGAGGCGAAGAAGCGCATGCCAGCTTCTGCGAGCGGGGCGTAGGCTTCATGGAGCATCGCGGTTATTGCTTCCAAATCGTCGCCGGGTGAGAGATAACGATAAAGGATTTGCCTGCCGGTGCGATCTGGACTCTGTAGACCGTTCCGCAGATCTTGTTCGAGCATAGGGTGCTGGTCTTTTTTGCACACAACGTCAGCGCGCACTTTCCGGGTTCCCCGCCTGCGGGGTAGAAGGTGGCGGTGCCGCGTTTCGCTCGGCTTGTTTCTCAATTGCTCGCTGCATTGTGCTTCGTGCTTCCGCGCGCCTTCCGAAAACTAGGACGAAGACGAGCACACCCAGACAGCCAACGATAAGTAATGTGACTTTCCCCGTCTTCTGTTTCCGCCCGATGATTCCGAACAACAACGCCAGCAGGATGGCGACAACTCCAAACCCCGTGGCGATCACCTCTTTCGCAAACATGGCGATGAGGAAAGGCACAAGCAAGCCCGCCACCAGTAGGGCGAGCGCGAGATTGCCGAAGAGTTTGTCGCTTGTTTTTGGGCCTTCCATTTTCACTCCTCTTTTTGCCGCCCAACGCCACGGCTGTGGATTCATCGCACTAGCGGCGGAACCCGTGAGCCTCCGGTTGCGCATACAGCGTCAGCGCCTCGGTCAGCTTGCCGAATTCCGGCAGGGTCGGATAGCCCTTCATGCCTTCGCCTCCTGTGCGGTTAGGACTTCTTGCAGGAGCGGGATCGATTCCGCTGCGCCGGGACGGGTCACGCAGATGGCTGCTGCGCGACAACCGAGCCGCAGCGCCTGGGCAGGGTCGTTGCTTCGCATGAGTTCCGCCAGAAAGAAACCGATGAACGTATCGCCGGCAGCCGTGGTGTCAACCGGCGTCACAACAAACCCGGGTTGGCGCAGCATGCGGGCGGAATCGAAAAACACTGCGCCATCCTTTCCCATTGTCAGCACAGTCGCGGACCGCGGGAACTTGGCAATCATGGTTGTTCGGACACCTGCCGGCGTCGTGTGTCCCGTCAACCCCTCGGCCTCCGTCTCATTCAGGATGAAAAGGTCGACATCCTGCAACGGGTAGTCTTGCACGACGGGCGACATGGGCGCGGGGTTGAACACAACCCTTAACCCGTGTCGTTTCCCGCTCCGGATGGCTTCAGCCGTCGAGCTGGTCTCGTTCTGGAGCAGCAGACAATCCCCTTTTGAACAAGCCGATACCGCCTGCGTGACCAACTCGGCGCTGACAGCCAGATTCGCCCCGCCGTGAAGCACGATCGCATTTTCCCCGGAG
>Ga0073936_10006318_pt1 | contig 15667 bp, 4 predicted proteins | sample AliMusrvi5mmetaG_FD_87041 | JGI IMG/M metagenome (GOLD analysis project Ga0073936, IMG submission 87041) | Freshwater lake bacterial and archeal communities from Alinen Mustajarvi, Finland, to study Microbial Dark Matter (Phase II) - Alinen... | ecosystem: Environmental > Aquatic > Freshwater >... | reverse complement strand
GTATCCAAGAGGAATCCGTCAGCGTGCCCCGGCGTGCATTTGTCGAAAATCCGCCCGCTTTCTCCCGGTGCAGGCTTGACCCACGCTTCCATGGTGAGGCCATTCGGCCATGTCCGGTTGGCCAGTGCCACATCCCGGGGAATTCTATCAGGCTGCGCCGGCGGCTTGCGATCTAACAGCTCCGCCGGGCTCAGCGCCCGGTCATGCAAGGCCGCCCCCGCGATCTCGCCGCGGAAACGGGTCTCGCCCTTGGAATCCGCGCCCAGGGTGACGGGATGTGCGTTGACCGGGATCGCGGCGCCGGCATCTTCTTCAGCAAACACCCAGCTTCGATTCCAAAACGCCTGCCACCACTTCGACGTCGTTAGGCGGGACTGCTCATCACTTACCTGCAGCGCCGCCTTCTCGACCCGCTCGAGGTCCTTGAGCCAGACGTCGGGCGTGTCGGCCCGCTCCGCCAGCACACACACCGACAGTTGATGCCGCTTTGCAGGCTTGTTGGATTTCAAGGCCTTCGCTCCATCCTGAACCATGTCCACGCCGCGCAGGCTGGCACCGAAGGTATGATTCAGCAGCGGATCCGTGAACTTGCCTTTGAGTGTTTCGAGATGTTGGACTTCCAGGCACACGGGGTAAAGGGATCGTGTGTTGCGGTGATACCAGACCACCTGCGGTTGGGCGGAAGTGACCACCACATCCGGCAACACCGTCAGTTTGTACGATTGTGCCAGCGGGTTCTTGCCGTCGCCATAGCCGTAATCCGCCGCCGGATCCAGCGGACGCTCGCGCAGACGCCACAATTCCACTTCCGCGCGGCAGCTCACCGGCACGGTTGATTCCGCCTCAAGACGCACCACCGGCTGATCCGAGTCGACCCAAATTCTGATCTGACTTCCGACCTCTGACCTCTGACATCTGACCTCTATGCACCCTTCCCGCAATTTCAGTTCCTGGCGGAAGCCATCCTTCGGCGCCAGCGGCGGATCGAATTTCACCCGCACCCGGCCGATCTTGCACAGGCCGGCGTTCTCATCCCAAGCGTCGGTCTTGCTCACATAGAATATCAGATCGCCGTTTGCCTCCACCCACGCATTGATCCCGACATCGCCGTTGCCCAAAGGCATCGAGCCGTGCGCATTCTCACTGGGCGTGGTCCAGACGACGTTGTAACTGTCCAGCGGATCAGCCTGCTGCTGTTTTGGGGGCTCCGCCCGTCCAATCGCAGCCCCCCCCGCCAGCAGCACCAACGCGCAAGTATATCTTAATTTGTTTTTCATTTGGATTCTCCTTTCATATTTTCCGGAAACGTGGATTGGAACCGATAGGTTCCGGAACTTACGGCATAAACCGCGGCGCTCGCTTCCATGCGCAAAAACTTCACACCTTCCGCCTTCGCGGCGGGTTTTCCGGACTCGGCCACTTTGGCGGCATCCTTCGCCGGGACATACACAGTCGCGGTGATGTTGGCGGGAATCGTGACATCCATCGTCAGCTTATTGCCTTCACGATTCCAATCGCTGACAATACGGCCGTACGCCGAATCATGATGACACTTCACCCACGTCACATCACCGACCATCGCAGGTTTGATGATGATCTCCTTGAATCCCGGGACCGCTTCATCAGGACGGATGCCTGCCAAGCCCTGGTAGAACCAACTGCCGGGACTGGTAAAACAGGAATGAATCTGCGAGTAATAAGCATTCCACTGTTCCCACATGGTCGTGGCGCCTTTTTCAAGCATGTGTCCCCAACCCGGATAGGTTGTCTGGTTCATCATGGTGTACAGCAGATCGTGGCGGTCACTCGACGACAGATGCCGGATCATGAAATACGTTCCGAGCATGCCTGTGTCGAGATGCCCTTTACAGCGGACAAGAATGCCATCCTCGAGTTTCTTCATGATGGCCGGCCGCAACTCCTCGGGCACCACGCCTGTCATGAGCGGCATCACCTGATACGCCTGTTCATCAATCACATAGATCCCCTTTCCGGCATCATAAAACTCCTTGTGGATCAGCGGCCGGAGGTGCGCGATCTTCCCGCGGCAACGTTCCGCTTCCTCTGTGTGTCCCAGTGCCGTGGCGGATTTTTCCAGGAGTTCCCACAGATAGATCAGGTAACAGTTATTGAACAAATCGTTGGCGCGCTGTGACGGCCAGTTGTGCGTGTCCATCCCGCGCTCCGGCGGCACCCAGTCCCCAAGTCTCTGCCAATCATCGCCATACCCTTTCAAAATTCCGCCGGTGGAACACGCTTCCATGCGTTGCAGAAAGAGGCGCATCGGAGCCATCATCTCTTCGAGAATCCTGCGGTCCCCGTAATACAGGTACGTCCGCCAGGCAATGGCAGGCAGGGCGCCACCCCAGCCCGGTGGGCCTTCGCGCCCGAAATCATTCGGCCCCGCAGGCATATGATACGGCGTGGAGAACGGCAAGGCGCCAGTCACGGGATTCTGGGTATCCACCCAGTCACGAAGCCACTTCTCGTACAAATTCGGCATCCACGAGTTCATGATACACGTCTCAACCGAAACCTGCCCATCCCCGTAACCCAGGCGCTCACGGTGCGGACAATCCACCAGGTATCCACCCAGATTAAGACAGCGAAGGGTCCAGAGATTCAACTGGTGTATCCGGTTGAACAATTCATTGGAACATTCGAACGAACCGGTCTCCTCCAGATCGCTTTCAACCAGGTACGCTGTGACATCACCGGGGTCGGGAGCCGGAGGATATAGATTTTCGGGTACCGAAGGTGGTTCCGCGATCGTCAGGTAACGGAATCCGGCATAGTTGAATTTATTCTCGAAGAATTCCGCCGGCTTCCCTGCGGATATAAACCTGCTCTCCTGGTTGTATGTCGCATACCCGTCATGAAACAAGAGAGCGACCTCGGCCCCCGCTTTGAGTTGCGGCATTTTCACATTCACCCACCCCGCAAGATTCTTCCCAAAATCAACTTGGTACCGGCCATCCCCTAACGCTTTGACCGCGACCGCGGCAATCTTTTCCCCTCTCCGGTTCAACGGCGCGGCTTGCGATTCCGTGCGCCCATCCGGAGCGGGAACAACTTCCACGTTCTTCCATCCCGACTCATCCATATCCGGATCACACCATTTGAGGTTCTCCAGGCGGGCATCATATGCTTCGCCGCCATAATCATTCCACATCCATGGGCCAAGCGTGGTATATGGACTCCGAGAACACAACCATGTTTCGTCAGAGGCGATTTGTATGGTTTCATTTCCTGATACACAGTCCATCTGCACTCGTGCCAGAGGGTGTTCGTCGGTCACTCCGGGAACGCCTTTCGCATTCCAACCACGCCCGAGCCAGAGACCAATAGTATTGCGCCCCTGCCTCAACAGGGGGCCGACATCGTAGGTCACATAAAAAGTCCTTTTCTTGAGAACCGAAACCGCCGGAGTCAAGACAGCATCACCCGCCTTTTGGCCGTTAACCCATAGTTCATGATAACCTTTCACGTTGACATAGGCGAGTGCCCGTTCGGGCGCAGCCGCAAGTGTGAAAGCCTTGCGCACCCATGGTGCGGACGACTGAGGAAGCTCCCTGAGGCGAGGCTTCCATGGCTCCACACCATACTTCCCGAACTCCCGGGCCCCGGACCAGCCTGTGTCGTCGAAACCAGCATGCTGCCAGCCGGCCTGCTCCCGATCAGCGGCCTTCCATGAAGCCCCCGTTTCAAGTGTGAACTGGCGTCCATCGTCCAGTTCCACTTTCAAGCGGCCGATCAACCCCGAATAACCAAGGTCGGTATTGGTGGCCGCAACGGTGAAGACGTTCTCGCCGGCCTTCAACAGCTTGGCGACATCCCCGCTCTGGTAGGGGTTCTGCCAATCGATACCTTTCAGCACTTCCTGTCCATTGACAAACAATGTAAAGCTGTTATCGGCGGTCATCGTCGCGAAGGCGTGCCTGATGCCAACGCCTTCCGGCAGTGTCATGCGTGCCCTAAAATAGGCATTGCCCGGCGGAATCTTATCGGCCGCAGCGGATGACTGAAACCAAATCCAAGCGCAGTTATCGAACGTATACGTCCTCTTCTCGACAACAACGTCAGATTTGATCCACTTCGCCTTCCAGTCAGAAGGTGAGAGCAACCCCATCGTCCACCACGCCGGCTTACTCCAATCCGACGCCTTTCCGTCCTTGTCCCACACGCGCACTTTCCAATGGCAGACCCGCCGCGAGTCCAGCGGTTTGCCCGCGTATTCCACCTGGATGCTCTGGTCCGACACGACCTTCATGCTGTCCCACAGGTCGCCGTTGTCTTTCTTCAACAACGCTTCCGAACTCGCCACCAGCACCTGATACGCCGTCTGCTGCTGACCTCTGACCTCCGTCTTCTGACTTCTGTCTTCAATCACCCAGCTCAGGCGCGGCTTCACCGCGTCAATGCCCAGCGGATTCTCGCGGTATTCGCACCGGATCTGACCCGGCCCCATATCGGATTTCAAGAACCCTGCCTGTGCGGCACAGCTAAACCACAACACAATCCCGGTCAGGAGTATGAATTTCCTCATAGCATTTGATCTCTCTTCTTCTTATTGGTTCTTTTCATTCTTCGGTCATTTGTTTGTTAGTGAGCATTTTGCTTGATCTCCAAGGTCACATCGTCTCCCGCGGCCGAAGGCAATGCTTCGGCTGCTGCCGCCACTTTCTACCTTCCATCCGCCTTGGCCACCCCCAGGTCGTGCAGGGCGTAGGCAGTGAAATGCACCGGAGTGGCGGGAGCCCCCTGGCCAATCCAACGCAAGTTGAGCGCGTCATCGGTGGCCTGCCAGGTGGCGGTGAGCAGCACGGGCGTTTTCACGTCCCCGTTAGCCAATTGATGCTTGCTGCCTGCTACTTCAACCACCCCGTTGCGAGGCAAGTTACAGATGATTTGCAGGCGATACGTATGCCCGGTTGTTAGTCCGTCGATGGTGAGGGTTGGCTTGAGGCCCGGGGTGTCTGCGGGGGCTTGCAACAGGGAATTGACGAGCCTCTTGTAATTCGCATGGTTTGGGGCGGGGTAGTAGTTCAATACCGCCGAGCCACCCCACGAGCCGGATAGTGCGGGGTCGCCACTGGCATCGGCCGCACCTTGGAAGGGCACGCCGTGAACGGTGATGTCGCTCGCTTCGCCAAAGCAATAGGCCCGGATCAGCGTGCCGTTATTCTGGATCTCCGAACCGGTTGCGCCCGCCGAGGTATCCAGGTTGGTTTCGGCCATGGACACCACAGTTGGCACAGTTGGGGGGGCCGCAGATGATTGTTTGGCCGGCACCGCGGATTGGAAACGGTAGGTTCCCGACAGAACGTCGTACACCGCCGCGGCCTTTTCCATGCGCAGGAACTTCACGCCTTCCGCCTTCGCCGCGGGTTTTCCAGACTCGGAAACTTCGGCAGCATCCTTCGCCGGGACAAATACAGTTGCCGTGGTGTTGGCGGGAATCGTGACCTCCATCGTCAGCTTGTCGCCTTCACGTTTCCAGTTGCTGACGATTTTGCCATGGATCGAATCGTAGCCGCACTTGACCCACGTCAGATCGCCGACGACTCCGGGCTTGATCATGATTTTCTTGAAGCCCGGGCCGGTTTCGTCTGGCCTGATGCCGGCCAGACCTTGGTACATCCAGCCGCCAGGACTCGTGTAGCAGGAGTGAATCTGGGACCAATAGCCGTCCCACTGCTCCCACATCGTCGTCGCGCCTTGCGCGAGCATGTAGCCCCAGCCCGGAAAATCCTGCTGCGTGGCCATGGTGAACGCCAGGTCATTGCGTTCGGACTGCTGGAGATATTGGAACAGGAAGTAGGTGCCCAGCATGCCGGTGTCGAGGTGTCCTTTGTTCTTCACCAAGGTGATGTCTTCGAGCTTCTTCTCAATCGTCTTACGCAAGTTCTCAGGGACGATGCCCAACATCAGCGACAACGCCTGAAGTAACTGCTCATCAATGACGTAAAGTTTCTCGTTGCAGTTGTAGTAGGTGGCGTGGATGAGCGGCTTCAGCTCCGCAATCTTCGCCCGATGACGACGCGCGTCGTCGGTCCGACCGAGGGCGTCCGCCGACTTCGCAAGCAAATCGTACAGATACACGCGATAGCAGTTAGCGAACATTTCGTCCGTTCCCGGCGGGCCTTGCATGCCGTGAGCAGGCGCCACCCAGTCGCACCCCGTGGAGCCGCCAGTCCGCTTCACGCCGTCCTTGTAGAAACTCTCAATATAGACCGACGGATAACGCTCCATCGGTTCGTAAGCGCGTTCCAGGAGCCTGCGGTCACCGTAGTAGAGGTAGGATTTCCACGGCAGCACATTGAGCGTGCCGCCCCAAAGAAACCAGCAGCATTGGTCGTTGCTGGGCATGGGCGCGTATTGAGCCGACATCCCGGTTTCAACATTTTGGCTGTCCAGCCAGTCGACAGCCGATTTCGTATAGAACGTCGCCGCATCCCGGCTCATCATCTGCATGTCGATCGACACTTGACCGTCGCCATAACCCATCCGCTCGCGATGGGGACAATCGACCGCGTACCCGCCGAGGGTCAAACAGCGGACCGTCCACGAGTTAAGCTGCATGATGCGATTGAGCAGATCATTGGAGCATTCGAAGCTGCCTGCCGGTTCAATGTCGGAATCGATCATGAGTGCTTCGGCGTCGCCAGCGGCCGGTTTGGCGGGCAGGCCCTCGACGATCGCATAGCGGAAACCTGCGTAGTTGAACTTGTAGCAGCATTGCTCGCCAGCCTTGCCGCCCGAGGTGAACACCACTCCCTGACCGTAAACCGTGTAGGCGATCGGCCCGCCGGGAGTCTCGATCTTCCACGTGCCCGGGGCCAACTCATACTTCTTTACCGGGGTGACTTCCTCCTTCGCGGACGCCAGCCGTTTGTCGGCGAAACGGATCGTCACCTGCTGCCCGGCTTCCAGCTTCGGCAGACGCAGCTTCATCCAACCGGTCAGATTCGTGCCGAAATCCAGCTCCCAGGCATTCGTCGTCAGCGCGGTGCAGGATACCATCGGGAAGGTCTTGATGATGCGGTTCGGCGGGCAAGACTGGGCCGATGCCACACCAACTGGCGCCGGAATCCCCTCGACGGCTAACCACTTGCCGCCGGCGCAGCCCGGCTCGCTCCAGTCCGGGATGTCGCGGCGCATGTCGATGTGCTCGCCGCCGTTGCCGCACCAGCTCCAGCGGAACTCGGTGTGCGTGCTGGGCATCCAAGTCCATGTAGCGTCCGTGCCTACGACCTCGCGCTTTCCGCCGACCGACATATCAAGTTGAACCCTAGCCAGCGGCGCGATATCCTTGCAAAAGACCAGGCCCAAGCCCATCCACACGCCGACGCAGTTCGGGCCGGGCCGAAGATACTTGCGGATGTCGTAGGTGTTATAAAGTGAACGCTTCGCATAAACCGACACCGCCGGTGCGAGAACATCGTCGCTCACTTTCTTTCCATTCACATACAATTCGTAGTAGCCTTTCACATTCACGAACGCTGTTGCCCGCTCAGGTACGGTCGCAAGGGTGAATTCCTTGCGTAGCCATGGCGAAGAATCACCGCCTGCCTTGACCCACTTTGCCTGCCAATCTTCGGGCTTAAGCAAACCCATCGACCAGAATGCCGACTTACTCCAGTCCGACGTCTTCCCGTCCTTGTCCCACACGCGTACTTTCCAGTGGCAATAAGTCCGCGATTCCAGCGCCTTGCCGGCATACTCAACCTGAATGCTCTGATCCGACGCCACCTTCCCGCTGTCCCACAGATCTCCCTTGTCTTTCTTCAGCAGTTCTTCCGAACCCGCCACCAGAATCTGATACGCCGTCTGACGCTCCCCGCGACGAGCGGAGTCAATCACCCATCTCAGCCGCGGCCGGGTCGCATCAATTCCGAGCGGGTTTTCCCGGTATTCGCAGCGCAGGTTGGTCACCTCGGCTGCCTGAGCCGATGGAATGCTTGACAGCGAAGCACTGGCGCCGAGCAGACAGGCCGCAACGCGGTGGAAGAGGTGATTCATTTGGAGTTTTCCTTTCGATTCATTGGATGGATCTATTAAAAGGCTTGTTTTCATCATGGGTGATTCCTGTTTGGAAAAGGGGCCGGGGTTCAATAGATCACCAACCGCGCCGACTTCGGCGCGAAGGGGTCGAGGCGGATTGTATTGGGACCGGACTTGAGGAAGCGCGTGACGTTCAGGCGCAGCGGCTTGCCGATGAAGCCGCCTGCGGAGCGGCCGTTGACGGTCACGCTGGCTGCGGCTTCTGGAGTTAGGTCGTCTACCTCCAGATAGACCCGCGCCTTGGCCAGATCTAGATCGGCAGGAATCGTGCAAGTGCCATTGAATGGATTTGCCTCCACCGGACTGGTGGCGTAGGGCCGTCCTGCGGCAATACGCTTCAATTCCCGATTTATGGCGGAAGGCAAGATCATGTTTTCCTGATCCGTGCCTTTAAGAGTGATGTGCTCGTCCCCGGCAGTGAACTCGGCTTCCAGGGTCTTCATCACGCCATACGCCGGGTCATCGGCATCCCCCAGGCGTGCGACTTCAAGACGGCGAGCGCCAGCATCAATGATCTTCTGCACGCGCTCGCGCACATCGCGGGTGCGCTGGGCATCGCCAGGAACTCCGTATGTGGCTTTCACAACGACCAGCCTGCCTGGCGAAGTCTTTCCGGCATCAGGACGCGTATCGCTCACAGGAATCGCGCGTACCGGCTTTGTTTCGCTGTCAATACGGGCCGGAAGTCTGCGGTCTCTATCCTGAAACACCAGTAGGACGCTCTCCATGGGTTCGAGAGCGAGAGAGAATTCCGTGTTCTTGCCATCACGTTTAGTTGCAACAGATGTCATTTCGTTGCGCATGGCGTCCCAGATCTCCGGTGTTCCCTTCACGGCGGTGCGGAACTTGAATTTGCGGGTCGTGCTGTCGGTGTTTTGGTTGCAGACTAAAAACACATCCTGTCCGCTCTTTACGCGATGCAGGACATGCAGCCAGTTGCCGGTGTCGCCTGCAGTAACTTCCAGTACCGGCGGGACACCTGCGTCCTTTGCGAGGACCTGCGAAAGCTCCGCCACCGAGGGCTTCTCGGGAAGCAGGTACGCTCTGCCACCCTTGCCGTTCTTGTTGCTGGCGGTGGTGCCGGACTTGACGCCCTCGCCCCATATTGACTTGTTGAGAATGGCTATGTCCGAGGATGTTTTGCCGATTGTTGCGGACTTGGTCGGCAGGAATCCATAACCGATGACGATCCCGCCACAATCGAAGAATTCTTTGGCTTTTGCCAGCGTGGCATAAGGAATCACTTCAACCGGCGGGATGATCAGGACCTGATAGTTCTCCTTGTGCAGGTTGATTTCATTGCCGGATAAAGTCGCGTCGTTTTCAAAAGCGTCGTAGTTCAGCCAGTCGCAATCGTAGAGCGCGTCCTGGATGGTGCTGGTCAGCTCTTCAGGGCGAATCGCGTTGCCGGAATGCATGCTCTGGCCGACGTGGAGAAAGGCGATCGGGCAGACATGCTTTCCGCCGGTCAGCATCATGCTCAGGCGGCTGGTGTATTCGGCCCACACGCGGTAAAGCGGCCAGCGGGGTTCAAAGCCGCCATTGTAGAAATAGGGAGGATAGTCTCCATCGAATGGCGCGCGGGGATTGAACGAGTGCGGGATAAGGAAGTTCACGCCTCGGACCTGGTGCCAGTCGGCCAACCATTTCATCGCCGGATAGGTCAGTTCCTGCATGTAGCCGCCGAAGATTTCGCTGAAAGCAATATCATCGGCTTTGTTGTAGGTGTGCGAAATCGAACTGGCAATCTTGGCCATCTGGTAGTCGCGCATGTTGCGCTTGCCTGGTTGGATCTGGCCGCAGACCACGTCTATGCCGCCCATATCGCTGTATTTCTGCAACTGCATCATGTTGCCGGCGGACGTGTCGCGGCTGAAGATGAAGTCGCCGTGTTCCATGAAGTGTCCCATGGAGACGACCTTGTGCTCGCGGCACCAGCGGCTCATGCCGCCGTACATCGTGCGCCCCCACGACTCGGCAAAACAGTCCCGGTAGGAAAAAGAGCCGGCCGTCTGCGCTTCGCCGGCGAGCTTGAACTTGTAGGCGACCAGCAACGTGTTCAGGTCAAGTTTGCGCTCTGCGATTAACTTGGGAACGTCGCTGCCCCAGTCGCCTTGCGTCTCCGGTTCGTCATAGAAGAAGCCGACGATGGTCTTGCCGAAATCATCCTTGAAGCGGTCGTAATGTGGCTGATAAACGGTCTTGATGAACCAGTCGACGCAGGCGGGATCGGTGCCGTCCACCGACACGTGGCCGCCCTTGGCGGCATTGAAGACCCACGAAAATTTCATGATGCGCCATGCGCCCGCCGGCGCGTTCCACGTCAGCGTGCCAGCGCGCACCGCTGCCGTGAGATCCACCATGCTCGCTATGTCCAGGCCACCCTCGATCTCGCGGCCTGCGATCACCTTGATGAGGTTCGTGTCGCCGTAGCCGCTCTCGCTGACAGACCTCGGCCCCTCGACTCGGAGGTCTGAGGCCACGAGCCGCTTGCTGCCGTACTGCGGCGGGACACGTCCGCCAACCACCTGGCTCGGCCACCATTTCTCGTCGAAGATCCACATCTTCATGTCGTGCGCTTTCGCCGCCCGCAAGCAGATATCGAGATCGCGATACCAGCCCTCGCCGAGCCAGTCTTTGTGAGGCCGTGACTCGGGGGTGAAACAGCCGTTACCGCCGTCCAGAACTTTCTGTAGTTCGCCTTCCAACTGGGCGCGGGTCTCATCGCCGTGCATCCAAAACAAAGGCCCTGTGAATCGGCGGGCCTCCATCGGAAGGGTATCAAACTGTTTTTCCAGATCGCTCCAGATTGGCTCCTTGGCGTGCAGGGGCATGATGATGAACAACGCGAGAATACTCGCTGCGTTTTTAGATGCTTTCATAGGTGGCATTTCTTCTTTTGATATTTTTTTTATTTGCTTGGCTACCGCTACTAGAAAATAGCGGTCAATGCTGACTAATCACTGGTTTTGAACCTCCGCTGGAATCACCTGCAATTCCTGATAGGCGGCGTTTTCAAAGTTATTGATCGGGAACACGGCCCAGACCAGCCAGCGATACGAACCGAGCGGTTTACCGTCGCTGGCGCGGATGCTGGTGGCTTTGTACTCGGCATCCTGGCGGGCGTCGACGGTGCCAACCGGTGTGAAGAGCTTGGCGTCGGCCACGTTCCATCCGGGATCGGAGGCGGCGCTGCTGCCGTAGAGCACGAAGTTCTGGCGCCCGCGCTCCCCGCCGCGCGAATAGGTGTTGACCTGGGCAATGGCGGTGACTTTCGCAAGATCGAGTTTGTACATCCCCGTGACCACCCCGTTGGCAAACAGCGGACCCATGCCGCCACTGAGCTTGCCATCGACCAACGATTCGACCGGATCATTGTTAGGCTTGATGTCGCCAGCGCTCACCTTCGCAGGCACCACGCCCGCCGCCGGCGTCAGCGGGACGGTTTTGAACTCGCTGTTGCCCGCAGTCTCGGTGACCACATACGTGTAGTCCTTGATCCCGATGGTCGCCCTGTTTTGCTTGCGTGCAACGAGCAGAGCAAGTGGCTTGCCGGCGGCCTTGTTCTGCAATTTGCTCAGATCGTATGCGGTTCTAACCGTCTGGCCGTCGCAGCCGACAATCACGTCGTCCTTCAAAAGGCCGGCCTTGGCCGCCGGGCTGGAGGCAGGCACATCCAACACAAGCACCCCGGATTCGTCGACCAAGCCGTAGGCCGAGCGGTCGCCCAAGCCCTCGATGTCGCGGATCAATGCCTGACCAATGTAATTGGCGCGCTTGGCAACCTTTTTCTCTCCCACATGATTTTCGAGTTTGGGGATTTCCGGGGTGCGGGCAATCGCCTTGAGTTCGGGCTTTTGCACGCCGAATTGATCCATGGGAAAATTGATGAAGCCGAGTTTGAGGGCCGGCGAGCCGTCCTTGACGCGGAAGTCGCCCTTGGCCGGATCGACAAACATGGCGTCGCCGACCATGGAATGCTCGTCACGGTTGGATTGATCGGAGAGGGCATCGGCGTGCCGGAGATTCATGAGTCCCTCGCCATGTACGAGGTTATTATCGATCTCCTTGCCCCAAGGTATCGCGGGCATGCCGCCGGCAGGGAGATAATGATCGATGCCCATGATGTTGCGGCGGAATATGTCCGCACTGTGCTTATACCAGCAATGCGGGTGGAAGCCGTTGTTGACCATGATGTTGTTCTCCACCACACGATAGAAACCTTCGCGGTTCTTGATGCCACCTCTTAGGAACAGGTTGTTGTAGATGTGGTAATTGGTGGAGCCGTCGTCGAGGTCCACGTCCCAGCCGCCGGCACAGCGCCATCGGCTGTTACGGATGACGGTGGTCTTGACCGCGTCGAGGGTTACGAGGCTCTGGTTGGCCTCCCAGCCCGCATCATCGTGAAGATTGAGGCCGCCGAGTCCCCAATAGCGGTCGCGGCCCCACGAGTTGAACGAGCCATGGTCGCTGGTTTCCTTGACGTTGTCAAACACATCGCAGAACTCGATGAGATGACCGCCCCAGCAGCCGTCGCCGATGTTGATGCCCGCACGCGGCGTGTCATAGATCGAGCAATGGCGGATGGTGATGCCCTGCGCCATGTCGACCGAAACACCCGCCGTCTGTTTTTCGATCTGGCCGATGTCATGGATCAGACAGTCGCCGACCAGGCAGTCGGCCGGATAGTTGTTAGTCCTGGGTCCGGGCGTCTTGTCGATGTCGGCGAGTTGGTTGCCCTTGTTGTCCCCGTTGACTGGGTTAAAACAGGCGGCGGGATCGCCGATGATCAGCACGCCGCTGCCGCCGGCACGCGCGATATGGCAGCCGCCGAGCGTGATCCGGCGGTTGTAATTGTTAATGAAAACGGCGTTGCCACCGACCTGGTCGATCTGACAATCCATGATCGAGCAGTCTTCCGCGCCGTTCACAAACAGCGCGCCGCCTCGATAAATAGCCCAGTCCGTGCGCAGCAGCGTCTCCTTGGTCTCCATGAACGTGCGTGCGGCGTGGCGGAAGGTCATGCCTATTAAAGTCACGCAACGCACCGGCGCTTGTTCCATGCCGCGGAATTCGATCAGATGCGTGAGCCGGACCCCTTCGATGGTGGCCTTGGCGAGGTCGAGTCCCGCGGGCGGATAGAAATAGAGCGTGCTGTCTTTTGCATCGAGGAACCACTCGCCGGGAGCGTCGAGTTCCTCAAAGATGTTTTCCACGAACTGGTGTTCCTTGTGCATGCCCATCTGCCAGTGGCTCTGCCAACCGCCCTCGTAGGTGACCTTGTTGTCCGCGCCCTTGCCGGTGATGAGATAATGCAAACTGCCCCACGCCGCAGCATGCAGCACATGAATGATCCCGCCGGCGGGATTCTTCCAGCGCGCCGCGCGTTCCGGACTGAACGCATCCGCCGCGGTGCCGTGGAAAATACGCGCCTTGGGATCGAAGTTCGGATAGCGCGCCAGCGGCTGGCCTTCACCATTCACGAACAACTGGTCGGTGGTGAAGCCCGCCGGCAGTTTCGCCCGCATGATCCCGTCCTTGTAGGGTTCCCACCTGAGATTGCGCAGTTGGGTGCCGCCGCTGATGACCGGCTGCTCTTCCTGATAGGCCTGCCACACCACCGGCGCGGTTTTGGTTCCCGAATCCGCTGCGGTGAAGACCAGGGTTTCGGGAAGATAGTAGGTGCCATCCCTAATGAAGACGGCCACCGCCTCGCGGCCGGCGGCCCTGCGCGCTGCCTGTTGCGCGCGCTGCAAGGTGGCAAAGGGTTCCTCCAGCGTGCCGGGGTTCGTGTCATTTCCGTTGGAAGCCACATACAGTTGCGCTCCGAACGCTTCGACCGATGCCGATGCGACCAGCGCCATGGCCATGGCCATGGCCACTGTGAATCTAACGATGATTTGCATGATTTTGATTTGTTGTTTCATTGGATCATTTTCCTTTGGCGAATCGCGGTTTTTTCTGGCAAGTTGGCATGCCTCACGAGCATTCCGGCCCGGCGAACGCCAGCATTTGTCCTGGCTGCGTCGCACGCTCGTCGATCTTACCCGTCCACGGGTTCAACAGCCGCAAGGGGCCGCCCACGGTCGAGGTGATTTCGAGTCTCGTCACCTTGCCGCTCTTCTGTTCTGCGGAAACCAGGAATCCGCCCTGCGCGCGCAGGTTGGTGAATTTCGCATCCTGCTCTTTCGGCCAGCAGGGGAAGACCCGGATGGTGTCCCCGACGCTCTGCATCAGGAATTCGGTGACGATGGCTGCCACGCCAATACTTTCCGGCATGAACGTGCCGTGCGCATGCCCCTGCCAGCCGAACATGCCGTTGGGATGTTCCCGGGTCTTGAACCATGCCTTGGTGTCGGCGAACGCCTCGGGCATCGACAGCCGGGCCTTGGCGATATTGAACATGACATGGGAGTTGTTGCCATTGTGTGTGGTGTCCTTGATGGTGCGGCGAAACAGTTCCTTGACCGGTTCCGGAGAGAACCAGGTCACCTGTTCCGCCGGGAATACCGGTGATGCCGGCACGGTTAGGTTATGCACGCCTACCTGTTTGTGATTGCAGCCGGTCCAATCCACAACCACCGGTTTGCCGCCGGCATCCTGCGCCACCGGATAATCCGCGAGCAGGGCTTTCATGGCGAGGCACTCGGCGGCCAGATCCCTGTCTTTTCCCAATTCCTTTGACGCCTTGTCGAAAGCGTCAAAGGTATAATGCACATAGGCAATGTCGAAAGGACAATTGTTGATGCCAAGGTCGCCATGTTCCGGACTGTACGACGGCCCGAGCAGGATCCTCCCGGCCGCGTCCTTGCTGCACTGTTTCATGAACGAAAGATAGAACCGCGCCGCTTCGCGAAGTGTCGGATAGATTTTCGCTTCCAGATAGGCGCGATCCGGATCGCACAGATGCTTGTGCCACAGATTCTGTGCGGTCATCCCGACCATGCCGATGGTCATTCCCCACGGGCTCATGACGAGCGAGCGCTTGTTCACACTCTTGCAGACAGCGGGATCGGGTTCATGCAGAAATTGGCTGATCGAGTAATACACCCCATCGCAATCAAAGACCTCTCTGGCCTGCCATTGTGCCCGCGGCAACAATCGGTCCACATAAGCGATCCAGGGGTCGGCGAGTTCCGCATGATTGGCGGAAATCACCGACCAGAACGGCTGCCAGGAATTGTAATTGAAATGAAAATCCGCATGCCAAGGAGTTTCGTCGGTTGCCAGCGGGGGCATCAACCCGACAGGGAACCTGCCGCCAGGCCGGGAGACGGTCCTGGCGAAATACATCATCCGGTACCACCAGTGCTGCAGGTCGCGGTCAGCCAACTCCACGCCGCTGCGTGCCCAGAAATCGCGCCAGACCTGCTCATGGCCGGCGATCAGTTGGTCCGGTGAACGTTCCACTTCAGCCACGGTTTTCTTCGCCAGCGCGATGGCGGCACCGCGCACGTCGCCAGTGGTTAGATCGAAAGAGGTGACCAGCGCGGCCACCTTGATGGCGGCCGTCCCGGCAACTGCGACACAGTATTCCATGCCCTTGTAATCGATGTCGCCCGGCAGGGTCATGTGCAGCCACTCCACGCCGGCGGTCTTGCCT
>Ga0073936_10006312_pt1 | contig 15677 bp, 5 predicted proteins | sample AliMusrvi5mmetaG_FD_87041 | JGI IMG/M metagenome (GOLD analysis project Ga0073936, IMG submission 87041) | Freshwater lake bacterial and archeal communities from Alinen Mustajarvi, Finland, to study Microbial Dark Matter (Phase II) - Alinen... | ecosystem: Environmental > Aquatic > Freshwater >... | reverse complement strand
GTTTCCGGGGCGATCCGCCACGCGCAGCTTCAGCCACTGGGCATCGTCCGTCGGCAAGCGCAAACGCGCCGGGCGGATGCCGGTCTTGTCGGACTTGCCGCCATTTTGCCAGACGATGCCACCGATGCCGTTCAGATCGTAGGCGCGGATTTTGAGCACGTCGGACGGTCCCCATGGCGCGAGAATGGCCATGCCGCGGACCTGAAACGTGAACTTTGCCTTGGCCGGAAAGACGAGCGACACTTCGCGCAGCGGACAGGCATTGGGCAGCTGGCTCCGGTCGCGCAGCAGGTCGCGCACATTCACCAGCAGGTCGACCCACTGACCGGATTTCCAGTTCGTGCGGCCGAGGACGAACGGCTGGTTGTCGGTCGTCGGCAGGTTCCAGAGATAGGCGTTGCCGTTCTTCGGTTTGACGGCCTGTTCCGGCAGGTTGGAAGGGGTCAGCCGCAGTTCGAATGGCGCGGCGCCGACGGCAAATTCGCCGTCGATCCGGACACTGAGCGCGAGCCAGGGGAAAGCCTCCGGATTCCATGGTTTTTCGCCGAACTGGCGCGACAGGCTGGCATGATCGTCGCCTGTGCAACGGAACGGCACGAACGAACAGCCGTTCTCCTGCAATGGATCCAGCGCGGTGATTTGCGTGGAGTTGTTGAAGAAATCCTGCATGGCATGGAAGCGCGGCGCGCAGATCAGGAGGTTGGTGGTGTTCTGCAGGGGGAGCACGGCGGGCGGCTGCTTGTCGTTTGCGAAAATGAGCTGGATCGGGATTGGCAGCGCGGGCGCCTCATTGCCGGCGGCATCGGAGATGCCGTCGAGCGTCAGCGTCAACGTGTCGCCGTCCTTGTAATTCCGAAGGCTCTTGCGGAGGAGCCAGGGCCAGTCGATCTCGAAATGCACGGAGGCGGCGCCGTAGGAAACCTGGCCATTGTCGGTCGTGAGGTCCAGCCGTTTGCCTTTGAATGACAGATGCAGGTTGCGGACCAGCGGTGGCGCCGGGTGGCCGACGATGTCGATATCGAGGCAGGTGCCATTGTAGCGGTTGGAGATGGAGTGGACGCTATAGGAGGCCTGCGGCGGCTGGCGGTCGAGAAGAAAAGGGATGTCGTACACGGAGGACCACGCGCCGCATGTGCTGCGCGCCTGGGTGAACAGGTGATGAGTTCCCTCGGGCAAGGCGGAAAGATCCGGCGCGACAACCTGCTGGTTGGTGACGGCAACCCAGTGCAGCGCAGCGCGCTCGGGATCGGTGCAGGCGGTCCAGGGCGCCGGGCCGGGCGCGATGGCATAGAGAACCTCGGCGAGTCCGTGGCGGTCGCTGTAGACGAGGCGAAAGGCGAGCGGATGCTTCGGCCCTAGCGCCGGGCCGCTGGCGATGTCGTCAAACGCGATCGCGCTGTACCGCCCGGTCTGGTCCGGGGTTCCGCGGGAACCGACCCGCAGTTCGGAAGGATGCACGGCAAAGCCGTTTCGCAACGGACTGCTGCCGAGAGTCTGGAGCGGCGTGCCCATCCAGGTGTGCCATGCGTTGTCAAGAATACCGGTGGCGCCGGGCGCCGCGGGCGTGTATAGGGCTTCCGCGAAGGCGACATTGCAACGGTCGGCAATGAGCGAAACATGGGCCATCGGGTCGGCCTTGTAACGGAATTGGAGCAGCGGCGTGACCACCGGGTCATAATTCGGCAGCACGCAGCCGTCGAGCCGGGCTTCCGCGGCGCCGGCGTTCTGGAAGCGAATGCTGGCGCCTTGCTGCGGATCGGTGCACGAAAAGGCAAAACCGGCGCGGCTCTGGTACTGGTGCGGATCAACCACGCGCGACTCGAACGTCTGAATTCCGCCTTCGGGCATTTCGCAGGCCAGCAGCACGGGCGGTTGGTTGGTGGTGGTGGCGAGCGGCACGAGTTGCTGGAAGGTGCGGCCGTCGGCGAGATCGATCTGGAGCTTGGTGGTGGCATCCGGCTGCGGCTGCGGCGAACGCGGCAGCAGCACGAGGTAGTCGTTGCCTTCCTGCCAGCCGACCGCATGCTGGCCGTCGAGGCGCGCCGCCCTGGCTGGGAGCAGCGGACTGGGCCAGGGGAATGCCGAGGAAACGCGCAGCGCATCGGGGATTGCTGAATCCAGGCGTGTAATGAGGCCGAATTCCGCATCCGACCGCCCAGCCCAGGCAATGACCGGTTCACGGGCATCCAGCGCGGCCGGAAGGCGCAATTCGTGCAACCGTCCGGGCGGCAGATGTGCGGCCTTTCTGGCAATGGCGTCGAGTTCGTCGCGTGCGGCCGCAGGTCCGTCGATCTCCGGCGCGGCGGTGTAAATCTCGTGAAAATTGCGGATGGCGTACCAGGCGCCGGGCGGATTGCCGACCAACCCCTGCTGGATGTCGCCGGGTTGCAGGTTGCCGAAACCGTCGATGCGCAGAAAGAGATTCGTGTGCATGGCTTCCGCCGGAATCCACACATCCACCGGTGCCCAGACGCAGTCGCGGCTGTTGGCGTCCGGTCGGGAGGCGGCAGGCGGCTGGGCGATGCGTCCGGCGATGCGCCGGTCGCCGCGCGGGTCATCGCTGCCGCAGATCACAAAGGAGTAGCCGGTGCCATGTCCCAAAAATATTTCGCCCGGTTGGCCGGCGGTGAATTCAAAATTGAATCGCGCATCGGGATGGCGTGCGACCTCGAAATGCCACCCCATCAGTTTGGGAGCCGGAATCAGCGGCAGTTGCGGTGCGACGAGAAAGGTTCCGCCGCCCTCCAGCGCGGTGACGCGCATTTCGGGATGCGCATCTCGGCCGTGGCTGAAGCGCACCTGCGGCTGGCTCACCGGATCGGCGTCCTGCCAGATCGTTGGGTCGAGCAGTTCCGCCGGCCGACCATTGACGCGGATACTCGGCGCGGCGGTGGCGGGTTCCGGCGCGCCGGCCGGCGGCGTGTTCGCGACGGCCCAGAAACGGAACGGTCGCGGCCGCACGGATTCCGCGGCGATGCGCACACGCGCCACCATGATCGAGTTGCAGTAGGTCCAGATCCCCAGCGATCCGGCATCGAGCGGCGCAGGATCGCGCCAGGAGAGGACGGGCTCGTTATCGTAAATATAGCTGAGTTGGTCGCCGACGCGCCGGAAGCGCATGCCGTACCAGGCGCCGTGGACCGGTCGTCCGGCCGGGACCAACGGCTCGTAGCCGCGGCGCACATTGCCATCGCGGGCGCGCGGGGCGGTGTAGGCGGTGGAGGAGGCTTTCAGTTCGCCGTTGCGGAACAGGCGCGTATAAAGTTGCGAAAGGTCGGGATCCCATCCGGCGGTGGTGATCGAGTAACCATCGCAGGTGGCATTGCGGCGGCTGTAAACCGTGAGATTGAGATCGCCCGGCCGGTTTTCCCATCCCATGCGCATGCCGGCATAGAACTCCACGCAGAAATCGCCGGACAACTCGACGTTGGACCAGATGCCAGCGAAGGAGTTCGTGCTCTCGCCGTTCATGTGGGACCAGGTCGGCTCGCACTGGAAGCGGTTGACGACCTCCCAGGTGCCGCCGTTGATCGTCCAGTTGAAAAGGGACTCGTTGAAAAGCGTGTCGAACACGTTTTCGCGCCGGACCAGCGTCTGGTGCAGTTGTTCCAGGCTGAACCCCTCGATGCGCGCCCGGCGCGCGCGGGCCAGCGGCGGCAGGTGGCAGCGTCCGAGAATGGCGTTGTCGCACGAGACCCAGAGCAGGTCATCCTCCAAGTTCACGGTGTAAAATTGCAGATTGCCTGCGTTTTCGACCTTTTCCGACGGAATTCTGGCGATCGGCACGGTGAAGACGGCGTTTGTGCCGGTGGCCGGGGTGCGCACGGCAAGGAAGCCATCGCGGATGACGACGGTGCATTGGCCGTTGGTTTCATTTTCGGGGATGGCGAGGTGCAGCACCGAGGGGTTGACCACCGGCAGACGAAACTTGGCGCGCCCCATGATGTCGCCGCGCAGCCACGTAAGTCCGTCACGCATCGTGATCCACTGTCCCTCGGGCGCGGCCCAATGACGCATGAACGGGTCGTTGACGAAGGCCGGGTTTTTCTCGAAGCGATCGGCATAGACCGGCGCTTCGCTGACGTACTGCGGCAGCGAAAGGCGGATGCGGCCGCACCCCTCCAGCCGGATGCCGCCGGCGCCGCTGACCGGTGTGGCAGGCCGGTCCACCACCACGAGGCGGCCATTGACCAGTCCGCGCAGTTCATTTGGACGCAGGGCATCGAGGGTCAGGCGCAGCGGATCGGTGGCGGGCCCGAGTTCCGTGGAGTCCAGCACAGTTATATTGGTGGCGGAAACCTGTTCCAGCGTGGCGATGCGCCGCGCGCCCTGCCGGCAGCAAGTGAATCGATAATACGGTTGTGCGGGTCCCTGCCAGCCGGCCACGAGGCTGCATGCGAAATCCTCCTTCGCGCGCGGCTGAAGACAGATTTCCAGTTTGTGGGGGCCGTCGTCAGTCGCGCCGAAGAGCCATTCGCGCGGCGCGCGATCCCCTGGCGATTCGAAGGCGATGGGAACTGCGTCGCCGCCGGCCGGCGCCAGCGGCCCGCCGGACGCGTTGCGGAACGTGCCGCTCTGCCGCAGCGTATGGCAGCGCAACTCGGCCACGGATTCGAACGGGTAGTCCTCGTGCGAGGCGACGGACACGTCGTCAAAGCGTGTGGCCTGCTCCGTTTCCTCGATCAGGCCGAAGCGTCCGCCAGGCGGGAGCGGCAGACGCTGCCGCAGAATCTCGATGTTGTCGGCCAGGCAGGAGACGCGGTCGTCGAAGATCCGCACTTCCATCAAGGTCCACTGGCCGGCGGGCAGTTCCGTGGCGACCGTGGCCAGCACCTGCCGCGGCGCATGGGGGGCGATGCCGCCCCGCCAGAGTTGGAACACGAGACGTTCGGTTTTCGGGTCCGTGCAGGCGGTGAAGCCGTGGCAGGCGCCGGTGTCGGTCACGAGAAAAACCAGGCCGTTGGTGCCGCCGTTGTGCTGCACCGAGGCGCGGAATCGGTAGCGGTGGTAGAACGGTTCGCCCGCCAGCACGACGCCGTGCGGGCCTTCGCCTTCCAGACTGTAGAAATTCGGACTGTGCGCGGGAGTGGGTTGGCGCGACAGCTTGCGCTGCGACACCGTGCCGCTGACGCTGCCCGTGACGCTGTGCAGGTGCCAGTCGCCGCACGACCGCTCCCAGGTCTCGGGGAATTGGTTGGTGGCGGTCGCGGCCACCATGAAGGTGTCGTCGAAGCGGAAGGGGGCCGTGCGTTGCACGTACTGGTCGCGCGCGTCAGCGGGAGGCAGCGCACGGACCGGATGCCGGATCGTGACCACGCCGTCCGCCCACGGTTCCGGGAAGCGCGCCACCGGCTCGTCGGCCACGTAGAGCATCCAGGCATGCGATTGGCGGCGCAGGGCGATGGACACCACGTTTGTGGCGGGAGACGGTACGGGCGACAGTTGGAACCGGTCCTCGAAATCATTAGGGAAGAGGCGCTCGGGAGTCAGCCGCACGTCGGGCTTGCGGCCAGGGGCGAGTCGGAACTCGATCGCAGCATGGTTCGTGGCGACCAACTGCACGGTCAGACCATTCTTCGACCAACCGCAGGTCATCGACGCCAGCGCATGGCGATCGGCCACGTCCATGCGGTTGGTCCAGACTTCGGCTGCGTTGACTGCAATGGCTGGCAGCAGCACGAGCAGCAGGTATGCGATTCGTTTCACAGATTTAGTAAATTACAGCAGCAAGGGCTGTGCCAAATGGCTGGGAACAAAGAGCTTCGGGTTGGCACACACACATTCATACATGATGCCAAGTCGGCGTGGTGAGGGAAAGGAGTTTCGGGGGCGGCGAATGGTCTCTTTTGCCGAGTTCGCGCAACGTCATTCCGCCGCGTGTTCGGCCCCTGGGTCAACCTTGCACCAACGCCCATGTCGGGTTTCCCGCGGGGGGGGCGTTTTGTAAAAACGCCTTTTTAGAGCCTATCCGAAAACCTCGCCTTGCCCGGCGGCGCGCAGGGGACTGCGCGCCCTACCTTGCTGGCTTCGTGGATTTGCATAGGTAAGGCGGCCAGTCCCTGGCCGCCGCAAGCGCAAGATAGGGTTTTCGGATAGGTTCTTAGCCCACCTTTCCGTCCAGCACCTTCTGCTGACATGTTCCTAATCGATTCCGCTGAAAAAGTCGCTGGCGCTGCGCGCGCGGGCGGCCAGGCGGCCGCAGGCGCGGCGCGAACTCGACTGCAGTTGTTGGAAACGAAAATTGTTTTCTTGATGATGTGCCGCTCAACGGGCGAGTGATGCTTCTATCGGGCGTCTTTCGTCGTCATTTTTGTGACAAAAAGGCCCAAGGGCCTTTTAGGCGGTCTTGCGCGCAAGCCAGCAACGACGGAGGCGAAGATGTAGAATGGGACCTGCTGGATCGAAAGGAATTACGCTTGGTGCGGCACAACCCGTCACCGCAGAAACCAACGCGGCCGTTTGCCCGAACGCGGGGAAAGTAATCGGGAGCCGCCGGAAACCGGCGCAGGCGGGTCAGCCTTTTTCAGCGGAATCGACAATAGACATTCGAGATGAAGTTATTGAATTGCCTTTATAAAACGACACATTGCGCATCCCATTTTAACTATCCCTATACGCTGACGTTTCAGGACATTTCACCGTGTTGCATGGTCGGCCCCACCGGCCGGCCCACGTTCCTTATTAAATTTACAGGGTGTATAAACACCTTTTTCCTATGAGCGCCGAGGCAACCAGGAACGACACGATGAAAAATAGACACGAAACACCGGTCACAACATCGCAATTCGTCTGTAACTCGTTGATGCACAGTCAGATGAAAAAATCATGTCCGGAAGGGATGCCTGTTTCGTGTCTATTTTTGTCTAATTCTGTCTACTTCTTCCCCCACTGATTTCTGCGTCACCTGTTTTTTTTCCGCCGCGACTTGCTCGAACTGCAACGAATGCAAGCGGAAAGAAATTGACAACAGTTGTGGCGCAGATAGTTATGGATGTAGATATGTCCGGCGTATCCGGCGTTCCCGATGGATCGTCTTCCTCACGCAGCGGCTGAAAATGTGTTTTTACAAAACGAACTCCCCGCATGGACTGCCTACCTCTCCCATGTGGTGCGTACGAGGTGATAAATAGGAGGGGACCACGAAAATTCGTCCGAACGACGGCAAATTATACGCAAGTAGATGGACGGCAACATATTACAGTGAATTTGCCGTGCGAGAGAACACGCTTTTCGTGTTCCCTTTTGTTCCCCGGACTCCCCCAACCATCCGGGATTTCATGCTCTCGGATTTTCTCCGAAAAGTGTCCGAAAGTGTCCGATTATGTCCGATTGCATTCAGCCTATGGGGACGCGAGCATGCACCACCACATGCAGCTTCGACGCTCGCGCAGCCCTCGCGACCCTCACGCAACTTTGCAATTTCAGGTGTGCGTCTTCCTGTTGCAAGCGACGGCAATCATGTATAATTTATGTCGTTTCCAGCGCATTCCGCTTGCGCAATCGGACCGGCGCGGCGGGAAGACCTGAAGAGGAGTTGATGGCCTATGATGCTCGGAATGGATCCGCTCTATTTGTTCATGTTGGCACCGGCATTTGTGCTGTCGCTGATCGCCACGTTTGTGACGCGCGGCACATTCAAGAAGTATTCCACGGTGCCGGCTTCGTCCGGCCTGACCGGCGCGCAGGCGGCGGAACGCATGCTGCGCAGCCAGGGCGTGTTCGATGTCAAGATCGAGCGCATCGAGGGGTTTCTGTCGGACCATTACGACCCCTCCCAAAAGGTGCTGCGGCTTTCACCCGACGTCTATGACTCGAACTCGCTTTCGGCCATCGGCGTGGCCTGCCACGAGGCCGGCCATGCGCTTCAGCATGCCCACGCGTATGCGCCGCTGGCCCTTCGGACCGCGCTCGTGCCGCTGGCGCAGTTCAGCAGCGTGGCGTCCTACTGGATCATCATGGCGGGGTTCGTGATGATGTACATGGCCGGGCACGGGATCGCCGTGCTGCTCCTGAAGGTGGGGATTGTCTTTTTTGCCGCCACGGTGGTCTTCACGCTGGTGACGCTGCCGGTGGAATGGGATGCCAGCCACCGCGCCAAGGCGCACATGGTCTCGTCCTGCATCGTGGGACCGGGCCAGGAAGTGGCGGCCGGGCGCGTGCTGAACGCGGCGTTTCTGACGTACATCGCCGCGGCCGTCTCCGCGGTGCTGACCCTGATCTACTATCTCATCCGCGCCGGATTGCTGGGCGGCCGCAACAACGACTAGATTTTCCGTTCCGGAAAATCTTCTTTGGGATTTTTGCTGGTGGCAATGCCGGATGTTTTAACTCCTGAACCCTGAACCCATAGGACCCCTCCAACATGTCCGAGAAAACCTGCTCCTTCCAGACCGAAGTTCGGCAATTGCTCGATATTGTCGTGCATTCGCTGTACTCGAAAAAAGAGATCTTTTTGCGCGAATTGATCTCCAACGCCTCGGATGCCATTGACCGGGCGCAGTACGAGGGGCTGACGGACAAAACCCTGGTGGCGGATGCGCCGACCTGGGAGATCTACATCCGCGTGGACAAGCCTGCGCGGACCCTGACCATCGAGGACAACGGCGTTGGCATGGACGCCGCCACCATCGAGTCGTGCCTGGGCACGATTGCGCGCTCCGGCACCAAGGCGTTCGTCGAGGCGGCGAAGGCCAAGGCGGGCGCGAATGCGCCGGAGACGATCGGGCAGTTCGGCGTCGGTTTCTATTCCGCCTTCATGGTGTCGGACAAGGTCACGGTGAACTCTCTGGCGCGCGGCGCCAATATGACGCCGGTGCGCTGGTGGTCGGCCGGCGACGGCAACTACACGCTGGCGGATGGCGACCGCGCCACGCCGGGCACGGCCGTGACGCTGCACCTGCGCGAGGGGATGGACGAATTCCTCGACGAGTGGCGCATCCGCGAACTGGTCAAGCAGCACTCCGACTTCATCGCGCATCCGATCCGGTTTGTGGACATGGCCAAGCCGCCCGCGGTGGCGCCAGCGCCGGTCAACACCATGCGGGCGCTCTGGAAGCGGGCGAAGTCTGGGATCAAGGACGCGGAATACAACGAGTTTTACCAGCATCTGGCGCATGACCGGCGCGATCCGCTGAAGACCATCCACGTGGTCGCCGAAGGCGCGGTCGAGTTCCGCGCGCTGCTGTTCATCCCGCCGGAACCGACGTTCGACATGCTGATGCCGGCCGGCGGCAACCGGCGACATGGACTGCACCTCTATGTGCGCAATGTCTTCATTGGCGCGGATTTCGAGGCGCTGATGCCGGAATACCTGCGCTTTGTGCGCGGCGTGGTGGAGTCCAGCGACCTGCCGCTCAATGTCTCGCGTGAAATGCTGCAGGACGACGCCGTCATCCGCAAGATCCGCAGCAACCTCGTGGGCAAGGTGCTGGCCGCGCTGTCGGAGATGAAGCGCGACGAGGCGGAAGCCTACCAGAAGTTTTTCCGGTCGTTCGGCCGCATCCTGAAGGAAGGCTTCCATTTCGACCACGAAAACAGCGCCAAGTTGAAGGATCTCGTGCTGTTCCCCTCGGCCAACACCGCCGCCGACGGACTGCTCTCGCTTCGTCAGTATCGGGATGCCATGCCGTCGAAGCAGAAGGAAATGTACTACCTGCTCGCCGAGAGCCTCGAAACCGCGCGCCAGTCGCCGCAGCTTGAGGCTGTCAAACAGCACGGCAGCGATGTGCTCTTTTTCACCGATCCGATCGACGCCTGGGTGGCGGAGGGATTGGATGAATACGACGGCTGCAAGTTCCGCGCGATCGATCAGGGCGACTTGGACCTCGGCACGGCGGAGGAGCAGTCCGCGGCCAAGCAGCAGCGCGAGGAAGCGGACAAGAGTTTCCGGCCGCTGCTGGACTTCATGCGTGAAAAACTTTCCGACGATGTCTCCGCGGTGCGGCTGTCGGCGCGGCTGACCGATTCGCCCTGCTGCCTGGTGGCTTCCGAAGGCCGGATCAACCCTGCCATGGAGCGCATGCTCCGCGCCATGAACCAGGAAGTGCCGAAAGAATCGCGCATCCTGGAGGTCAACCCGAAACATCCGCTGCTGGCTCGAATGCAGAAGATGTTCGACGCCAACCACGCCGATCCGCGCCTGGCCGACTATGTGGAACTGCTGCACGGGGAGGCGCTGCTGGCCGAAGGCGCAACGCCCCGCGATCCACGCAAGTTCACCAGGTTGGTTGCGGATTTGATGGCGGCGGGCTCGTAGGCATGTAATGCCGCAAAAGCGGTGAAAATCGCGCCACGGGGTGGCGCTCCCACAGAGATTGCAAATGTGCCGGTAATTTGTGGGAGCGCCACCCCGTGGCGCGAAACGGGAGGAGTCGTTTGAAGCCTGCGGGTGAATCGCCTTCCTTCGTGGTTGGCGCGACGGACCGCTGCTGGGCCCGCCGCATGCCGCTGATTCTGCTGATTGGCGGGCTGGTCGGAGCGGCGTGTTATTACGCCGTGGCGGTGTCGCGCGGATCGGGAGGCCATCCGGCGCCGCCGCAATCCGACACGCTCATCTACATGCAGTACGCGCGGGCGATGGCGGACGGTCATCCGTACATCTTCAACCCCGGCGACACGCCCTCGACCGGCAGCACCAGCCACCTCTATCCGGCTGTGCTGGCTTTGGCGTACCTGCTCGGCGCGCATGGCGAGGCCCTGCTCTCCGCGGGATTCTTCATCAATGTCTGCTGCTATCTCGTCTGGCTGCAATTGTTCTGGCTGGTGGCGCGACGCTGCGTGCCGGGTCAGGCCATGCTCGGCAATTCTCATTCTGACACGCCGAACATTGCCGGATGCGACGGCGCGCATCCCTCCAGTCAAGAAACAACGGGTTTGGACGTGCATGGAGGGCGCCGCGCCGTCGGCGCCGGTCATCATGAGAATTGCCCGGCCATGCTGGCCGCCGGGTTGGTTTTGCTGAACGGTCATCTGGCCCTGGTTGTCCTGGGGCAGTCGGATGCGGGACTGTTTCTGGCGCTCGCCTGGGGATTGCTGGCCGCGCTGCTGTACGGCCGCTTCCGTTGGGCGACCGCGCTGGCGGTCCTGTGCGTGCTGGCCCGGCCGGAGGGGATGGTCCTGGCCGCCGGACTGGCGCTGCTGGCGGTTGTGCTGGCGTGGCGGCGCGCGACATGTGCGCGTCAATTTCTGCGCGTGGCAGGCGGCGGGTTGCTGGCAGTTGCCGCGGTGCCGATCCTCAACCGCCTGCTGACGGGGATGTGGCAGTTTCAGTCCGTTGCCGGCAAGGGGTATCTGAACAGCTTTCCGCTGGTTGGGGCGCTGGGATGCGCCGCTAATGACTTGCTGACGCTGCTGCGCGAGGTGTTGTTCAATCTCGGGGCGGCTCCGCGTCAGAACTACTTTCCGCCGGTGATTGGCGGCTGCCTGGCAATTATCGGGATGGCGGGCGTATTTTCCGATTGGCGTCGCAGAGCTCCGCCCTCCAGGAAAAATACGGGTTTGGAGGGGCGAACTCCTGCGAGCCCTGTCATGTGTGGTGCCATCTTGATCTGGTGGATCGGCTGCTGTCTGGCCGCGTTGGGATTGATTGCGTTGAGCGAATTTCAGGGGCAGGGAAACGACCGCTACCTGGCGTGGATGCTGCCATCGTGGTATCTCCTCGCGGCGGCGGGGGTGGGGCAGGTGGCGCGGTTGATTGACCGTCGGCAAACGATGGTCGCGCTTGGCATGATCCTGCTCGGATTCGAGGCTGGCACGTGGCCGTATTTTCTGGCGCGGTACGCCACGCAGGATGTGCAGATGCAGGCGCTGGTGTCTTTCGGACGGAAGGCACACGCGGCACTGCCGTCCGGCACGCCGCTTGGCATGCTGGAAGGGACCGGGCTGCGGTACTATTTCGGCGACCGCCCGGTGCGGCATTTGAACGGCATCACATCGTCCGCCTTCCGTGGTCAGCGCGATCTCGTCTGTGCAATCGAGACATTGCGGCACGAGCCAAATCTGCGCTTCGGCTGCTGGCTGGTTCCGGCCTCGTTGCGGGGATGGTGCGAGGAGAGCGGGCTGCTGGGGGCGTGCGTGCTGACGGACACCGACGGACCGCCGGACGGCTATGCGTTCGGTCTTTTCGATGCACGCTGGGATTCCATGCCGGAAGCGAGTCTGCTGCCGCTGGATGCGGCGGTGACGAATGCGCTGGCGTCGATGCAACTGGTCGACCGGCTGGATGTCGGCTATGTCCCGGACGAACGTCGCTGTGACTATTGCTTCGGCTCGCGCCTGCCGGATGCGCGCTTCCTGCCGTTTGTCGGTTGCCGGCGGCTGGGACCGGAGCGGATCACCGAGGTCGGGCAGCCGGTGATCGGATGGGATGAATTTCGCATTGCCGCGCCGCAGCGGCTGCGGCCCATGCGCGTGGTGCTGCGCACGGCGCTGGACGCCACCTGCACGGTGGTGCGCACGAACGCCCGAACCAGCGGCGAGGGGGTGCATCTGCGTTCGCCACTGCGCCTGCGGCTTTTGGTCAACGGCATGGCGCTGCCGGAGATGGAAGTCCCGGTGACGTGCGCCAGCGACGCCTTTGCCGAATGCCTGCTGGAGATTCCGGGCGAAGCGGTCACGACCGACCCGCTGGACATCGTGATCGCCGGCGACCACCTCGCGCTGGGGTACTGGTTCTACCAGTGATCATCCCACCTTGGCGTCTTTTTCCAGGCGCTTGCCGTGCTGGAGCAGATAGTGCTCGGCTTCGGTGGACCAGAGCCCGTTGTGGTTGTCGCAGATTTCGGCCAAATCGGAGAAGATCGGATCGCTGGCGCCGAGTTTACCGAAATCCGCGATGGCGGTCATGGGCAGGGAGAGGTGCGTGTAGACCAGGCGTTTGCCGCCGGGGATCTTCGGCAGGTCGATGGTGGTCTGGGCGGCAGAGTCGATGCCGCCGACGTGCGTGACCATGACGGACGGGTTGATGCTGCCGGCGGCGGAGAGGCGCAACGCATCGCGCAGATCCTCAGTGTTGCCGCCGGAGGAACCTACGACGTGGTGCCCCATGTAATGCACGTCGTAGAAATTCATGGCGGCCTTGAAATCCGGCTTGGATGGGCCGGCGAAGAAGTTGAGGCAGCCATTGTAGCCGAGCAGCGCCGAAGCCTGCTCCACCAGCGCGGGCACGGGCGCGAAGACCAGCACGTCGTCAAACCCCTTGCCGCCATTGACCGCCTTGAGCGCGGCAATGGGGTCGGCGCTGGCGGTGGTGTTGACGTAGTGCAATTCGATGCCGCCCGCATTGGCAATGGAAACCGGAAAAATCGATGCGGCGCGATCCAGACGCGCCTGATCGATGTCCGTGACCATGAGGCGTGCCGGACGGTTTTCGCCGTGCAGCGCCAGGTCCACGGCGCTCAGCCCCATGGGACCGGCGCCAGCCAGAATGGCGAGGCTGCCGCCCGCTTTCAGCCCCATCTGGTGGACGTATTCGCCGGCCTTGTAGTGGTAGTTGGTCTTGTACGCGCCTATGATGCAGCAGACAGGTTCGGCCAGCGAGCCTTTGAAAAAGGCGTCGCCGTCGTAGGAAAGGAGGCAGTTGAGTTCCATGACCTCGCGCGGGATCACGATCTGCGTGGCTTGGCCGCCGATGGTGTGGAACGAATAGCCCGGCGCCATGTGCTCCTTGCCGGGGATGTTGAGCTGCGGCTGGATGCTGTACTTCTGTCCCGGCGCGAACTTGCCGGGGACCTTGCGGCCGACCTGCAGGATGCGGCCGCAGAATTCGTGGCCGATGATGATCGGATGGCGGTCGACGTCCTTGGGCACGCGCTTGTGGTCCGGTCCCTGTGCCGTGGCCTTATGGTCCGACATGCAGATGCTGTTCGAGACGATGTCCGCAAGGATCTCGTGCTCGCCGATGGCTGGAAGGTCGAATCTCTCCAAACGCAGGTCGTTTTTGCCGTAGAGACGCAGGGCGAGAGTATTCATGGTTTGGGTTCCGCTTATGCTTGGAATGGACGACTGAATGCGGCATTATGGTGCCCTTTACGACGAGGAACAAGGGCAAAACGGTCATGTACACGATCCTGATCAGTCTTTTTCTGGGCACTGTGGTGGGCTCCACGCTGGTCTGGACGCATGCCGCGCGCCCTGTCTGGGTGATTGTCTGGGGGATGGTGGGCGTCATCGTCGGGCAGTTTTCGCTCGGCCTGATCCTGCGGGGCAAGGTCAAGGCGGCGATGGATGCCGTGCAGAATGTTCTTCTGTCAGGGCAGAAGAAGGCGCAGCAAAAGATCAATCATTGGCAGATGCGTCCGCCTGGCAGTCTGAAGCAGGCGCAGACCGAACTGGAACGCGACCAGCGCGTGTTCATCGAACAGGCGCTGGAGACCTCGAAGCGTCTGGAAAAATACGTCCCCTGGACGCTGATGCTGGACCGGCAGATCGCCACCCTGCGCATGCAGCTCTACTACCAGCTCAAGGAGTTCCGCAAGGTGGATGCGCTCCTGCCCAAGTGCATGTTCATGGATCCCATGAGCGCGGCCATGAAGCTCGCCCGGCTGCACGTGCGCGGCGAGACCGCGGCGGCGGACAAGTTCTTCCAGAAGCAGACCCGGCGCCTGCGCTACGGCCAGGGCACGATCCTGTACGCGCTCTATGCATGGATGCTCGTCCAGCGCAAGGAGATCGAAGCCGCGCACAAGGTGCTGGTGCGCGCCTGCGAAAAGATGGAAAACGAAACGATCAAGGCCAACCGCGACCATCTGGCCAACAATCGCGTCACCCAGTTCTCCAACGCGGGCCTGATGGAAGAGTGGTATGCGCTGGGACTGGAGCAGCCCAAGGTCAAGATGCAGCGCCAGCGCCATCCGGGGCAGTACTAAGGCTGGTAAATTTCTTCAACGTCTTTGTCGTAAGCGTTGTCGTGAACTTTGTCGACAAAGCTTACGACAAAGTTTCCGACAAGGTGGCAGAGCCGTCCCGGCGCTGCTCGCGAACGAACTCTTTCTTCTCTTGCCGCCTGGCGTCGCAGAGATCCGCCCTCCATGTTGCGTCATCGCGCGGTGATCGCGCATTCTGGAGGGCGGAGCTCTGCGACGCCAGGCGTGCCTGCATCCTGCGTCCCGGCGTCCGCCAAAGCCGCCCCCTGCCGCATTGACTTTGCCGTTCCACGGGCGGAAGATACACGCATCGCACAAGGCGTGATCGGAGAAACAGCTTTTGACCGGTGTCATCCACGCACGACTGCTGCAGCTCGGCCGGGAGGCGCGCAACGCGCGCGTGGCCCGTGCGGCGCTACGCTGGCTGGCGCAGATGCTGGCGATCGGGCTGGCTTGCTTCTGGCTGGACAATCTCCTGCGCCTGCCGTCCGCCGCACGCTGGCTGCTGCTCGCGGCAGGTGTGGCGTGGCCGGCTTGGCGTTTGTGGCGCCAAGGGTTGCGCCGCGATGTGTGGCAGGTGCGGCCGGAACGCACGGCGCGCGAGTTGGAAAGCCGCTGCCACATCGGCGACAACATCCTGATCAACGCCTGTCAGTTCGAGGCTGCGCCCGTGCGGGGCCTGGCGGCGGCTTTTGCCCGCCGCACCGTGGACGCCGGCGTGGCGCGCGCGCGGACGCTCGTGCCGGCAACGCTCACCGAACCGCGCCGGTTGTGGAAGGTCGCCGGCGTGGCGTTGGCGTGCGTTCTGATCTGGAT
>Ga0073936_10006311_pt1 | contig 15679 bp, 14 predicted proteins | sample AliMusrvi5mmetaG_FD_87041 | JGI IMG/M metagenome (GOLD analysis project Ga0073936, IMG submission 87041) | Freshwater lake bacterial and archeal communities from Alinen Mustajarvi, Finland, to study Microbial Dark Matter (Phase II) - Alinen... | ecosystem: Environmental > Aquatic > Freshwater >... | reverse complement strand
TAATTCACTGCAATCGCCGGATTAGCGCCCAAAAAAAGGCAAAACTAAAGCCCGAGCATTATTTTCGGATCCGCATTTATGTGCGAGGGGGAGCCTTGCGCGACTGACTTTTTCAGCGGAATCTTATTGTCCATATACGACCCCGCGCGCCGGTGAATAAAGACTCCCTATTATCCTGTAAAATGAATCGGCAGGTGACTCCCCCTCGTGCCATCCCAAGCGAGGCGTTTGCTTTCGATGCGGACAGAAAATCTGTGACCACCGGGAACGCTGCGGCGACCAATATATTCGCCTACGATACGATGAACCGTCTCGCGACTTCGGTCATATTGCTTGTGACAGCAATCCCAATGATGCATTATTATTGTGCGTAAGTCATAAAACATTTGAGAGCAATTGTAAGATTGGGAAAGTCCCAAAAGGAAACGGTTTTTATGAATCATGAAAAGTCCCTGTTGATGGCCGGGCAGAACCGGGCGACCTTGCAAGCCAAACTGCGCCAGCCATCAGAGCCGCTCCGCACCTACTGGCGTCATCTCCAGTTGCTTGCCCGCCAGAATCCGTTCTGGTTCTCCTCCTATAACGTTCTGGCCTTTATCGTCACCGGTGAGGATGTTTACCGGCAGCATGCCCGCGATTTGTTTCTTCGCTTTACCCGGAACAAGGACGCCGGCCTGCTGAGCAAGGAGGTGCAGTTTCATACCCATACCGCCTCGGCGCCACTGGGCCGGATGATGGCACTGTACGACTGGATTGCCGACACCGACCTGTTGACGCCGGCGGAGGACGTGGCGTTTCGCGCCGCCGTGTTGGACTATGCGGCCCAGGTGTCCATGCAACAGTTGCAGGGGCGCGCCCGGATGTTTGACAACCAGGTGTTTTCCAATGCCTTTGGCGCGGCGGTTACCGGTCACGTACTGGGCGTACGCCGTGGCGACAGTGCCCAGGGGCGCCGCTTGTATGCCGTGGGAATGGAATGGCTGCTTGATCAGTTTGGCCGTCTCCCGCCCGGCTGTTTCTCAGGCGAGGGAAGCACTTATCATCTGCTGGTCGTGCTGCCCCTGTTGACCCTTGCGGGCGCCTTTGTGGAGGAGGTAACCGGGTCGCCGCTTTATCAGCGCGGTCAGGCGCCGGCTTTCAGTCCGTTACGCGATTGGCTGACCATGGGCCGTGATATGGTGGGGCCCGCCGGGTTGATGCCGGGGTGGGATGCGTATGGCGTTTTTCACTGTTCCGTGCGCTCGCCGTTCGCCTATCTGGCCCGGCGCGATCAGGATGCGGATGCCCTGGCCCTTATTCGCGATACCCACATGTGGTATCCCTTCGCCCATATTTCCTGGGAATTCGATGACCGGCTTTGGACCCTTGTGTGGTGGCCTGAAACGCTGGAAGCGGCTCCGGTCTGTCCTTTTTATCCCTGGATGAATCCCGCTTCTGCCGGGGCGCTTCAGGATGCCCGCACCCAGACGCGGCTTTTCCAATATTGGGATGAGTGCGGCGGGGGGCCCTACAACGGGCGCAGTAATGTCAATCCCAACGCCATTGATCTGCAATCCGGCGGCCTGCCGTTGTTGCTTAACGGGGCGCCCACCTTGCCGGGTGAACTCCTGAATCTGGATCCTGCGGCCATGCGGGCCTACCTGCCGGCGGGGGTGATGAAAGGCTGGAACCCGATGTATGCCGAGCCGGCTACCCCGGAAGCGGAGACCCGGCTCCTGCGTCAAGCCGTGAGTGGCAGCATAGGCGATAGTAACTCGCTGGTCATCGATGACGAAAACTGGTACGTGCCGCTCAAGCCGGTGTCCGGAAAGGGGCGGGCGCTCCATGACGCGGGAAGTTTGCAGGTCATTGAAAGTGATGCGGTCGATTACTACAGGGATCGTTATGATGTGACGAAGGTGACGCGCATCTCGGCATTGGTGGACGGGCACGTTGTGCTCTGTCTGGATGATTGGGCGTCAAAGACCCCGCATCGGCTCACCTGGCAGGCTTTCACCTGGCCAGGTGCGTGTCAGGTGGCCGCCGGTGTTCAGGCGGATATCGGGGGCCAGATGCAGTTGGATCTGCTGCCGGGACAGGCCGGTGAATGGAACCTCACGCCGGTCTCGGGGTTCCCGCAAAGTCCCTGTAACGGGTCCACACGCCTGCAGTTTCGACTCCCGGCTTCTGTGTCATCCGCTCGCCTGATGATGGCGATGGGTATCCAGAGTCGAATGGATGCCGGTGAGGATCTGTCGCAAGGTTGGGACCTGCAGGTTGCCGGGCAGCATTTCAAGGAGGTGAATCTTACGGATTTTTACCTGACAGACGCCTCGCCCTCAGGGAGTGAGTTGACCTTCCGGCGCCGGTTCACTTTGCCGGCGGGGCAGGCGGGCCAGGATCTGAAGTTGCGCATCCCTTCGGCCACGCTGTCCTTGCGGGTTCGGATTAACGGGGTTGAGGCGCCCGCCAGCTACGTGCAAAGCAACATGGAGATCCAGGGCAGCACCAGCAGTTTCGCACATCTCTTTTCCATTGGAGCGGCTTGTCGCGCCGGTGAAAATGAACTCATCCTGACGCTGAAGACGTTCCACGGCGAATCGCTTCGCGGGCCGGTGTTGCTGCATCGTTCTCTGCCCCTGGAACCGGTAACCCTTACCAGTGCCGGGTCCAATCAATGGCGTGTGGGCGTGGGCGGGAAGCCCCATCAGGTGTTGTTTGCCAATGAGGGGCTGGTGGCATGGCAGGAAGGCCGTACGGATGCCCGGCATGCCCTCTTCTCAGCCAGTGGTGAACTGGCTTTGGCCGGTGTGTCGGTTGCCGCATTTCCAAAGTTGAAGGTCAGTTTGAAAGCCAACCTGCCAGTGGATGTTTCCGTATCGGGCGCCACGGTGTCTTTCGGTTGCCTGCCTTCCAACGCCCGCGTCGTTCTGCATTTGCAAGGCGGCAAGGTGGTGGTGAGTGCGATGGCCGTCTTGCAAGTCTCCTGTTCGGTTCCCGGTGCAACGATCCGGTTCCGGTTGGATAAGACTTGTGATGGATTCCTGAACGGGGAGTCCATGGGACGGCGGGGCGGGCCGGGTGACCGGCTTGTGGAGTGGTCGGTGCCGGCGAAGTCCGCGGATGGTGCCATCCTGATAAAGTCCGCCGAAGATGTGTATCGGCTTGCGGATCAGCTTCCGGTGGACTTGGATGACCGGTTGATGGCCTGCCTGCAGTCCGGAGATTGGCGCCTCCAGATGGCTGTCGCGGATGTGGCCGGATTGTTTGATGTCCAGAGTTTGGTTCCCGCACTGCTGCATCTGCTTGACGAGGAAGAGTCAAAGCCGCCGCATCCGCCGCTGACCCGGAGTTGGAGCGATTCCAAGATGAATATTGCGTTGGAGGAGGGGGCGGATCATTCGCTGGACACGACTATTGACCCGGTGGAAGGGACAAAACGCTATCGCCTGAAACGGGCGCTGGTTACGGCCTTGGGTCGCTTGGGTGACGAACGGGCCGTGGTACCGTTGGAACGGATTATGGCTCGGGGCTCGGACTTTTTCCCCGCCCTTGCCCAGGTGCCGGTGGCTCTGGCGCGTCTCGGGAGTTCCAGTAGCAAGGCCGTGCTTCAGCAACAGTGGGACTATGGCGAGATCAATGTTCGTGTGCATGTCCGTCTGGCCTTTGCGTATCTGAATGGCGAGATCAGCAAGACGGAGTTCGAGACCCGCGTCAATCCCGCGTGAGGGAGCAGCCTTGATTTAATAAGAAAGGAAGATAACCTCCGCTCATGGCCTTGAAAAAATCTGAACTCTACTCCTCCCTCTGGGCGGGTTGTGATGAACTGCGCGGTGGCATGGATGCCAGTCAGTACAAGGACTATGTTCTGGTACTGCTTTTCGTGAAATACGTCAGCGATAAGTTTGCCGGTCAGCCTTATGCTCCCATCACGATTCCGCCGGGCGCCAGCTTTGCGGATACGCCTACCTCCTGCACATCCTCCGCTCGCTCAAGAGCACCGGCAAGGGCGCATGCATCCTTCCGCATGGGGTTCTCTTCCGCGGCAATGCCGAGGGCGTCATCCGCCGCAATCTGATCCAGCGCGGCGTCATCAAGGGGATCATCGGCCTGCCCGCGAACCTGTTCTACGGCACCGGCATCCCCGCCTGCATCATCATGCTGGACAAGGAGCACGCCCAGGCCCGCAAGGGCATCTTCATGATTGTTTGCCGGACCGAATGGTTCCGGTAAGCTGCAATCCCCGCGCCCGGACGATACGCTTGAATACGGAACTCGCCAAGAAGCCCGGGGAATGCTTGGATTACATTGTCCTGCATGAGATGGTCCACCTGCTGGAACCAACGCACAGTGCGCACTTTGTTGAATTGATGGATCAGTTCATGCCAAAATGGCAACATTACCGCGAGATTCTTAACCGTTTGCCGGTGCGGTATGAACATTGGGGGTATTGAAATATGTGGTTGAACTGGTCGGTTTTGAACACTTATACTGTGGGCACTGGTTATGTGGAGAAAATCGTATGAGAAATGTAACAATAGCTTTGGATGATCCAATTTATGAAGCAGGTCGTCTGTATGCCCGTGAACACCATGTTTCCCTTAATGGTTTGATTCGGCGCCTTCTTCAGCAAACGGTGATGCGCGAACAGGAAAAAGGGGCGTGTGACCAGTTCTTTGCCGCAGCCAATCAGGCACGCGGAAGTTCCCGGGGGAAACATTGGACACGCGAGGAGTTGCACTGTGGCTAAGGTATTCCTGGATACTAATATACTGGTCTATACCGTAGACACGCATGATCCTGTTCGGTGTGATCGTGCGCGGGAAGTGTTGCAGAGTGTTCACGATAGTGGGCAAGGAGTGATTTCAACTCAGGTGATACAGGAATTCTATGTTGCCATAACCCGCAAACTTCTAGTGGAGCCCTTGGTGGCAAAAAAATTGGTGGATGCGTTACCTCCTTTGGAGGTGGTCGCGGTTGATGTGGGCATGGTCCGAGAGGCAATCGATGCCAGCATTTTAAACCAAATTTCTTTTTGGGATGCACTCATTGTGGTGGCCGCCCGTAAGGCCAAATGTTCTGAACTGTGGACAGAAGATCTCAATCCGGGACAATCTATTCTTTCGGTAACAGTCCGGAACCCGATGGGGTTGAAGGGTAACGGAAAAGTCAAGGAATCCGGGGTTGCCTATCGAGTGCGTCCGGGAACCCGCAAATTTGCACAAGACAAGAGGCAGGACATAAGGGATAGAGAACGGCGCTAAAAAATATCGTCGTAAAATGTTGAGAAAAGGCATGTTGCAAAAAGTCCAGCCGGCTGGACTTTTTCTGTTTATGCAGTATGTTTGTTTTGTCGAAAGTCCTGACTGAAGAGAGTGTGGAGCGAGAAAAAGCCATGGATGTCAAAAAACTATACGATGAGTACATGATCACTTCGATGGTGGCCGGGATTGAACCCATCGTGGTGGAGCGCGCTTCAGGGTGCGCAATAACGGGGCAGGATGGAAAGTCCTATCTGGACTGTTTCAGCGGGATTGCCGTAACCAACGCCGGGCATGGACATCCCAAAGTGGTGGCGGCGGCCAAGGCACAGATGGATCAGCTGGTGCATGGTGCCACCTATGTCTACTACAACCCGCGTGCCGGGGAATTGGCCAAGCGGTTGGCGGAGATCACGCCGGGGTCTCTACAGAAAAGCTTTCTGGGGAATAGTGGGGCTGAAGCCGTTGAGGGGGCGTTGCGTTTGGCCAAGCAGTTCACCAAGCGCAAAGAGGTCGTCAGTCTTTCCATGGGTTTCCACGGGCGTACCGTTGGCACGTTGTCGGTCAGCGGCAATCGCCGGGTCAAGAAAGGGACGGGGCCATATTTGTCTGGAGTGGCTTTTGCCCCGGCGCCGTATTGCTACCGGTGTCCGTTCAAATCGACCTATCCGGGGTGCGGAATGGCCTGTGCGGAATTCGTGGATCAGGTGTTTCGCTATCAGACATCGGGTGATGTGGCGGCCTTTCTGGCGGAGTCCGTGCTGGGAGAGGGCGGGATTATTGTGCCGCCTGCTGAATATTTCGCTATCGCCACCAAAATCGTCCGTGACGATGGTGCGCTTTACATCGCTGACGAGGTCCAGTGCGGCTTCGGTCGTACGGGGCGGATGTTTGCCTGTGAACACTATGGCGTTGTTCCCGACATCATGTGTATGGCCAAAGGGATTGCGGATGGGTTTCCGTTGAGTGCCTTCACGGCTCGGGCGGATGTCGCGGCGGCGTTCACCCCCGGGGATCATCTTTCCACGTTTGGTGGCAACCCGGTCAGTTGTGCGGCGGCGTTGGCCAATATTGAAGTGATGGTAAGCGAGGATCTGCCCGCGAATGCCGCCCTTCGTGGTGAACAGTTAATGCGGCGCTTGAGTGTCTTTAAGGATCAGTGTGCCTTGGTGGGAGATGTTCGCGGCAAAGGATTGATGATCGGGATTGAATTGGTGACCGACGCGAAAAAAACGCCGGCTGTCAAGGAGGCCGCGCAGGTCCGTGAGCGCTGTCGTGAAAAAGGACTGTTGGTTGGCATCGGTGGCGTCTATGGGAACGTGATCCGGCTGCAGCCTCCGCTTGTTCTGACAGAATCCGAAGCCAGTCGTGCCGCGGATATTCTGGAACAGGTGTTCCGCAGTGTTTGCGGAAAGGATAAAGAGCCTCATAATTGACAGGACATGATCGAATTTGGAGTGCGGCGGCTTGACGCCGCTTTTCTGGGGCGCGGCTTGACGCGCCTCATTGCTACGGCCCGTCAAGCCGGGCCGCAAGAAAGCGCGGTCAAGCCCGCGCACTCCAAATTCGCTTCGCGCTAGAATATCGCAAAATGGCGGCCAGAATGACCGAATACTGGAAGGTGATCAATCCCCCGAAAATGAAACTGGTGACGATCAAATTCTGGGGCAGAAAGTAGTTGAGCAACGGGTGGAGCAGGAAGAGATTCATCCACCAGCCTGAACAGAAGGGTGCCGGCAGTCCGGCGAATTTCAGCATACTGGGCACGATCGCGACAAAGCCCAATCCCCAGGCGGCGAGAATCCACCATTTGACGGCGGCATATAATTGAGAGCGCGTCTGCCACGCCTGCTTGAGACGGGGTGCCAGCAATACCATGCCGGCGACCATTCCCGCAGAAAAGTGAAGGGCTGCGTGTGCCATCAGGGGGACTCCTGTTTTTTCAGTTCACGCAAGGCGGCGCACATCAGGGCCATTCCCAATAGCAGGATTCCCGCCGAATACCACGACGAGTCCGTCTCGACTTGATCAATGTAATAATGCCAGAAGAAGATGTTGATCCGTGGATCCATGGAGAGTTTCAAATAGAGTGAGTTCCAGCCGATCAGGCGGGGCAGATCCGGGGCGGAGGCCCAAAGACCGCAGGCGGCCATACTCAGTGGCGTCAGGATCAGCATCGTCATACTGGCCCGGCCCCGCCGGATCACATACCAGATAAGGGCGAAGGCAAAAGGAAATGAAGCGCCGAGGAGTCCGTGATTCATGGCGTGGGACTCCCGGGGATGGCGGGCGGGGAAAGCCACGAGCGAAGTGACTGGGCTTTTTGAAACGCCTCGGCGGCCCGCTGTGGGTCGTTCAGGTTGAGCCGGACTTGTCCGAGTTCGTACCAAAGCCGGTAATTTTGGGGATCCAGTGTTGCGGCCCGGGTGATAAAGGATTCGGCTTTACCGCAGAGCGGGCCATTTTGCGTAACCGAGCCTTCCTTCAGCATGGCGCGTCCCAGATAAAGCCAGGCCGATGAGGTGGGGGCCCAGATCAAGGCCCGGTGCAGATCCCGGTTTTTGGCTTGGTACAGATAGTTCGGATCGTCCAAATTCCGTACGTCGGCGGGGTGGTAAGCGGCAATGAATGCGGCGCCCACGGTTGCGATCAATGCCGGGAGCAGGGCGATCCAGCGGGTGTGCCTGTTGAGTTCAGGTGGTGGGGTGAGCAGGAGTCCCACCAGTGTGCCCAGGACAAGGGCATAGAGCGGGAGATGAGCAGGGAAATCCATTATGCAGTGGATCGCGGTCACTGAAAGGGCGCCGGCTACGGAGGTGACAATGACGGACGGGAGCGGTGACGGGGCGTGTTTGATCCTCTGGCGAATCGTCCAGATCACGGCGAAGGACAGTGCAATTCCGGCCAGCCCGCATTCTGCCAGAAGTTGGATGTATTCATTTTCAGCATGGATCAGCCGGGCCCCGACACTGGTCTGGCGGTATTGGGGGTAAACCATGCGCAGGGCATTGGCTCCGGCGCCGATAAGGGGATAATGGGGCCAGACCCGCAGGGATTCCCGCCATTCATTAAGCCGACTGTTAACGCTCCCCAGTTGTGTGGGATTATCAATGCCGGCAAGGCGTTCCCGCAGGGCTGGACTGTGGGCCACCAGCAGGCCACTGCCGACGGCCATGAAGACCAGCAGGAGAATCCCCCAGAGTATTCGGTGTCGGAACGCAATCATGAGGGACGTGGCCACCAGGCCAATGATCATGGCCACCATGGCGCCACGGGAAAGTGACAGGTAAACTGCGGTTGCAAGCAGTCCGGTGAAAATCAAATGGAGGAAGGCGGAAACCCAGCATCGTCGGGTGAGGGCGTCAGCGGTTAGTGCCAGGGCGACCGGGCAAAGCATGGCGACAAAGCCGGCGAAATGGTTGCGGTTGAGGAAGCATCCCACTGCGGTCGTGGGGGCATGGGGGATTGGGATAAACCACCAAAGGGTGTCGCCTTGCGGGATGATCCACTGGCCAATATAACCGGCCACTCCGACCAGTGTTCCGGTAAACGCCAGGAAGGAAAGAAACATGATTTTTCTCCTGGCGGACAGGGAGGCCGCAAGGAGTCCGGCGCTCATGGCGGCGGCCAGCAACAGGAAAAAACGGAGAGTACCCGCCCGGTTTCTGCTCAGGCAGAACCAGGGTTCTGCCAGCATGGGGGGGGCTCCATATTGGGCCGCCTCGTGAAGGGACGTTACCACCGCCTGATTCTGTTGGTTTCGCAAAGCCCCGGACAGAGCGCCCCATGACGGGGGCAGGGGCAGGGCGGTAATCAGGATAAAGAGGAGCAAAAGGGCAAGGGTGATTTCAAGACGGGGGAGATTCCGTGCGGAGGAGTTCTCTGTGCCTGGCTGAAGGGTTCTGCATGTCACCAGACAGGCCAAGGTACCGGTTACCAGCGCCACAATGGCGACAGTAATCGGGAAAAGGCCACCCCCGCTGACGGTCAGGAATAGAAGGGCGCTTGCCAGCGTAATAAAAATAATCGTTTCCATCATGTACTGAAGACGAAATTCGAAAGATCGGACAGGATTTCATCGGCCATGCTTACGTCTTGAGGCGGAAGTCCCTTCCGGCAGAGTGCCACGCAACGCATGCGGGCCGCTTTGGCCGCCCGTACCCCCGCGGAAGAATCCTCAAAGACCAGGCAATGTTCCGGTTCAATTCCGAAATGCCGGGCGGCCAGCAGGAACCCGGACGGGTCGGGTTTCCCGCGGGGATAATCTTCATTTCCCAGATAAAACTGAAGGTGCTCCTTGATATCCATCAGATCGATGGCATCCGCAATTTGCCGGCGTGTGGAGCCTGAGACGATGGCGACCGGATAGGCTGCGGACAACCGCTTGAGCAACTCGATGGAACTGTGAATGCGAATGTCCCGGGTTGCGTGGAGACGGTCATAATAGCGTTGTAATTCCTGCTCCATGGTCCACGCATCATCGATGATGGCAGGATAATCGTGGCGCAGGCGTTCAAACACGTCGCTCCAAGCCCGGCCGAATACCAGTTCGCAGGCATAAGAATCGGAGGTCGGCAGGCCGCGACCTGAAATAAGCTGTTCCATGGCTTTGCACCAGAGGATTTCGGAATCCAACAAGGTGCCATCAAGATCAAAGATAAAGGCCTTAATTGCCATGCTGCCCCTTTATTGTTGCGGAGCAAGTTTGGATTCAACCAACGAAATCAATCCCGCCGGGTTTGTGTTGACCGTGATGATCTGCCGGATATAGTGACGAAGCAGGGCGAAATCATCGGGGAGTTGAGTTCTCAGATCATTTAAAAGGTGCTGTTCATTGATGGCGATGGCGCTCATGAAGACGATCGCGCCAGACTGGGCGGCGCACATCAACCCCCTGAATTCTTCAGGTGTCTTGGGATTGCTGACGTAGATCAGGTCGGGCGCCAAAAACAAGCCGTTGCGGATGCCTTCAGTCAGGCTGGGGATGTCGGTGCCGACTTCGACCTGAATGACGATGGAATTCTGGTGTTTGAGAAGGAATGACAGGTGTTGTTCCAGAACGTAAACGATCATGTGTCTTTTTTCGTTGATCCGGGCGAGCGTGGCATAGAGGAAGCGGTTCAAGGTTTCGGGGGAGGTACCCGTGAAGATCACGATCCCGCCGTTAGGCAGGGAAAGAGTCCCGTCGACAAGGGCTAACTGGGCGGGTTGAGCCAGCAGGGATTCCAGTTTGGGGATATCGAACGGCATGCGCTGGATGGATACAAAGACGCTGCCACGTTGGGTCAGATAGTGAATCTTGAAGCGGCCTTGATTCGGAATTCCGAAGGCAAACACGCCTTGATTGCCCAATTCCGAAGATCCCGATCGACGGGCGTGACTGGCAAAGGTGGACAGGGTGTCGCGGATATCTTCAGGCGTCAGTACGGCATTGATGACGATGCGGAATTGAGTTCCCACTTTCTCAACGGGCGGAGCCCCTGCGATGAGTAATACCTGTGAAAACCGGTCCGGTTCCCCCAGATAAGTCAGAATTTTTCCCGCGTAATTCATGGCTCTTTTCCTCCTGATTTAAGTCCGGAATCCTTCAGCGGCACAATCTGATTGAAGACGGGCGCAGACGCCAGATGATCTTTGGCATCCGCGATGAAATAGCCTTTTCGCTCGAACTGGAAACGGGTTTCCCGGGCGGCTTTCGCCAGTGCGGGTTCCACAATGGCTTTGCAGATTTTCATGGAATCCGGGTTCAGATTGGTCTTGTAATCCACGCCGTCCGGTACTTCCTCCGGATGTTCCGCGGTAAACAGGCGGTCATAAATTCTTACCTCGGCAGGGACGCCCATTGTCGCCGAGACCCAGTGAATGGTGCCCTTGACTTTGCGTCCGTCCGGGGCATTTCCGCCGCGGGTCGCGGGATCATAAGTACAGTGTATTTCCGAAACCAGTCCCGTCGCCGGATCCCTGGTAAATCCCGTACAGGTTATGAAGTAGCCGTATCGCAATCGCACTTCCTGGCCCGGCGCCAGGCGGAAATACTTTTTAGCGGCCTCTTCCCGGAAGTCCTCCCGCTCAATATAAAGCTCCCGGGTGAAAGGGATGATCCGGACGCCGGCCTCTGGATTTTCGGGATTATTGAGTCCTTCCAGGAAGTCGACCTGTTCCTCGGGGAAATTATCAATGACCACCTTGACCGGGTCCAGAACCGCGATGGCGCGGTTGGCGGTCTTGTTCAGTTCTTCCCGCACGCAGAATTCCAGCAGGGCGATATCCGTATACCCGTCGAACTTGGTTACGCCGATCCGTTTGCAGAAGTTGCGGATGGATTCTGCCGTGAATCCCCGCCGGCGTAACCCGGTAATGGTCGGCATCCGGGGGTCATCCCACCCGCTCACGTTGCCGTCACGCACCAGTTCGAGCAACTTGCGCTTGCTCAGAACGGTGTAGGTCAGGTTCAGGCGGGCAAATTCAATTTGGCGGGGTGGGGTGGGGTTAAGGTGCAACTGTTGCATGACCCAGTCGTAGAGCGGGCGATGAACCTCAAATTCGAGCGTGCAGAGCGAGTGGGTGATATATTCGATGGCATCCTCGATGGGATGGGCAAAATCATAGGTGGGATAGATGCACCACTTGTCACCGGTCCGGTAATGGTGGGCACGCATGATGCGGTAGATCACCGGGTCACGCATGTGAAGATTGGGCGAGGCCATGTCGATTTTTGCCCTGACGCACAGGGTGCCATCCTGGAATTCGCCCGCCCGCATCCGGTTAAACAGGTCGAGGCTTTCTTCATTGGGGCGATTCCTGAAGGGGCTCTCCTTGCCGGGTTGGGTAGGGATGCCCCGGTAATCTTTCCACTGCTCCTGCGTCAACTCGCACACATACGCGCTGCCCTTGCGGATCAGGGCGCAGGTGAATTCAAACATGCGTTCAAAGTAGTCCGCTGAAAAATAGAAATGTTCGCCCCAGTCAAAGCCCAGCCAGCGGACATCATTTTTGATGCTCTCCACATATTCCATGGTTTCCTTGGATGGATTGGTGTCATCCATGCGCAGATGGCATTCGCCACCGAATTCCAGGGCGGTGCCGAAGTCTATGCAGATGGCCTTGGCGTGGCCGATGTGCAGGTAGCCATTGGGTTCCGGGGGAAACCGGGTCACGATCCGCTGATGTTTGCCGCTGGCAAGATCCTCGCTAATGATGTCGCGTATGAAGTCTGAAGGAACATTGGGTTCTGGTGTGGTCATTGTATTTTCTCTCTCTGTGTCTCCGTGCCTCTGTGGTAAATCTTCATTTTGAGCGGTTGTTAAAGAGATGCTGCACTAAGGTGTCAAATTTTACAGAATATTGATGGAGTTCTCCAGACGGGCCAGGGTGCGTTCGCGGCCCATGATGGCGATAATCTCGTAGATGCCAGCGCCGATGGCAACGCCGGTGACAGCGATACGGAGGGGTTGATTGAGTTTACCTTCGCCGGTTCCGGTGGACGCTTCCGCCTGCCGGATGGCCTGCTGAATGCCGGCTTCGGAAAAGTCGCATTTCAGCAAGGACTCCCGGATGGCCTCCAGGGCCGGTTTGACGCCTTCTTTTCGCAGGGTCTTTTGGACCGCCTTTTCATCGTACTCAATGGGATCGACGAAGAAATATTTCCAGGTCTCGCATTGGGGATAGAGCGGGGTCCGGGATTGCATCAATTGGCAGACAGCCATGAACAGGGACTCGTTGAGGTTCCGGCCCCAATCCAGTTTTTCGAGATGACGGCGAACTTCCGCCGCGAAAACGGGGAGGGGCAGTTCGGCGAGATAAAGCCCGTTCATGTGGGTCAGTTTCCGGATATCCATCTGGGCCGGGCTGCTTTTGATGCGGTCCAGGGTGAACGCCTCGATAATCTCCTGCCGGGTCATCTTCTCGCGATCCTCGCCCGGGGACCAGCCCAGCAGGGTCAGATAGTTAAACAGCGCGTCCGCCGAATAACCCATGTCGCGGAATTGACCGACGTAAGCCGCTCCATCCCGTTTGGAATAGGGTTTGCCCTGCGCGTTGACAATCATGGGCAGATGGGCATAGCGGGGGACCGGGGCGCCCAGTGCTTGATACAGGGCGACATGGCGGAAGGTATTCTCGACATGGTCATCACCCCGGATGATGTGAGTGACATTCTGGGTGATGTCGTCCACCACGTTGGCGAGATGGAACACCGGGGAGCCATCCGAGCGGACGATGACGAAATCCTTCATGTCCTCAGCCTTCTTTTTGAGGTCGCCTTTGATTTCGTCGTGGAACGACATATTGGTGCCCGGCATCCGGAAAACAATGCATTCGCCCTGGCCGGTGCCGCCTTTGTCTTCCTTGTAGGCATGGCCGTTTTTCAGGAGTTTTTCCGCCGCCAGGCGATGCTGGTCGTGCTGGGTGGATTGGTAGAGGGGGGCTTCATCGAAGGTAATGCCCAGCCAGTCCATGGCATTCAGGATGGTTTGAACGGCTTCCGGTGTAGAGCGTTCGCGATCCGTGTCTTCGATGCGGAGGAGGAATTGACCTCCATTATGACGGGCAAACAGCCAGTTAAAAATGGCCGCCCGGATATTACCGATGTGAACCTGCCCTGTCGGGCTGGGAGCAAAACGTACGCGAACACTCATTTCCGATTCCTGCTCTTTCTTTGAAATAACTGAGACAAATTAACACAACCCCCCGCAAGGCGCAACGGATACAACAGGCAGAACGTTGTGAATGACACTCCATAGTGATGGAAGCGGTCAGCGAAGTTAGAAACCTACAATTGCTGGACGGGGCAGGGGTGGGCTTGATATAGGAACACGCATGACGAAAACGCTCAGAGAACTTGCTCAGGACCGGGAAGCGAAGATATTGGATCATCCTTTGGCTACCCACAGTTCGGCCAGTTTAGGTCGTGTGCGTGAGGAGGCGGAGGATCCGATCCGGTTATCATTCCAGCGGGATGCCCATCGGATACTCCATTGCACGGCCTTCCGGCGGCTCCGCTACAAGACCCAGGTGATCTTCTCGCCTGAAAGCGACCACGTCTCCACGCGGGTGGATCATTCCCTCTATATGGCCTCTATCGCCCAAACGATCTCCCGTGCGCTGGGATTGAATCAGGATCTGGCCTATGCCATTGCGCTGGGGCATGATCTCGGGCATGGTCCTTTCGGACATGCCGGGGAAACCGCCCTGGACAAACTTTGGAAGCGCATTGATGCCTCCCAGTCCTTTTCCCATGAACTGCATAGCTTGCGCGTGGTGGATCGACTGGCCTTCCGTCCGTCCACGGAAGAGCATGGCTTGAATCTGACGTATGAAGTTCGCGATGGCATTGTCTGTCATTGCGGGGAGAGTACGGAGCAGTATCTGGGGCCGCGGTCCAAGCCGGGGACGGGCTTGGAGAAAATCAAGCGGCGCGGGGTGGTGCCTTATACCATGGAAGGGTGTGTGGTGCGGTTGGCGGACCGCATTGCCTATTCCGGGCGGGACTATGAGGATGCTTTGAGTGTCTTCGGGAAAATGCCCCCCCTGCCCAAAGCGGTCATCCGGGTGTTGGGGGCGGATAACCGGACCATCATTAATAATCTGGTAACGGATATGATCCGCACCAATCTCAAGACGCCGGAACGGATCGGGTTCTCGGATGATGTTTTTGACGCCTTCACGCAGCTCTATCAGTACAATTGTAAAAATATTTATTTCCATCCGCTATTGAAAGAGTATGCGGTGCGGGCGGAAAATATGCTGGCCAGTATCTTCGACTTTGAACTGCGAGAACTTTCGTCGCGTCGGCAGACCCGGTGGGGGGTGGCGTGCGACAAGGATTCCCTGGCCGTTCGTGAGTTGCATCATTTCATCCAGAAAATGTATGGCCGGCGGGACCGTCCCGCCTTATCGCAGATCATCATTGACCACATGTCGCTGATGACGGACCGGTATGCCCGGAGTTTCTTTCAGGAAATATTTCTACCCAAGCCCGTGGGGTGATTTGCCTCTGAACCCTGTTCCGCTTTTTTCTCCTTCCTTGACATGGGTGGGGGTGTTTGATAACTCCGCCCGCTCCATGGTGAAAACGAAAGACATAACGGGCCCTGAATCCGGTGTGGTGAAGGTGCTGGCTCCAGCTAAAATCAATCTCACGCTAGAAGTGCTGGGGAAGCGGTCGGATGGGTATCATGACCTCCGGAGTCTGGTGGTGCCGGTCTCGCTCTATGACACCCTGATGTTGAGGAAACAGGCGGGGCCCTCCATTGAGGTTGCCTGTGCGGTGGTCGGGTTGCCGGGAGAGAATCAGGTATTGTTGCCGGCGCCGGGTGATAATCTGGCGGTTCGAGCCGCCCGGCTGTTGCAAGACGTGACGGGGTATTCCGGGGGCGCGAAAATTGAAATTCAGAAAGAAATTCCGATCGGGGGCGGGATGGGCGGGGGCAGTGCGGATG
>Ga0073936_10006309_pt1 | contig 15689 bp, 15 predicted proteins | sample AliMusrvi5mmetaG_FD_87041 | JGI IMG/M metagenome (GOLD analysis project Ga0073936, IMG submission 87041) | Freshwater lake bacterial and archeal communities from Alinen Mustajarvi, Finland, to study Microbial Dark Matter (Phase II) - Alinen... | ecosystem: Environmental > Aquatic > Freshwater >... | reverse complement strand
GATCTCACCATTGATTTTGACAAAATTCCTACAGAATGAAATTGATTAAATATTTAAAGGAAAAATCGAGGCTGGTTATATTAGGATGTACGCTGATTCTGGTTATTGCCATTGTGGCCTTTTTAAAATTGCAACGCTCTTCCAATATTTATGTAGTCAAAAGGGATTATTTCGAATCTGTTATCACCTGCAAGGGGGAGATGCAGAGTGAGCGAGCCGTTTTGATCAATTTTCCTGATATTCTTGGCGACAGGAATCTAAGTATTTATCAATTGCAAATCAAAGATCTTGTGCCTGAAGGTACCATCGTTAAAAAAGGGGAATATGTGGCACTATTGGATGAGGGGAGAATAAAACAGCTCACCCAACAAAATACCGAGGCGTTACAGAAGGCAACCGCTGCCTTTAATGATTCAAAACTTGACTCAGCGGTTACTTTAAGCACCAGTCGGGATGATCTGGAGCAACTTGAATTTGATCTGAAATATAAGAAGATAGATGTCGAGCAATCAGTTTACGATTCTCCGGCAAATCTGCGGATGACACAAATCTCGTATGATCGGACTGCCCGGTTGTTGGATTCGAAAAGGCGCAGTTACAGGATGCAGCAAAATGAATTTAGGATCAGATGTTCAAGAAAAGAGCGGCAATACCTTGAATACAAAGCAATGGACGAAAAATATCAGCAGTCTTTAGTTGCTATACGAATCACCGCACCCAGTGATGGGATGGTCATTTATGCCCGTAAGTGGGGTGGAAGAAAAACAAAGATTGATGATTATGTCAATCTTTGGGACCCTGCCATAGCCACGTTACCTGATCTGAAAAGTTTAGTATCGGAAACTTATGCTGAAGAAATTTACATTTCAAAGATCCATGTTGGCGACAGTGTCAGAGTCCGAATAGATGCCTTGAAGAATAAAGAAATCCTTGGTTCAGTGGCGAAGATTTCGAACATTGGGCAGGATATGACTGGTTATGACTCTAATGTGTTTAAATTATATATCCGTTTAGCGGGTGATATCAGCAAGCTGAAGCCTTCAATGACAACAAGTAATGAGATTATACTTGGAAGAAAGGCTAATGTACTGGTAATTCCCCTGCAATGCCTCTTTACAGAAACCGGCAGCCAGTTTGTTTACCTCAGTGAATCTGGGAAAATCACAAAAAAAAGAGTGGTTACAGGGGAGAAAAATGATAAGGTAATCATCATTAAGAGTGGACTTAGGGAGAAGGATCGGATTTTAACTTCGGAACCGGAGAAACAGAAAATTTAGGCACTTTTCATTTGCCGATTAACGAGGTGTTTATCAGAATCATTTTATGTAAATTTGTCAAGGCAAAAAAGAGAAAATGGAAAAATTAATCAAGTTACGGAACATCGTCAAAAACTACCAGGTAGGAACACAGGCTGTATTGGCATTGCGTTCGGTGTCGCTTGATATTTTCAAGGGTGAATATGTGGCAATTATGGGGGCCTCTGGTTCAGGCAAATCAACGCTGATGAATATTATTGGTTGTCTTGACACCCCCACATCTGGAAACTACACCCTCAATGAGAAAGATGTAAGCAAACTGGATGATGACCGGCTTGCTGAAATAAGGAATACAGAGATTGGATTTGTATTTCAGACATTCAACCTTTTGCCCCGCTATTCGGCTCTCGAAAACGTGATGCTTCCGCTTATTTATGCCGGAGTTATCAAGGAGAAACGGATTGAACTGGCTACTGAAAAACTAAACAGTGTAGGGCTAAGCGACAGAATGGAGCATCGTCCCAACGAACTCTCAGGAGGTCAGCGTCAGCGGGTTGCCGTTGCAAGGGCACTTGTAAATACCCCTTCCATACTTTTAGCTGATGAGCCAACAGGAAATCTCGATTCCAAAACATCAGAGGAGATTATGAAACTTTTTGCTGCTATTCATGCAGCAGGAAATACAATTATACTGGTTACTCATGAAGAAGATATCGCTCTGCATGCCCATCGGATTATCAAGCTTAAGGATGGACAGGTAGAGACAGATCATAAAAATGACAACCCCATTTATTAACTTTTAAATAATAAACAATGCGTGTTTACACCCGCACAGGCGATGATGGCACTACCGGACTAATTGGTGGTACACGCGTTAAGAAATTTGATCTGCGTCTCGAAGCTTACGGTACAATAGATGAATTAAATTCGTGGATTGGACTTGTCCGTTCCCAGGAGATCAGTCAGGAGGATATTTCAGATTTGATAGAGATTCAAAAAAATCTTTTTATTATCGGAGCACAACTTGCCACCGATACTGCGAAGGTTGAAAATGGAACCAAATGGGAATGTTGCGAAGATAATATCTCATTTCTGGAGAAGAAAATGGATCAAATACTTGATACTCTCCCACCGTTAACCAATTTCCTCCTTCCCGGGGGCAATAATGCGGTTTCGTACTGCCATATTGCAAGGACAGTTTGCAGACGGGCCGAGCGAAGAACTTACCAGCTATCTGCCGAAATTTCAGTCCCTTCCGATGTACTCAGGTATATAAATCGCCTCTCGGATTATCTCTACGTCCTCTCCCGAAAAGTGGCCCGGGATACAGGCATCGAAGAAATACCATGGAAATCATAAAAAATAATAGTTTGTGCTTTTATTTTTAAAAAAATAGTATTAAAATCGCGCTCTGAGAAAAGCATACTTAATTTTAAACAAATCATATGTATTGGACATTAGAATTGGCTTCGAAACTGGAAGATGCGCCCTGGCCTGCAACCAAAGATGAGTTGATCGATTTTGCCATTCGATCGGGCGCGCCATTGGAAGTTATCGAAAACTTACAGGAGATGGAAGATGAGGGCGAAATCTATGAATCAATCGAAGATATCTGGCCTGATTACCCCAGTAAAGACGATTTCTTTTTTAATGAAGACGAATATTAAAGCGTCTAAATTAATTTTTTGATGCAGGTTTCCTAACAGATCCTGCATTTTTTTTGCGCTTATCTTCAATAGGATAAAGATCCTTTGCATTCAAAGGCCGCTCCTTTTCGCGCCACACAAACCCGTCTAATTGTTTATCTTCCTCCGTCAACTCTTTAATTGGAATTGTCTTCCCTTCAGGTTTTGGATAAAACCTGATACTATCGATATGATTATCGGTAAGATGCAATTTTATTTTACTGCTCAGCAAGCGGTTCATTCCTGAATATTTCTCCTTATCCTTTAAATAGTAAAGCGTCTGGGCATTCCCATTTACATCCGCAATCCGAAGTTTATTATTAAAGATCTGCCCGATGATAACCTTTCCGGAAATCTGGTTAAACCGGATACTGTCCTCCGACATTACAATGAAGGCATTGGTTTCAAGGTGGGCCAGACTAGGATCGGGAGTTTTTGAAACAAACTGAATTTTCTCGGCAGACATCTGATTTTTACCAGACCAGACTAATGGATCGTAGAACATCAGCATGGTTGAGTCTACCATCCGGTAACCCAATGAATCGCATTTACCCTGAAGATCGGGTTTGTGAAACCTCACGTTCCGGTAAGCCATAAAGAATTTCCCATCTTTATGTTTGACATCTGAAGTATCTGGTTTTGTTCTCAGGGTATCGGCATGCATATACATCGTATCCTTCTTGCCATATTGTATAAACATCGCAGAATCGGTGACAAACGCCATTTTTGTTGTTTCGTTATAGATGCCAAACTTTCCTTTTATAACCACTTTGTTGGTAGTATCAGTGAGCGTTACCCGATGACGCCCCCGTCCATTTCCGGTGGCTCTGTCGTAAAACAGGGTATCTCCTTCAAGGATCTGCGCTTTTGTGGTAATTTTTGATTTCTTGTAAAGCTCGGCGAGATTTTTCCGGGTGTCGTACCACCCATTCTCAGAATAAAGTACTCCATCCTTTTTAGTACCCCTGATCGTTGTTGGGCCAACGATAAATGCACGTTCTGTCTGACTATTATATTTCAAGGTATCGGCACGCAAAATAAAGTCTTTGTTGACCAATACCACTGAATCTTTAAAGAAAAGGAGGTTATCATTGGAATAATACCTGCCAATAATGCTTGTTAAGACATTGGTTGTATCTACAATCTTTCCATGGTTGTTGTAATATCCAATATTTGTACTGAGATCAAAATCCATCGCTTCGGTGGTTAGCGTAATAGATTTATCCACCATTTTCACGTGGCTAACAAACCTGGCCAACCTTGTATTCCCATCGTAGAACATTTTATCGCCATAAAGGTGCAAGGTGTCACCCTGTATAATATGCACATTACCAAAGGCATCAAACCGGTTACTGTCAGTATAGGAGTAAGCGCTGTCACAAAACATTAAGGCCTGATTATGCCTGAACCTCACATTTCCGATAAGCCGCTGGGCATTGGCCTTAATTGCAGCGTCGTAAGTATACAAATCGGCATTCTCAATTTCGACCCTTTTCTTTTTCCCCTCTTGCTGGGGTTGAATCGCCTGAATAAATACTGAAACCAGGGCCACCAAAAAGATTAACTGGAAAAAGGCAGATTTCCGGGATTGACTCATATTATCTCATGATAAAAGTTTATTCGAACTCAACGAGCTACTTTTTCCACGATTTCAGCTTGAAATTACAGTTGGCGTATGAATCATCGACATGGATATAGGTTTTTGCCTGTTGTTTGGCAATCCATTTACGGTAAATATCCTCCTTCTTCTTGGCGAGAAACATCTCGCTGATTTTTTGATAATCTTCCTGAAGGTTGGCTTTATGAGATTTGGTTTTATTATTCAGTTTGATAACCTTATAAACCTCACGTTGTTTGTCATCAAGAGTCAGGAAAGGACGGGAGGTCTCACCGATATTCATCTTAACAATCTCCTTACTCACATCCGGATCAAGGTCAGGTAACTCAAACTTTGAGGAGCCGGTACGTTGTGAGGTCACCAAACCGCCATTATTCCGCGTGTTTTTATCCGATGAATAAAGGTATGAGGCTTGTTCCCAGGCAATTTTTCCTTTGCGTACAAAATCGGCGATACTATCGATCCGGTTTTTTGCAATTTCAAGTTCCTTGGGATCAATTTTGGGGCGGAGCAAGATATGGCGGCATTTTATCTTTTCCCCTTTTCTGTCAATTAATTGGATAATATGATACCCAAATTCACTCCTTACCACCTTTGAAATCTGGTTTGGTTTGAGGTTAAATGCCTCAGTTGCAAAGGTTGGATCGAGCATTGCCCTCCCTACATAATCCATTTCTCCACCATATTTAGCCGATCCGGGATCCTCAGAATACATTATAGCAAGGGTCGCAAAATTATCCCCGTTATCAATTCGCTTTTTAAAATCACGCAATTTGGCTTTTACCTCAAGATCTTGTTTCTCAGTTATTGCAGGCAACATGGTAATCTGGGCATACTCAAGCTCTGAACCAATTTCAGGGATCTCTTTGGAGGATAATTGTCTGAAATACTGCCTAACCTCCGAAGGGGTAACGGTCACTTTACTGATAATTTTAGCCTGCATCTGTTCAGTTTTCAGCTGCTCTTTGATGGTTTCGCTCATTTCAGCCTTAAGTTGAACGATCGGTTTACTGAAATATTTCTCAACCTCTTTTTCCGAGCCAATATGTTCAATAAAATAATTCATCCGTCGGTCCATTTGCTGATTGATCTGGTTATCACTAACAACGATCAGGGTATCGAGTTCTGCCTCGGCAAGAAGAAGTTTCTGCTCCAGAAGCTGTTCCAGAATTACACATTTGGAATCACCGGCAACACTGATTCCTTGTGCCTGGTTATTAATCGCGGTAGTTTCAATATCCGATTTAAGAATCGGATTACTTCCCACCACGGCCAAAATCTGGTCAATTACTTTATCCTGTCCAACCGACATCTTTGGTCCCAAAACAATAGTCCCTAGCAAAAGGACACTTTTAATTACGTTTCTAAGCATATTTTATATCTTAATATCAGTCGTTTATTTTAAATTGATTGGTGCTTTTCGCTTTTTGGAAAATATTTTTCTGAAGTTCTTCGATGAACTCTATTTTTCGGGTATTGAGAATTAAACTGGCAATACGATCTTTTACAAATTCAAAAGGGGCTTTATCTCCAATTAACCTGTAATCTTTAATGGCTGCAAGGTAATACTTGTTCTCATCGGTCGATTCAATAAAACTGTTTCTCTTCAGGATAACATCAGGTGTGGCAAAACTTACCGGCATTCGCGATCTTATTTGGCTGAAGTCGATCCATTCCTCATTAAAATAATCGAATTTAGTTGCATATTGAAAACTGAATTTCTCAAGATCCATGCGTGATTTATCATCAGAGGCGGTCATCCAGTGCTTGAGCTGGTCAAGTTTTGCCTCTTTTTTTGGCACCTCAAGGTAGATTGCTTTAACAATATTCTGATCGAGGGTGAACTTTTCGGGATGAGAATTATAAAAATTAAGAATATCACCCGCGGCAATAGCAGTGTCAAGCTTTTGATTTATAAGCTGTTGTTGATACCTGTGAATAATCAGTGAGGTTCGGTATTCATCCAATTCCCGTTGAACATCTTTTTGTTCATCAGCAAGGTTTTCCTCGGCCATCTTAAGCATTAACTCTTGCCTGATCCACCGTTGAATATAAAATTTAGCCTGGCTTATACTATCTGGTTTGGTAATTCCGCTGGGAAGGGAGGAGGAGAGTTCCTTTCTTAATAATGTTTTATCTCCAACTTTGGCAATTACAAAATCACCCGGAGACGTGCCACGAAAATGGCCGCACCCGAATAACAAACTAGAAACTAATACACTAAAATATAAATACTGCCTCATTTAATGTTAAATCGTTTTCCCTTACAACAGCCTATCCAAAAACTTTTTTCATTTAAGATGGAAAAGGATGACTATTGGTTGTAATAGCGGGCAAATTTACCTTAAATTCCTGAGAAAAAGATAATCCTTTGCGAAAATCAGGAATGCCGGTGAAACCTGAACCCTTCGGGGAAATGTCCAAATAAAAAAACACAGAATAAAAGTTCAAAATCACAACTATTCTCTTGAATAATTTGGAGATTCACTGGTTATAGTTACATCATGGGGATGCCCCTCCACGATTCCGGCATTGGTGATCCGTACAAATTTTGCTTCGTGAAGCTTTTCGATTGTAGGGGCTCCGCAGTAGCCCATCCCTGCGCGTAGTCCACCGGTTAACTGGTAAACCACTTCATATAAAGTCCCCTTAAAAGGAACTCTTCCAACAATACCTTCGGGAACCAATTTCCGGATATCATCCTCCATATCCTGGAAATAGCGATCTTTCGAACCTTGTTGCATTGCCTCCACAGAGCCCATTCCCCGGTAAGATTTGTATTTTCGCCCCTGGAAAATAATGGTCTCTCCGGGTGCTTCCTCCACTCCGGCGAAAAGTGATCCCGCCATAATACTTTGGGCGCCTGCAGCCAGCGCCTTCACGATATCTCCCGAATAACGGAGACCCCCGTCTGCAATAATTGGCACTCCACTATTTCGTAATGCCTTAGCAACATTGTAAATCGCCGATAATTGAGGCATTCCTACCCCGGCTATAATCCGGGTTGTACAAATTGATCCGGGTCCAATACCCACTTTTACCGCATCAGCTCCTGCAAATACAAGTTCAGAGGCCGCCTCCGCTGTAGCAATATTCCCAACAATAAAATCGGTCTCCGGATAACTATTCCTTGCTCGCTTCAGCAGCTCGAGTACCCCTTTGGTGTGGGCATGTGCTGTGTCAATAACGATGGCATCTACCTGCGCCTTAATCAGAGCCTCCATACGCTCCAAAGTATCCTTCCCAATGCCTACCGCTGCTGCTACTCTTAATCGCCCTTTATTATCCTTACTTGCCAGCGGCTTATCTTTAGCTTTTGTGATATCTTTATAAGTAACCAACCCTACAAGCTTATTATCCTTATCGACAACAGGGAGCTTCTCAATTTTATGGTTTTTAAATATTTCGGTTGCTTTTTCGAGTGTTGTTCCCACCTCCGCAGTTATGAGGTTTCCGGAGGTCATCACCTCTGATATCGGTCGTGAAAGATTCGTCTCAAAACGAAGGTCACGGTTAGTGATGATCCCGACCAGATGTTTCTCCTGATCAATTACAGGTATTCCTCCGATTTTAAAGGTCTCCATAAGTTTTAGAGCATCGGCTACCACCTTATGCCTGGAAATGGTAATCGGATCGATGATCATCCCTGTCTCTGCACGTTTGACAATGGTAACCTGACGAACTTGTTCCTCGATCGACATATTCTTATGAATCACCCCTATCCCACCTTCACGGGCCATAGCAATGGCCATCTTCGATTCAGTTACTGTATCCATTGCAGCAGAAATAATTGGAGTATTAAGCCGGATGTTCCGCGAAAACATCGTGGACAAACTGACCTCCCGTGGAAGTACCTCAGAATAACCCGGAATTAATAACACATCATCGAAAGTGAGACCTTCGAGGACAATCTTATCGGAAATAAATGACATGGCATAAGGTTTTAGAGTGAGACTAAGCTACACAAATATAAGAATTGAAAGCGGTATTTTAGTATCCAAATCTCTTTCTTTTGTCAACTTTTTTGGAATAATACAGATCCTTGTATTTGCTTTTCAGAATGGTATTCAAATCAGTCAAACTAACTTCCTTTAAGTTTTCGATTTAAACTGGCGGCTAACCTCTTGGATCGCCAAGAAGATAAGTCCCGACAACCTTTTTGTATGCTTCGGATGTCCTGTTGCCAGGAACACCATCGGGCTTAATAAAGATTCCCGGAAATGTATTAAGCCAATTTTGAAGCTCCTGTGTACGGGTAACGACTGAAGGGTCCGTCGATTTTGAAAGCGAGTAAGCTACGACAAGCGGAGTGGCTTCAGGTTTTGGAGCAGGTTGGTCAGGGAATTCTACGGCACCCGATTCTGCCATTCGCCGAAGCAGAACTGCCGAACCGCATTGTTTTGATGGGGCTGTATCAGACCAGGTTCCATCAGAAACATATTTACCGCTCGTGTAAAGGTTTGAATAGCTCCAAAGATAGGGTGTTAAAACATGCGGATGATAAAGGCGGTAGCCAAAACCATTATAACGTTCCAACTGGTAAAGGGTTCCTGCCAGGCTCCAGTCATTTTGGGCGCTAAGCCCCTTAATCGCGAGGGCATCACAGGCACTCTCCTCCCAGGTGAACGGAGGATTTCCTTTTTTAGGCCGTCCGGCTGGAACCTGAACGGTTCGGGCAGAAAGTGGATCTCCATTGTGCAGATGTTTCGTAAAATTCTGACTTGCCTCCATATTATGAATCACGGCAATAAAACTCCATGGAACACCCTGAATCTCACTCACAGTCTGATAGCGTTCCTTATTCGCGATGAGGCCGTTAATAAGCCCTTCAATTGCAGAAATACGCTCCGGCCGAAGGAGACATGAATTAAACAGATTCTCATATTCTATCCTTAAAGGATCGGTAAGTGGAATGGTTGGCATGATTTCTTTTACAAATTAGTGAAACATCTGAAGTATAACCTTATCAATCTCTATATTGCGAAATGCCAAAGGTCTCTAGTTGTAAATTTACAATTAAAAATATCAAACACAAAATTCGATAGAACCATAAAATAACAAATTGATTTGGCTTGAATTTTGAACCAAATTATTTATTGATTTAGAATAACTTTACAGAGTAAATATTAATCAGAGCAAAGACAAAGGTCTAACGATGGATCAATTTCACCAACTTTTAAAACAATACTGGGGTTATGATGAGTTTCGCCCCCTTCAGGAGGAAATTATCCAATCTGTCGCAAATCAGCACGACACGCTTGCGCTAATGCCTACCGGCGGAGGTAAATCAATTACATTCCAGGTCTATTCGTTAGCAGCAGAGGGGATCTGCCTTGTTGTAACCCCACTGATTGCATTGATCAAAGATCAGGTGGAAAACCTTAGATCCCGGAATATTAAGGCGCTTGCAATCTATTCCGGAATGTCACCGCGCGAAATTGATATAGCATTGAATAATGCGGTTTATGGCGAGTACAAATTTTTGTACATCTCACCTGAACGGATAGCCTCGGAGAAGTTCAGGGAATATCTGATTCGTATGAAATTGAATTTAATTACAGTTGACGAGGCACACTGTATTTCGCAATGGGGTTATGATTTCAGACCCTCCTATTTAAAAATCTGTGAACTGCGTCAATTATTCCCGAATGTACCGGTTCTTGCTTTAACTGCAACTGCTACCGAAAAGGTCGTTGAAGATATTCAGGAAAAATTAGTGTTCAGTAAGAAGAATGTACTTCAAAAAAGTTTCCGGCGCGATAACCTGATCTATATTGTTCGGGATAAGGAGGATAAGATGGGTTATTTGACAAATACGATAAAAAAGGCCAAAGGAACAGGCATTGTATATGTAAGAAACCGAAAGAAAACCAAGGAGATAGCATTATTGCTGCAATCCCAAAACATTGCAGCAGATTTTTACCATGCAGGGCTTGCCACTGATGTCCGAAGTCAAAAACAGGATCTGTGGATGAGCGGTGATTGTCGGGTCATCGTTTCTACAAATGCTTTCGGAATGGGGATTGATAAACCCGATGTGCGGTTTGTGATCCATCTGGACCTTCCTGATTCGCTGGAAGCCTATTTTCAGGAAGCGGGGCGTGCCGGGCGCGACGGACTAAAATCGGTGGCCGTATTGCTTTACAACAGCACAGACAAACGGAGATTGCATAAAATGGTCACCGACAGCTTTCCTCCAATGGAGATGATTCGTTCGGTGTATAATTCTATTGCCAATTTCCTGATGATCGCCATTGGTAGTGGAAAGGGTGGCATTTTCAGTTTCCGTATCGAAGATTTTTCCAGGCGTTTTGAATTTCAGGTTAATGCTGTCTATCATAGTCTGAAACTTCTCGAGAGACAAGGATACGTTTCGTATGTAGAAAACGTAGACAACTATTCGCGGATTATGTTTATCGTAAAGAGGGACGACTTATACAAAATTCAATTGAAAAACGGAGAGCTGGATACCTTTATTAAGTTAATTCTGCGATCTTATACCGGAGTTTTTACCGATTTTATTAATATTGATGAGGCATTACTCTCAAGGCGACTGAATAACACAGGAGAACAAATTTACGAAAAGCTTAAACTCCTGGCACAACAAAAAATTATAGAGTATATTCCGGCAAAGAAAACTCCGGTGATTGTATTTGAAACAGAGCGGATTGACACAGCCCGGATCCATATAACTCCCGAAAATTACCAATATCGAAAAGTCAAATACCAGACACAGGTTGATGCTGTAATCGATTATGCATCAAATAATCAGTCTTGCAGAAGTGTAACATTGCTGAATTATTTTGGACAATTTCGTTCCGAATCGTGTGGCTCATGTGATGTATGTACGGGTGATCATGCATCCGGCATCAGCTTTGCAGATTTTAATCGGATATCGGATAAAATCTGCGACGTTTTGCAGCGGGAAAAATGTTCAATCGAAAATTTAATCAAATTGATCCGGGAGCCGGAACCCACCATTCTTAAAGTTTCCAGATGGTTACTCGATAACGGAATTCTCAAAGCCGCTTCAAATGGCATGTTATCATGGCATTCAAAAGGTCAATAATCGGCTGAATACCTATCGTTATCAGGATTTTGATTACCTTTGCGGGGTATTTGTCAAGTCAAAAGTGTTATTAATGAGTAAAGAACCATTTTCAGAGGTGGTATATTCGAAGAACGTTATCGAATTTGCTACGGTTGCCAATGAGTATTGTTCTTTTATTGAGGCTGTTGATCAGTTTCAGCGAAAGAGTTTTATCACCCGTGTACAGAAATTATTTCCGCTTCTATACCTGAAGGCGCTCTTACTGCCAGTTCCGGATATCGAAATGTCTGAGGAACTGCCTGAAAAATTTGTCAGCGAGGAAGATTATAACTTTATTCTACAGAAACTGCAGGAAAAACTGGGTCAATTTGATGCGTATCATGAAGTTTTTGATGCCTCGATGCAATATAGTGCAGAGCCTATTGAGGCAAGTATTTCAGAAAACATCGCGGATATATACCAGGATTTAAAAGATTTCATTTTATCCTACCGTATTGGAACACTTGAAGTTATGAATGATGCGCTCTGGGAATGCAGAAATAATTTCGAACAATACTGGGGCCAGCGCCTTGTTAACGGGCTTAGGGCTTTACACAATCTGGTCTACGGAACTTCAGACCTGGAAGAAACAGAAATTCCATCGGAATAAATTTAGAATAAAAAGGTGAAGCAATTTTACCTGCAAAACCAAACAACCATTATAAGTTACAGGGGTTAAACAAAATGAGGAAAAGTATTTCCAACGACGAACTGGCTGAATTGCCACTCTCTTCATTTGAAGGGGTTATTCATCTTATTGAACAGCCTGAAGATCTGGACAAAGCCTTAAAATACCTGAATAACCAGGTAATAATAGGTTTTGACACAGAGACCCGTCCAGCCTTTAAAAAAGGGCAGGTATTTCCGGTGTCGTTGCTTCAATTGGCAACCTCAGACCAGGCTTTTCTATTCAGAATCAATAAAATTGGCCTTCCTGCAGGGCTCATAAAAATACTCACCTCACCCAACATCCTAAAGGTCGGGGCTGCAATAAGGGATGATATTAAAATATTACAACGGATTGTGCCCTTCAAAGCTTCCGGGTTCATTGAATTGCAGGATCTTGTTAAGGATTATGGAATCGAAAATTTCAGTCTGAAAAAACTCTCTGCCATCGTATTGGGCTTTAAAATATCTAAATCACAGCGACTCACAAACTGGGATGCAGATGAATTAACCGAACAACAGTTGATTTATGGCGCTACCGATGCCTGGGTTGCCTGTGATATCTATAAACAACTGTTGATTACTCCTAAACAACAGGTTGTAATCGAAACAGAGGTTGTAGAGGGCGTAGAGGAAGATTAATTAAATTGTGACTTTACAAAAGTATTTTATCGATAGAATGTCAAAATTTAGCAAAGTTGTATTAAAAAAAGGGAAGGAAGAGTCGATCCTCCGGTTTCATCCCTGGGTCTTTTCAGGAGCCATCGACCGCATCGAAGGGGCTGTTGAAGAGGGAGATGCTGTTATTGTCCATGCCAGCGATGACCGTTTCTTAGGTTTCGGCCATAGTGCAATTGGTTCAATAGCTGTCAGAATATTCTCCTTCCAGGATGTTGATCCCGATTTAACCTTCTGGTGCAATAAATTTCATTCAGCCTATAACCTTCGTGAGAAGATAGGACTCACATCGCGGAAAGGAACAAATGTTTTCAGGCTGGTTCATGGTGAAGGGGATGGAATGCCCGGGCTTATTGTTGATTTCTATAATGGAACAGCCGTCTTACAGGCCCATACCGTGGGAATGTGGCTAATCAGAGACCTTCTGGCCGAAGCGATGAAGATCGTTCTTGGTGATAAGCTGAATGCCGTTTACGATAAAAGCGCAAAAACACTCCCGTTCAAAGCAGCGGTAGAGCCTGTTGACGGATATTTGCTTGGTTCGAAAACCACAAGTGAAGTCATGGAAGATGGACTTCATTTTATTGTCGATTGGGAAGAGGGACAGAAAACCGGATTCTTTGTCGACCAGCGTGAGAACAGGAAACTATTAAGCGAATATTCCTTCGGAAAAGATGTTCTTAATATGTTCAGTTATACTGGCGGATTTTCATTTTCTGCAATGCAGGGAGGCGCCAATCTGGTTCATTCAGTCGACTCCTCGGCCAGAGCTATTGAGCTGACCAATGAAAACGTAGCGCTTAACTTTCCCGACGATAAACGGCATGAGGCTTTTATCGCAGATGCCTTCGATTTCATGAAGGATATCAACGATAAATACGATTTGATCATTCTTGATCCCCCTGCGTTTGCGAAGCATAAAAATGTGCTCGGACAGGCATTGCAGGGCTATAAAAGATTAAATACCAGGGCATTTCAACAGATTCGCCCCGGTGGAGTTTTGTTTACGTTCTCCTGTTCACAGGTTGTGACAAAGACAAATTTCCGCGAAGCGGTGTTTTCTGCGGCAGCTATTTCAAAGCGAAATGTCAGGATTTTACATCAGCTATCGCAGCCTGGCGATCACCCGATAAATATCTATCATCCCGAAGGTGAATACCTCAAAGGATTAGTTTTGTATGTTGAATAGAAAATGATTTTCATTTAAACCAATAGTAAATTGAAATTTAGAGAGTTTGATTTTGATCCCGAAATCCTGGACGGTCTCGAATCCATGGGCTTTGAGGAATGTACTCCTGTTCAGGAACTGGCTATGCCGGTGATCTGGAACGGGAAAGACCTGATTGCCTGTGCGCAGACAGGTACCGGAAAAACTGCAGCTTATTTGTTGCCTGTATTAAACCGTATTGCACTAAACCCGGGACAAGGAATAAACACCTTAATTATTGCGCCAACACGTGAACTTGTACTCCAGATCGATCAACAAATCGAAGGCTTTTCCTACTTCTCGGGAGCCACTTCGCTGGCAGTTTACGGAGGGGGCGAAGGCGCAGCGTTTGACCAGCAAAAAGCGGCATTAGTTCAGGGCGCCGATATTATTGTCGCAACACCTGGAAGATTATTGTCCCATATTAACCTGAAATATTCAGATTTCAGCACCATTAAACACCTGATCCTGGATGAGGCAGACCGAATGCTTGACATGGGTTTCTTTGACGATATTATGCGTATTGTCCGCGAACTTCCGGTTAACCGTCAAACCCTGATGTTCTCGGCTACAATGCCGCCAAAAATCCGAAAACTTGCAGAGGGGATCCTCCATCATCCGGAGAGTATCAACATTGCCATTTCTAAGCCTGCTGAAAATATTATCCAGGCAGCCTATATGGTTTATGAAAATCAAAAAGTTGCTCTTGTAAAAGCATTATTAAAAGGGAAAACCGACTACAAGAGTGTCCTTATATTCACTTCGCGTAAGATCAATGTAAACGGACTTGTCCGCGAATTGAGAAGGATGGGCTTTAAAGCTGACGGGATGCTCTCCGATCTTGAACAAAAAGAGCGTGAAGAGGTGATGTTAAGGTTCAAGAACCGCGAAACCCAGGTACTGGTAGCCACAGATATTGTGGCGAGGGGAATCGATATTGACGGGATCGATCTGGTGATGAACTATGATGTTCCACGCGATCCTGAAGATTATGTCCACCGAATCGGGAGAACGGCACGTGCAGCCAGTTCCGGCCTTGCAATAACGCTGATATCTGACCTCGACCAGCACAATTTCAAACGGATAGAGGATTTAATCGAACGCGAGATCATCAAGATTCCGCTTCCTCCTGAATTTAGTGAAGCACCAACCTATGATCCGGCAGGCTCAAGACATTTTGGCAAAAGACCGTCAGGCAGAACCCAGGATCGCTCCAAAACAGGAGGTGTACTGACTAAGAAGAAAATCTTTAGGCACAGGGACCGCGGAACACATCAGGGGCATCAGGTAGAGTAGAGGATCAAATATTTTGTGATTATAAGCCTCTATGTCAATTAGTTGGCCTCTATCTATTACCAAACAGCTAATACAGAAACTTATATTTTTAACCTTAGTGGTAGAATCAGACAATTAAAACCAACCTTATTACCTTATTTATTAAGAGGAAGAATAATATTCAATCCTCCGAATCTGAAAATTGATTATAAGT
>Ga0073936_10006299_pt1 | contig 15704 bp, 10 predicted proteins | sample AliMusrvi5mmetaG_FD_87041 | JGI IMG/M metagenome (GOLD analysis project Ga0073936, IMG submission 87041) | Freshwater lake bacterial and archeal communities from Alinen Mustajarvi, Finland, to study Microbial Dark Matter (Phase II) - Alinen... | ecosystem: Environmental > Aquatic > Freshwater >... | reverse complement strand
TTTAAAGATACAAAAAACAAGTTTATGAAATTTGTTTTTTTAGTATGTGCTGCTGCAGCTGCAGTTTTTGTTTTGGCGGCATTTTTCGGAACAGATTGGGACCGATGGTGGGCAGCTGTTATCAACAATCAATTTATTATTATTTTTTATTTCATAGTTTCAAAAGAAAAAGCGGTCACTGATTCAGTACAAAAAGTCGGCAATTTTTTGAAAGAACATTTATTGCTGTTGTCGTTGATTTTGATTTTTTCTAATTCTCTGACATTTTCTAAAGCAACTGCTTTGGTACTCAGCATTGCACATCTTGACCCGGAAAAGTTTCTGAAGCTTTTAAACTATCTTGGCGGAAAAACCCCATGATATTATTATTTTTAAGTTATCTACCGAATAAATTGAAGGGTCGTTTTGCATGATACCGGTTAATCATTTTTTAAAACAGGTTTATAGGGAGATTCCATGAAAGTATTGTTGATAAATTCGGAACCGTTCCATGTTGAACAAAAACCGGCAATTCCTTTAGGATTATTATCAATAGCCACATATTTGACTCAGCACGGTCATAACGTTCAAATTTATGACAGAGTTATAGAAGGTGGCAATATAAAAAAACATTTAATCTCTTTTTCTCCCGATATTGTCGGTATTTCCGCCATTGGAATCAAAAGCTTTCCTGATGCCATTAAGGTCTCAAAGGCTGTAAAAAAGAAAAGAATACCAGTTGTCTGGGGCGGACAGATATCGTCGCTGCTTCCTGAAATAGTACTGAAAACAGGTGTGGTTGATTATGTGGTTATGGGTGAAGGTGAAATAACCATGCTTTCATTATTGGATGCAATTACGAACAAAACACCGCTGAGTGATGTTGACGGTTTAGCATATTTTGAAGCAGGTCTTATTAAAACAAATAGACAAAGGGATTTTGCCGATTTAGCGCAGTTGCCAATAATTGACTGGAGCTTTGTTAACCCGAAAGAATATTTTATCAAAGATGTCAGCAGTAAAAGGACTCTACATGTATATTCTTCCAAAGGCTGTCCCGGACACTGCACATACTGTTACAGTCCGGAATATTCACAGTGTGTTTGGCGGGCAAGGCCATCGGAATATTTTTTAAGTGAAATCAAGTATCTTATAAATACATACGGCGTTGACGGCGTTTTTTTCGCAGATGATGTGTTAAGCCCAAACAAAACTTATTTAAACAGCCTGTGCGGTAAAATAATTGAAAGCGGCTTGGATTTCGTTTGGGGCTGTGATATGCGTATCGGCACCTGTGATGAAGAAGAACTCCGGCTCATGCACGATGCCGGCTGCAAAAGGATATTTTTCGGGATTGAAAGCGGTTCGGAACAAAGGCAGATAGTGATTAAAAAAAGAACCGACCTGAATAAAGCGCTTGAAACGGTTGACTTCTGCAAAAAAATCGGAATTGTTACAACGACTTCGTTTATTATAGGCTTTCCGGATGAAACGGAGGAAGAACTGAAAGAGACGGTAAACTATATCAAAAAACTGAACTCGGATATCAAACTCGCCTTTTTTTATTATCCGATTCCAAATTCCGAAATGTTCGAAGAACTTGTAAAAAGCGGTAATTTCACCGTGCCGGACACTTACCGTGAATGGCTGAAGTTTCCAAAACTCAACAGACTCGGGAAAAACTTTTCACAAGTACCGGACAGAGATTTGAAGGTTGTTTCGGCATGGTTTTTATGGGCAAGCATTTTTGGGAAATACCGCAATAACAAGACGAAATCGAGAGCATTAGCCGATAAAGATTTCGGGCAGTCCCTCGATGCTTTCAAAAGAGGAACGCTGGGCTCCGTTATAACTGTATTTTTGGCGGCAAAAGAGTTTTTGGAAATCACCCTGTATACATTCATCTTTCCAAAAATCCGTAAAAAATACGGACTATACAAAAACCAGACGAATGCTAAATAAATACATTGAAAAAAAACGGAAATGGCGGATATTATGAAAGAATTTACATCGGTTTCAATCATTATTCCTGCGCTGAATGAAACTTATTTATTTAGGCAAACAGTTGAAATAATGCTTGGGATATGTGAAAAAAGCGATATTGAGGAACTTATTTTTGTACTTTGCGACAGAACAACTAAGGAATGTGTTGAGACTGCCGAACTGATAAAAAAAGAATTTAATGCTTACATGATAGAAATTTATTACCAAAAAAAACCGTTTTTCGGCAATGCTTTGCAAGAAGCTTTTAACCTTGTAAAAGGTTCCCATGTTGTTACGGCAGCAGCGGATATGGATATGGACCCGTATGCGGTGAGTAAATTTATTGAAAAAAGCAAAGCCTCGCCCGAAAGCATTATCGCCGCCTCACGTTGGATGACCGGCGGAGGATTTCATGGTTATAAAAAATTTATGCTTGCGCTCAACTATATCTTTCAAAAGATGATTGATGTGCTTTTTCTGACAAAACTTACAGATGTGACGTACGGTTACCGTCTTTATCCCGCTGAGCTGATGAAGTCAGTTAACTGGGAAGAAGCAAAGCACCCGTTTGCGATTGAAACTTGCCTTAAACCGCTGAGGCTTGGCATGAATTTCATTGAAGTACCCGCGACATGGAATATCAGAACAGAAGGAACCTCGGAGATATCATTTTTTAAATACTTTAGATATTTTAAAACTGTTTTTCATGTCAGATTTATGAAAAAGGATGACATCATAAAAAAATAAACCACGGTAGCTGTGACTTTTTGCGTTAAGTTAATAATACGGGCGGAAAGGAGTAAATTGTAAATGAATGCTGAAAAGAACCATTCATTGCAAAATAAAAACGGTTTATCCGGTGTGCAGTACGGGATTCTGATTTTTCTCTTTTTCGCAGCCAGACTTTTTATATTCGATTTCGGCAGGAATAACTTCTCATCATGGATGACGACACCTTATGTCATTACTTATCATCTGGGATTTATTGGCAGGGCTTTTATCGGTTCTATCATTGCTCTGTTTACAGATTATTTAACGCTGAAAGAATTCAAATTTTTACTTGCTGCTGATGCTTTGGTTTTGCTCGCTTTGATTTCTTTTCTTCTCGGCAAGGTGATTGCAAAAGCTGAATCTGACTACAAAAACGCGGTTTTGGTTTTCGTGCTCCTGTTTGTTTCAGCCCCCGTTTCAATGACATATCTGCTTGGAACTCATTACGGCCGGCTTGAAACCTTTTTGCTGATTTTTACATTGGTTGGACTTATAGCCTTAAAAAAACCGGGTTTCAAATGGGCGGTTCCGTTTATCTGCTTTGCAGCGATTGCAACGCATCAAGGGTATCTGGTCACCTATATGCCGGCGCTTGCAATACCTATGCTTTATGAAGTTTACCGCAGCAAGTACTCAAAAAAAAGCATCATAATATTTTCTTCCAGCTGCGCAGTGTTGATTGGCTTTTTCATCTATTTTCAGATATTTTCACGGGGACAGCTGGATTTTGCAACAGCAGAGGAAATGGGCAAAGCTTTATCGCAGCATACCGATATGAAAATCGGATTTCCCATGCTGTATCTTGAATATTTTGCACCTTTTCCACAATGGGTCACAGACTATGTAATACCGTTTACCCGGAGTATGGACATACCGGTAGTCGGCATCGCACTGCTGACAGTCAGCATTCCGCTTATTATTGTTTTTGGGGTAATATGGAAAAGCAGTATCCATAATGCCGAAAACAAGTTCTTGAAGTTCATTTTTATCCTTTGTTCAGTTGCTCCGCTTGCTTTTATACCGGCTGCAATATTCGGAAATGACTGGGAAAGATGGTGGTCGGCGGTAATTAATTGCCAGTTTATATTTCTATTCTATTTTGTTTACTCGAAAGAAAATGTTCTTATGGACTCTTTAAAGGGAGTAAGTGAATTTTTTAGAAGACATACATTAATTCTGATTTTCATACTTGTTTTTGCAGGTTCTGCGTTGTTTTCTAACCTTGGACTTCTGTTCTTGCATTTTATGGATAAAAGCATTTACGACCATTACTTTGGAACAGCGCTCAGTAATTTTGATTATATGCTGGGATGATTCTTTTTAATTTCAGTAAAATGGAATTAAGGGGCTTGGGTTGCACAATTTGTTCAACCCAAGCCACTATTAATAAATATTATTGTTAGGAAATCAAACAGGCTTAGTCGTTCTTCTCCAATAGATTTTCGGATATTATATAACGAGGCCTGTTTTTTGTTTCTTTGAAAGTTTTGCCGATATATTCGCCGACAATTCTTATTGCCAGCAACTGGCAAGCACCTGCAGCCCAGACAGAAGTAAAAATAATCAGCCATGATGGAATTGCATTGTTTGTAATCTTTTTCATAAGTATGGCTATAATTCCGGCAATAACCGCCATGAAGGAAAAAACCACGAGAATACTAATCATTGCAATCGGTTTTGTGCTGAAAGAAGTAATACCATCGGTTGCCATCAGAAACAACCTTCGGAGTGAATATTTTGTTTCACCCGCGAACCTTTTATTTCTTTCATAGTAGACAATTGAATTTTTAAATCCAAGTTGCGGGACAAGATAAGGCAAAAAAAGATTGACTTCCCCATATTCGGAAAGCGCTTCAACAGCCCGCCTGCTCATAAGCCGATAATGCGCATGATCCGGGATTATCTCAATTCCCATTATTTTCGTAAATCTGTAGAAATTTTCCGAAGCGAATCTTCTGATAAAAGAATCTTTTTTACGGGAGGACCGGACACCGTAAACAATATCATCACCTTTATAGTAAGCATTGACCATCTCATCTATTTTATCAACATCATCCTGTAAGTCCGCATCCATTGATACAATCATGTCTGCATATTCTTTTGCAGCCATAAGGCCTGCATATAGAGATTTTTGCTGACCAACATTATGTGAAAGACTAACGCCCGAAAACAGTTTGTTTTCATTGTGAAGCTGTGTTATGATTTCCCATGTTTTGTCTTTTGACCCGTCATCAACAAAAACTACCTTGCTTTTTTCACTGACGAGACCCTGTTCAATCATATCTCTTATTTTTTTGTCAAGCCGATTTGCCGTTTCATGAAGTACTTCTTCTTCATTATAACAGGGTATAACTATGTATAGTGTTTCGTTCATATTATCACTCAATTCTAAATATAAGATGTTTCATATTTAAATTTCCGGTGGTAAACTTACTCTTTCGAAAACTCAGCAACAGAATTAGCATAAGCCCGTGGAATGCCGACATCATACATCGTACCGTCTACGACATAGCCATAGAGTGCTGACATTTTTCGCACTTCATCAAGTGCATCGGTAAGCTGGATTTCACCATTTGTTGTTAAACCTTCTTCAATATTCTTACCCAATACAGTAAAAATTTCCGGTGTCAGTACGTATTCACCAAAAACGGAATAATAATTATTTTCGTCTGAATCCGAAGGTACACGCAGGAACTCTCGAGCGTATTCTACAGAAGGCTTTTCAACAAACTTTTGCACTTCCATGAGTTTTTCATACCCCGTACAATCCATCCATTTGCCCGAAAGTGTTCCATAATGCACAACATCCTTCAATGCTGTCGAATGAATTGATATAGTCGTCTTATTCGTTTTCTCAAAAGCATTAAGCAACTGATCCGTGCAATTTTTTTCATTATCCGTACGATATATCGTATCACCCAATACCAATAACACAGGCTCATTATCTGCAAAATGACGGCATTGATAGACCGCGTGACCAAACCCGCGTCTTTCTTTCTGCACAACATATTCTATTTTATTGCCGATACGACGAATGAACTGCTCATATAATCTCATGTTAGCGGGGAGTTTTTCGATATATTCATCCGGCAATAATTCATCGAAAAATTTACGGTATTGTTCTCTGTCATCTTCACCGTTAATAACCAGGCAGAATTCCTCTATGCCTGCTTGCTCCAGTTCTTTGAGCAGAATAAGAATAACCGGTTTTGCCAAACCGTCACGGTCTACAACAGGGAAAAACTCTTTTTTTACGATTCTTGTAGCCGGGTACATTCTGGTGCCGTATCCCGCTACCGGTATAATTGCCTTCTTTACACTATGCTGCGGTACAAGTGTCAATTCATACGCATCCATATGCCGCTCATTCTTTAGATATTGCAACAATTTCACTTGGCAATCTTTGTCTTTTGCAATAAACTGGACCGTTCCGTCGCCTTGTGAGCCGACACCCTTGCCGCCATAAGTCAATGCTGCAATAACCGGATCATTCAGCACACTGTGCAGAACCGGCGCTGTCAGCTCCGACGGACAAGCGGGAGTTACCTTCTCATCAAATAGTTTCTGCGCCTGAGTCATAAGCGCGCCCAAACCCTTAGCATTGCCTTCTGCAATAAACGCTCGAGCGCGCGTTACAATTTCATGATTATCTTTGCCAAGCGCGTCATGCAGGTTTCTGTCAAGTTCTGTTTGCGGATAAGGAAAGCTTCTGTTCAAATCCGCTAAAATTTTCACAGTATCCTTTTTAGCCATAAGATCCGCAAAAACTAAATACAGCTCCGCGCTTGAAACCAATCCTGTTGCTTCAAAATTGTTTCCGTCGAACTCCATATATACAGGCCGGACACCAAATGCGCACGCCTGGTCTAAACGCCCGCAACGGGAAGGAGTGCGTTGTTCGCCAAAGTAAGCGACCTGCATTTCTCCCTTAATACTCATTTGCAGATTATATAGACGGTTAAACGCTTTCGCAACCAAAACGCAAATTGCGGCGCTGGAAGATAATCCGCGTTTCATAGGAAGCGTTCTTTTTGTTATACAAATCTCAAGGCCCCCAACAGAGTAGTTTTCATATACATAAGAAGCAACACCTGCTGCATATGAATAAAAACCGCCCTCGCGTGCAATTTGTTTAAGTTTAGTGGTAGACATCGGACATTCCAGCCGTATATTCTCCTCGCCCTCAATAGCCGAACAAAGAACAAAATTATCATGTTTGAGCACTGTTGCATAAATACCCTGCTCGATCCCGGTTACGATTGCTTCTCCCGGCACAATATCAGCATTAAAAGCTCGCTGCGCTCCGGCCCAGTCGCTGTGCTCACCGAACAGACAAAGCCGCCCGGGGACAAAAATATCGAACTGCTGCTGTTTCATGTGCATTATTCCCCTCACTTGAATGTCCGTCGCCTGTTCGCCCCAACATTTGTAATATTATTAATTTATCTATATATTGTTATTATATTACAGTGTGGAACTTGTTGTCAACATTCGCCGCAAACTCTGCTTCATTGCCGTTTATATTAATCGCCGGGTTGCAGTACGCGTTTTGATTTTTCTTACATTTAATTGACATGCTCTCGCTATTGTTGTAAAATAATAAATATGTTTTTGTTTAAAATACAGATTAAATTTCATTGTCTAAATTGCATATGTTTACCAGATTATAATTTCATTTTTTATTTTGATGTCCTTTAGTTTGCAGCAAATTCCATAACAAATCGATGAAAGGCTGTGCTCAAAATGGCAGAAAACGAATCCGGAAGATCATCTTTTAAAGAACGAATTTTGCGATATGAGTATGAACTCATATTATTTGTTTTCCTCTTGTTAAGGTTTGTATTTAAAAATATTTTAGGCTTTTCAACGTATTTTACAAAACAGACTATATTTGGTCTTTCCGATAAATTGAATATTGCAATCGGATCAGCTGTATTACTATTTGTATGTATTTTTTTGGCATTGATGTTCGGGCGGCTGATTAGAAGAAACGGCGAGGATTATGAGAAGCCTTTATTAATTCTAGTTGCTCTATTCTTTGCCTGTCCTGCAACTCTTCCATTTTTATTTGCTGTCAAATCCGCTAGCGGAACGCTTTTGCTGTATCCGTTTGCGGTTTTTGCTCTTTCAATTTTTCTGATAAGCAAGCCATTTTTCAAATGGCTTGTACCTTTTATTTGCGCTTTCTTTTTTATACCCGCTTTATATAGTTCGGAGATTTTTTTTACTGCGCTTCGAAAAGGAGCGATTCTGTATGTTCCCTTAATACTTCTTTATTTGTATTTGGAAATGATGAAAAGTCAAATAGAACCCGGCAGCAAACAAACAAAGCGAATTAATAAGAAATCGGCTCCCGCTGTTTTGTTTATACTCAGTTCACTGGTAAGCATCGGTTCATATATTTTCACTCTGTCAAGCGGCAGATCGTATTATTTACCTTTCTTCAACAGCGAACAGCGGTTAGACGGCTATTTGGCTGTCTGTTTCTTAATCGTTGCTCCTGCATTGGCTGCACTTTGTGCAGTCCTATATTTCGCAATAAAAAACAAGTTCACTATGCGTATATTTGATGTTTTCTGGCGTGTTCCGATTTTACTTTTATTGCTTTTCAGAAGCAATTACTATGGTCTTTGGATTCCATTTTTATTGCTGTCATTGTTTTTATTTGTTTTCTACAGTTTTTGGCAAAAGAACTCTGCAATGCTTACATCTGTCCGCACTGTCGGTGACTATTGTATGGAACACAAATTTGCCTTTTATATTATCCTCATCGCAATGGCATCATTATCAAATGTAACCTCGGCCTATCTTTCCGGTACCTTTCAAAGTATATTTGATAGGCTTCCATATTAAATTTTCCCTGTTTCTGTTCGAGGTGAAGGGGGTATAGTCAGTGAACTCAAAAGAATCTCATTCATTATTGAAAAAAAACAATTCAAGTTCACCGCTCATTACAAAAATCCCGTTGCAAGAACGCTATGAAATTTTTATTTTCTTGTTTCTATTCGTTGAATTCATCTTTATGATATCCGAGAAAGATCTTGATAGATTTGTTCTTACAGAATATGCGGTTACTTATAAGTTCGGATTAATACCTCGGGCGTTTATCGGTTCTTTAATTTCACTGTTCGCAAACAAAATAACATCTCATGCAGTATATATCATGAGTATAATTTCCTTCATTATTTTAATTTCCCAAATTTCGCTTGCGCTTGGAAGATTGATCAGAAAAAGCGATCCGGATATTAAGCTATCCGTAAAGATATTTGCGATTCTATTCCTGGCGTCACCCTTGTCTGTAACATATTTGCTTGGAGGCTATTTTGCCAGGTTGGATATGTACTGGCTCATTATCACGTTATTTTCGCTTTTTTTGCTGAAAAGACGCACTTTAAGATGGACAGTTCCTCTGTTAGGCGCAGTTGCTATCATGATTCACCAAGGATATCTGCTTACTTACATGCCGGCTTTGCTCATTCCGATGTTTTACGAAATCTACAGAAGCAAATATTCTAAGAAATCCATCATGCTATTCGGGTTAAGCTGTATTTCAATGCTATTAATCTTATTGTTTTTGATGTTTGCACAAAAGAATCTCCCTTTTGCAAATGCTGCCGATTTCTTGAAACACATTTCAAAAAATGTTGAATTCCCCCCTGATCAACAGATGATTTATTGTGAGTATTACTGCACCTTCAAGCAGTGGACAATTCATGTGGTTTTTCCTTTACTGACCTACACTGCACTTCCGGTTGGCCTTACACTGTTTGCCTTCAGTATCCCGCTGATAATGATTTTCGGTTATATCTGGAAACAGTGTTTAAGAGAAACAAAAAACAAATTTTTAAAATTTATTTTTTTCTTGTGCGCCTCGGCACCTTCTCTTTTTATTTTGGCAGCCATTTTGGGAACAGATTGGGATAGATGGTGGGCAGCCGTTATAAATAATCAGTTTATTATCGTCTTTTATTTTATCTTTTCAAAAGAGAAAGCAGTGATTGATTCGGTACAAAAAGTCGGCAACTTTTTTAAAGATCATTTATTGTGGCTGCTGTTAATAATGATTTTTTCTAATTCTCTGACATTTTCAAAAGCTTCAACATTAGTACTTAGCATAGCATATCAAAATGCAAAAGCGTTTGAGGCTATTATGAGCTATGTTGCAGGAAAATAAATGCAATTATCCTGGTTAAATATGGTTTTAGGGTTTATGATATGTATAACTTGAAGGGAATGATCTTGAAATTAAAACAGATAAAACAACAAACATCGAATTCTTTTTATCTTCGATTAAGAGCAGAGTGCCTGCAGATATAGCGGTTAGATGTTTCGAGAAGGAAGGAATTGACTGCGATATATATAGTGCTCTTATGAAAACAGCTCAGAGCCTTCCACTCGAAGAACAAATGCGAATATACAGCTGCGCCTCATGTGCTGCGACCGGTGAAATGCGGGAGCTGTTGGAGATTAAAAGTTTCAGTTGTGTGCGCGAAATGGTAAAAGATGGAATAATCGTTGATGGTTTATCTGCTGTTATACCAGTTGTAAAAAACGAAAAAATCCAGATTAGTCTTCCTCTTCGTGTTAATTGGTGCGGAGGGTGGACCGATACTCCGCCTTATTGCCTTGAAAACGGGGGTGCGGTTGTCAATGCCGCAGTAAAAATAAATAACTTGCTGCCGGTTCAGGTCCGAATAGAAAAGCTCCATGAACCAAAGGTTATTCTTGAATATTTTGATTCGGGCAATCGCGCAGAGTTTTATGAAGCAAACGAGCTTTCAGACTTAACAAACCCCCTTGAACCGTTTCCTCTGTTGAAATCCGCTCTTATTGCCTGCGGAATTGTTGCTATGCCTGGCGAAAAATCCAAAGAAAACTTGTTTGATAAGCTTGACGGCGGAATATATATTTCCGCGGGTGTTGTTGGCATTCCAAAGGGTTCAGGCCTCGGTACAAGCAGTATTTTATTAGCAGCTTGCATTATGGGAATATTTGATTATATCGGCCAAGAAGCTTCTGACGCGGAGATATGCAGGAGTGTTCTTCTTGCAGAACAGCTTATGGGTACCGGAGGCGGCTGGCAAGACCAAGCCGGCGGAATGAAGAACGGAATAAAACTTATTTCTTCGGAACGCGGGCGCAGACAGGAAGTGGTCAGTGAAAATCTAAATGTCCCAAAAGAGTTCTTTGATGAAATCAATGAACGGTTTTGCCTTGTATATAGCGGAAAGCGCAGGTTAGGCAGGACTATTCTAAGAGAAATAATGGGTGGCTATATTCAATCCAATCCTTTATTTATTGTTACGCTTAAAGAGACTTATTCTCTCGCAGATGAAATGAAAAGGAATATTGAATCCGGCAATATTAATGGCTTCATATCGAATCTCAACAGGCAAATGGAGCTTACAAAGACACTCGATACTGGATTCACCAATGAACAACTGGACCGGATATTTTATGCATGTGCCGACATGACAGACGGAAAAATGATTTGCGGAGCCGGCGGCGGCGGCTTTGTTCAGATTATTCTTAAAAAAGGGTATTCAAAGCAAGATCTGAGTGAACGTCTAAAGGCATCTTTTCCTTTGCAGGGGATTGATGTCTGGATGTGTGACTTTATTTAAATTGAATCTATAAATAAAATTTTAGCAGCCCAAAATTGTCTGATCTCTTTTCTAAATCATTATTAATTAAAGAATCAGAAATACATTTATTTCTGACAAAGTATAGATCTTACTAATTAACAACAGCTTGTCAATATTTGCTTTGGGTGACTATCTGTAGCAATCATCTCTTCGCTGTTTACAAAACATAATGATAAAATGAATATATTTTTCAAACCATTTTGAGAGGATCTGGTTCTGATGTCGGTATTTGTTTCTGTTTCAATTATTATTCCTGTAATAAATGAAACATATCTTCTTCAGCAGACTGTTGATATTGTAGCTAATACCTGTAATAAGAGTGATCTCGCCGAAATCATACTTGTTGTTTGTGACAAAACGACACCTGATTGTATCAAGTATATAAATGAAACCAAAGAAAAATACAATTCATATCCTATTGATATATATTTTCAGAAAGAACCATATATCGGCGCAGCTTACAAAGAACCGTTCATGTTCGCAACGGGAAGTCATATTATTATTATGTCTGCTGATTTGGAAACAGATCCCTATCAAGTAAAAGATTTTATCGAAGCACAAAAAGAATATCCGGATGCTGTTATTTTTGCATCAAGATGGATAAAAGGCGGAGGTTTTTCCGGTTACAATCTGGTGAAACTGGTTTGTAATTTCATATTTAACAAAATGCTTTCAGTTTTATATCTTTCGAGTCTTTCGGATATGACTTACGGCTATAAATCATTTCCTGCCACTCTAGTCAAGGCAATTAACTGGATGGAAATAAAACACCCTATTTTTTTGGAAATGGCTTTAAAGCCCTTGCGTCTCGGAGTTGAAACGCATGAAATTCCCAGCAAATGGAGAGTCCGCACAGAAGGCGAGTCCCAAAATTCCTTTTTTCAGAATTTTAAATATTTCAAGATAGCTTTTTTATGCAGATTTATCAGCATAAATAAAATTGTTAAACCGGGATTTCCCATTGTTTAGAAAGCATTATATTCATCAATCCCGACAATCTGCTAAACTAAAAGTTATAAACTCTTTGCTGATCGGAGAAAAATGGAACTTGACAAAAAAAATTTAAAAAATGTATATATGATTCAAATTAGCACTGAATATGCGGGTTCAGTTTATCTACCCTATGCTGTCGGTTCAATTGCGGCTTATGCATGGTCAAACAATACTGTTAAAGGGAATTATTGTCTAAAGCCTTTCATTTATCGCAAAGACGATATTGATTATTTGTTAACGCTCATTGAATCACCTTATATTGCAGCTTTTTCTGGATATATTTGGAATTTTGAATTCAGCAAGGCGTTTGCAGAGAAATTAAAGAATAAATATCCCGATTGCATTGTCATTTTCGGCGGACACAGCACCCCCGGTACAGAATCATTTCTTGATGAGCATAGTTATATTGACTTTCTGATCATGGGAGAAGGTGAAAAGCCCTTTACGGATCTTCTTTGTGCGCTGTCGAAAAAAGGCGACTTGAAAGATGTTTCGAATATAATCTACAGAACCCCGGCCGGAAAGGCTGTAAGCAGTAAAGAATGTATCATTACCGACATTAATTTCCCTTCTCCTTACACCGAAGGATACTTTGATGAAATCATCAAAAATGACAAAGAAACTAAATTTTCTGCGATTATTGAAACAAACCGCGGATGTCCCTATTGCTGTTCTTACTGTGATTGGGGTGTTCTTAATGAAAAGGTCAGATTGTTTCCGCCTGAAAAGGTGTTAGCTGAGATTGACTGGTTATGTTTGCATAATATAGAATACCTGTATTTTGCAGATGCCAACTTTGGTATGTTTGAAAGAGACCTCGGTTTTGCAAAAAAAATTGCTGCGGCGAATTCAATTTACGGTTATCCGCAAAAATTTTTTGTAAATTATACAAAAAACAGCAATTTAAGAGTTTTTGAAATAAATAATCTTCTAAATAAATATAATCTGAGCAAAGGTGCAACCCTTTCTTTTCAGAGCTTATCTCCAAAGGTGCTAAAAACAATCAGGCGTACAAATATGAATTATAAACATTTCAGCGAACTTATGATTCTTTACAATTCAAACAATATAATGACATATTCCGAACTGATACTAGGGCTTCCGGAAGAAACATATGGCAGCTTCGCAAATGCTCTCGGAAAGCTCCTTGAAGCAGGTCAGCACACTTCAATTATTGTCGTCAAATGTCATTGTCTGGTTAATTCAGAAATGGGTAATCCGGAATATATGAATAAGCACAAAATAAAAGTCGTCCAAGCTCCGTTAAATAATGCGCACTGTATTCCTCAACAAAAAGAAAGCATTGTCGAATATTCACAGATAGTGATTTCAACCTCAACAATGAGCAGAAATATGTGGGTACGCACAGAACTTCTGTCTCTATGCGTTCAGTGCTATCATAGTTTGGGGGTGTTACAGTATTTTGCCATATATCTTTTTGCTGAAACAGGCTTGAAGTATGAAGACTTTTACAGTCTGCTTATTAACTGGCTTCATAGAAATCCCGAAACTATAAGTGGAAGAATTTTCTCCAATATAAGTAAAGAAGTTAAAAATGCATCCGTAGGACAAGGCTCCTGGTTTTATTTTAATGAACTTTTTGGAAAAATTACATGGCCTTTTGAGGAAGGGATGTATCTTGAAATAGTATATCACATTGAAAAGTTTTACTCTGAAATTACAGACTTTCTTATGCAATTTGAAATTGAGAAACAGCTTTTTCACGAGTTGCTTAACTATCAGAAAGCGATGATCAAACTCCCGAACAAAACCGATTTTGAATTCCGGTTCGGGTATGATTTTTATAAATATTTTAATGATATTTTTATCGGAAACAAGCAAAAGCTGAATCCTGTCAACAATATAATTAAAATTAGAGACAAACATGTTTATGAAAACTGGGATAAATACGCAATGGAAGTTGTTTGGTACGGACGCCGCGGCGGAAAGTCTTTTTTTGCTGATATAGAGCAGAATTATTTATAAACAGCAACCATGATCTGATCCGTTTTTTGATGAATAACCGTTAAAAAAGGATATAAAAATTCTGAATATGCGATAATCACAAGGGGTCTTTCAGCCTTGCGAATACATATAGGAATTTGAAAAAAGTAAAACCCGTCATGATTATTCCGCCTTCAATTAGATTGTAAAAAATTTGATATTTTGCAGATATTTCCTTTACAAAATATAATCAACATCCGTAGAGGAGGCAATATAATTGACAACAAAAAGCAATCGTTCACCGTTATGCACAATCATGATACCGTCAGAAACAAAATACAGTATTTTAATTTATATTTTCTTCCTTTTCAGGTTTTTTATCTTTGCAAAAAACAGAGCGGTGGTCTTTTCTCCTGCGGTATCGGTTTATTATGTTCTTTCATATAAAATGGGTTTTATTCCGCGTGCTTTTATTGGTTCGATTATTGCTTTATTCACTGACTATATCACGAATAATGTTTTAAGGATTGTCATCTCGGTTGTCACTCTTTTGCTGCTTGCAATGATATCGGTTATGCTCGGAAAAGCTATTGGTAAATCCGAAACCGAAATGAAGCCGGCTGTTATACTTTTTACTTTTCTTCTTCTTACCGCCCCGCTTTCCCATACTTATTTGGTTGAGAGACATTTCGGGCGTTTGGACACTTTCCTTCTTTTTTTCACCTTAACCGCGCTCGCATGTTTAAGAAAACCCTTTATAAGATGGCTTGTTCCTGTTTTGTGTTTTGCGGCTGTAGCTACTCATCCCGGCTATATGGTAACTTATATGCCTGCGCTTGCGATACCCTTGCTGTATGAGGTTTATCGTAGTAATTATTCCAAAAAAAGTATTATGCTTGTTTCTTCGTGTTGTTTGATTCTTATTTCATTTTTTATATATTTCCAGTATCTTTCTCCTCAGGTCAATTTCGCAAATGCAGAAGCATTTGGTGCATACCTTTCCAAGCACACAGATATGAAAATTTCAAATCCCGTACTTTATCTTGAATATTTCAGTCCGCATTTAAATCATCTTACAAATCCCAACTCTTATACCGAATTGGAACTTCCGATAGCAAAAAGCATTGCGCTGCCGGTAATTCTTGCTTTTCTCTCCTTCACCTTTCCTTTGATAATAATCTTTGCTGCAGTTTGGAAGATTAGTATCCGCAACGCCAGCAACCGGTTTTTAAAGTTCATTTTCGTTTTGTGCGCGCTTTCGCCACTTGTTTTTATCCTTGCAGCTTTATTTGCCCATGACTGGGACAGATGGTGGGCCGCAGCCATTAATTGTCAATTTATATTAATCTTCTACTTCATTATTTCCAAAGAAAAGCCGTTAATTTGTTC
>Ga0073936_10006291_pt1 | contig 15708 bp, 12 predicted proteins | sample AliMusrvi5mmetaG_FD_87041 | JGI IMG/M metagenome (GOLD analysis project Ga0073936, IMG submission 87041) | Freshwater lake bacterial and archeal communities from Alinen Mustajarvi, Finland, to study Microbial Dark Matter (Phase II) - Alinen... | ecosystem: Environmental > Aquatic > Freshwater >... | reverse complement strand
GTCAATATATATTGCTTACTCGCGGCGGGGTTCTAAAAAAAAGAGGCGGCCTGCTTGAGCCGCCTCCTGCATAGTACAATAAAGTAGAGGGCCTGAAAGCCCTGCTATTTCTTTTTAGATTTTTTTTCAGCAGCAGCCGCTGCTGCATCCGTGCATTCCTTCAACTGCGCCTGCACTCCGGCCAGTTGAGTCCGTACGGTCTCGATTTCTGCTTTTGAAGAATCCACAACCGCTTTTGCCGAGGCAAGATCTTGCTGTGCCGCGGCAAGAGATGCCTGAGCGGCTTTAATTTCGCTTTCTTTTGTGGTCGCTGCGGCGGTCAGCTCCTGCACTTTTTTGCTGAGCTTGGTTTTAGCGGCTTCGCAGATGTTCAGGGCATTGTTTTTATTTTCCACCTCTTTTTTGAGCTCATCGATACCGCAGCCGGTAATAGCAAAGCATAACCCAAGCGCCACTGCCAATCCCAAGATTTTCTTCATAAACTACTCTCCTTTTTGTAGGTTCATACCGTACGCCATAATTTCTTTCTCTATAATCATAAATAGCGGCCCATGTCAATTAACTCTTTGCAGCAAGAGGCTTGTATATGCTGCGACAGAAAATGATGAGAGGCTGCCGCGGAGGGAAACCTAAATCGTAGAGTAGGTGGCGCACCTGCGGATGCCGGCTGGAGTTTATCCGCCGAAGGTGGGCCGGCATGACGATACAACGGCAGTTCTAATAAATGGTTTTGATCTTTATCCCCGGCACCAGTGGTGAACCCTCGGGCAGGCCGTTGAGTTGCGCCAGTTTTTTTGCCTGCACCGAGGTGCCCATTGTCTTGCGGGCGATTGATTCAAAAGAATCTCCGGGTGCAACCGTGTATATTTTTATATGGCGAAGCCCTTCTTTTGGGCCGTAGGCCAGACCATCCATCATGCTCATATACTTGTCGGCGAAAATTTCACCATGGCCCGCGGATTTGCCCGGGCGATTTTGCAGCTGGTCCATGGCATTGTCCATGGCATAGGTGACTTTGGCTTTGGACTCGACACGCGTGATGCGGTCGAAAATATAGGGATGCGTGGTCAGATACTGCTGCGCGCCGGTGTACCCCTGGCTTGAAAAGGACAGCGTGTGGAGAAAAGCAGCCATCTGCATGGGGTCATAGCCTGCTTTCATGACATATTCAACGGACTGCTCATCGGCCCGGTACTCTTTTTCTCTGCTGTAGCCAAGCATCACCGAATTGAAAAGCTGGCTTGTGGCCGCGGCAAGTTCAGGAGATGCGCCGCCGGTTGCAGCGCCCGCAGCGCCCGCCAGCACGGCAATCTGGGCGATCATGCTCTGGCTCATCAGCGTTGCGCTGTCGTGGCCCACAACATGGCCGATCTCATGGCCCAGCACGCCGGCAAGCTCGGCCTCATTGTTCATCATTGCCAAGAGCGCCCGCGTAATGTAAATATAGCCGCCGGGAATGGCGAATGCGTTTTCCATTTCCGTATCAAGTACGGTGAAGTGATAGGCAATGTCATTTCTGCGGCAGACACGCACAAGCTTCTGCCCCACGCCATCTACATAATTCTGCAGGGCCGGATTGCGGTAATAGCCGAATTGCCGTATTATCTGGGGATCGGCGCCGCGGCCGATACTAACCTCCTTAGACTCGCTTACCACATTGAATTCGCTTTCAAGGGTTACGGGATTGATTGAACATCCGGCTACCCATAGCAGGCACACACACACGGAAAGGTCTTTTATTCTTTTTAACATTTTTTACCTGCTCCCATGTTGCAATTGTTATTTTACATTATGACCATAAATCCCGCACCGCTACAAGCAGTTTTTTAAAAATTGCATTTACATACCCGCCGATAATGTTTAACATACCTGCACGATGATTTTTCAGGAGTTCTTTCCATGCTGATTCGTGAACGGCTTGAAGAAATTGAGCGCACCACCCTGTCGCCACAAGCAAAGCTGAGCTGCCAGAGCAGCGGCAGGCTGCAGCGGGAAAAAGAATGCGACCTGCGGCCCGCTTTTCAGCACGACCGGGACCGCATTCTGCATTCAAAGGCATTCCGCCGTCTGAAGCATAAAACACAGGTATTCCTTACCCCCACGGGGGACCACTATCGCACCCGCCTTACCCATACTCTTGAAGTGGCGCAAATCGGCCGCACCATCGCCAAGTCGCTGTTTCTCAATGAGGATCTGACCGAGGCCATAGCCCTGGGCCATGACCTGGGTCATACGCCCTTCGGGCATGCCGGCGAGGATGTGCTCAACAGGATCGTTCCCGGCGGGTTCCGCCACCCCGAGCAGAGCCTGCGCGTGGTGGATATACTTGAGCGGCTCAATCTTACCCATGAAGTGCGCGACGGCATTCTCAAGCACTCAAAGCGCGGCGGCCCGATCCTGCCGGATGACCTGGGGCTTATGCCCGCAACCCTGGAGGGGCAGATCGTGCGCATCGCAGACTCCATCGCCTATCTTAATCATGATCTTGATGATGCGCTGCGCGCCGGCGTTCTGACGGCAAAAGAACTTCAGGGACGGGGCGTCGAATTCATGCTGGTGCTGGGCTCGACTCATGCAAAGCGCATCGGCAAAATGGTGCATGACGTGATACAGGCCACCATGGCCTGCGGACTGAAGAAAATTTCCGCCAGCCCTGAAATACTTGATGCCGCGGCAAAGCTTCGGCGCTTTCTTGATGATCGCGTGTACAATGCCGAAACGATCTATACTGATTTTAGAAAGGCTTCGAAATTATTAACGGAGCTGTATTATTATTATGCTGAAAAACCCGATCAGTTTTATAAGGAAGCAGGCAGGAATTATCATTCCGGCAGCATTGCAACCGATGTCTGTGATTTTATCTCGGGCATGACCGACCGCTATGCTTTCAGCGCTTATGAAAAAAATTTTTTGCCGCAGCCATGGATGACTGTTTAACTGTTTCTCGTGAAGTTCGTCGCCGGTCAAAAACCTTTTCGAAAAATGTTTTCCCCGGCAGTGCTTTTTTTAAAAAACAATAGATATACTGGCTTGTTGTAACGGCAATCCACACGCTTTGTGAAATAGCTGTGGAAAAGCATGTTGAAAACCACTTTCGAAGCGTTAAAAAAGGCCTTTACGGCCTTTTGCTCAAAATTTGAGCAGATAATTAAATAAGTTAATTTAGATAGTTGGAATGCTCATTCATGAAAGCTGCAAGAATGACCATTTGAACATGGGTTTTCAACAGGATTTTTTTTATATCATTAAATTCGGCATGCTCGGTGCATTGTTTTGCGGTTTTATTCCGGCAAACAGCACATGCTGTTTATAAGCTGGAGAACTTGAAATACAGGGCCGATTACAGTATGCTTTAGCCTGGTCTTGACTATTCATTATTTTTGTTGGGCAGCCGGGGCGGGCAGGGCCGGCTGGCCGCTGAACTATTTTTAATTTTGATTACCCGGCATGCAGGCAGGAAAGGACAGATGGAAAAAAAGTCTAAAATTTATATAGCTGGCCATCTTGGATTGGTCGGCTCTGCCATACGCAGAAAACTTGAGGCAGAGGGGTATACAAATTTTGTGCTGCGAAGCCTGCATGAGCTTGATTTAACCCGGCAGCAGGATGTGCATGACTTTTTTGCAGCTGAAAAGCCCGACTACGTGTTTCTTGCAGCTGCCAAAGTCGGCGGCATTCGGGCAAATGATGTTTATTCTGCCCAGTTCGTTTATGAAAACCTTATGATTGAGTGCAATATTATTCACAGCGCCTGGCAGCAGGGAGTAAAAAAGCTTCTGTTTCTGGGATCCTCCTGCATTTACCCAAAAATGGCGCCCCAGCCCATAACCGAAGGCAGCCTCCTGACGGGACTGCTTGAAACAACCAATGAAGCCTATGCAATAGCTAAAATCGCCGGCATCGAGCTGTGCCGCATGTACCGCAAGCAATACGGCAGCAATTTCATTTCCGTGATGCCCACCAATCTCTATGGACCGGGGGATACGTATCACCCGGAAGATTCTCATGTCATTCCGGCTCTTATCCGCAGATTTCATGAGGCAAAAACGCAGGGGCTTTCGGAAGGGGTCTGCTGGGGAACGGGCAGTCCGCGGCGGGATTTTCTTTTCGTCGATGATCTTGCCGCAGCCTGTTTTTTTCTCATGCAGGCCTATAATGAAGACGGCCATATCAATATCGGCACGGGAACCGACCTGACCATCAGGGAAATCGCTGAACTGATTGCCGAAACCACGGGTTTTAAGGGCGGCATCGCTTGGGATACCTCAAAGCCAGATGGCACGCCGCAAAAGCTTCTTGATGTGTCAAAGCTGCACAAACTCGGGTGGCATCATACAATAGAGCTTCGCCTGGGGCTGAAAATCGCTTATGAGGATTTCCTCAAGCGCTATCAGTAGCTTGTGCATCAAGGCTTGAACCGCAAGAATGCCGGCTTGCATGGAATCCTTTCGCCGTACTATGGGGACTATTAGAGCATGTAACTTTATTCTGTAGCCGTTTATACCGGGGAATTTTTGGTTCATTCGCCCGGGCTATATTCTCGCAAGATAGGCCAAGAGGGGAAATACGCTCGTGGCCCGAACCGCACGGGCTGATTTGCTAAAAACTCCCCGGTGAACATATGGCTTCAGCATTTTGTTAAATGCTCTAGAGCATTTTCTTTTTTTCGTAGCCGTTTGCACAGGCAAGCTTTTGCTTCGTTAGCCCGTGCTATGCTTCTCGCAAAGAAGCCGGCGATGGTGGAATGCCAATGGCTCGAACCGCACGGGCTGCCTTCACCAAAAGCTCACCTGTGCCTGTATGGTTACAGTATTTTGAAAAATGCTCTAATAGAGCAGTAGTACTGCCGGGGTTGCTTTCGCCAGTCCGGGCAGACCACCTTCATTGCCGCGTCCTGCCATTCTGATTTTCCCTTGCTACTCCGCAACGATTTCTGCGTTGATAGGCTCACCGCCAGCAGCTCATACACTGCAGCGCAAGATTCGTATGTTGCTTGCGCTAAATCCGACGGCGGATTCAAGTTTGAAGTGCAGCAACTGATTGATGGCTTGGTGAGAGCGCACCAGCTTATCGAATTATACCTCAAAGGGGTTCACTGATTGTCCGCCGTCTCCTTGCAGAAATCATTGTACGTTCAGTCGCTTATGCTGTATTCTGTCCCAAAAATCACTTATTTAAAAATAAGCAATGAGATCCTTGAGCGTTGTTCTGCTTATAACACTGGGCATTTATTGTGCTGCCGCCGTTTTTATGCCGCGCGGCCTGCTTGCCGCCGGCACAAGCGGCGACCTTTCCGGCGTATGGAGCACCACTGACAGCTGTTTCCCTGATGCGCCGTATACGATGCTGCTCGACCAGCAGGGAAACAGTATTTCCCTGACGTCTACGGTCAGTGAAAATCCGAGCTGCAGCGGCATGGTAAGCGGCAGCTCAATCGATTTGACGTGCACGCACTCCCTGTCATCGGAGGAAACTTTTGCGCTTACGGGCACAGTGGATGACAATGACACAATTTCTCTGGCCTATGCGGGCTCATCAATCCCCTGTCAACTGACAAAGCACGACGGGATGGACCCGATGGTTCAGTCAATGCTGAAGTTCACCAATATGAGCGAGGCCATAAAGCCCCTGGGAGAGCGGACCCCCGCTCAAATGAGAAGGTATATGCGTCGGATGAACAGCTTTACCTTTCTCATTCCACCAACCCCTGTTGCAAAAGTCCGCAATATCAGTGTCCCCGGGCCGGGAGGGCAAATCCCGCTGCGCATCTACACGCCCGAGGGAGACGGACCCTTTCCGGTCATCGTCTTTTATCATGGAGGCGGATGGGTGCTGGGCACGCTTCCCATGGTTGATCATTACTGCAGGGTCCTGACAAAAGAGAGCGCCGCGATTGTCGTCTCGGTCGGCTACCGGCTTGCCCCGGAGCATGTTTTCCCTGCCGCGCTTGACGATGCCTACGCAGCTCTTGAATGGGTGGCACACAATGCCGCGTCCAGAAACGCAGATGCAGCCCGGATTGCCGTGGCCGGAGAAAGCGCCGGCGGGAACCTGGCTGCCGTTGTCTGCATGCTGGCGCGGGACAGGCAGGGGCCGGCCATACGCTATCAGGTGCTCATGAGCCCGGTTACAAATATTTCGGGAATGAAGACCCAGTCGTATAGCGACTATGCAAAAGGCTATCTTCTCACCAGGCAGTGGATGGAGGCTTTCCGCGGCTACTATTTACCGGACAGCGCAAACTGGACTAGCCCCCTTGTATCACCGCTTCTGGCAGACGACCTGACAAATCTGCCGCCCGCGCTGGTTATTACCGCCGAGTATGATGTTCTTCGGGACGAGGGCGAGGAATATGCCCGCAGGCTTAACAGCGCGGGGGTTTTAGCAAAAAATTTCCGCTGCGGCGGAGTAATCCACGGCTTTACCACAACCATGGTTGATTACTTAAGCCAGACAAAAGATGCAATCCGCCTGACTGCCCGGGAGCTTGCAAAGGTTTTTTAGTTGCCGGGAGTTTTGGATAAACTTTGAAATAAGCGTCGTTGGCAGTGGCTGGAAATTACAGCATTCTATGGAAAGAGTAAAATGACTAAAAGGACCTTCGGGTTTTCAGCAATTGGTTTTATTTTTTTGTTCACCGGCTGCAACTACGATCGAATAATCACCCTATCGGGGACAGTGTATGATGCGGAAACGGGCATGCCGATAGAAAATGTTAGTGTCAGTGATGGAAATTATGGAATGAGAAATTCAGCAATAACGGATTCAAACGGCAATTATAGTTATGAAACATACTGTGAGGAACATACTATCGAAATAACAGCAGATGGATATACAACAAAAAATCAGACTTTGTGTACTCCCTTTTTCCCCTCCTCGCAGCAAATGACGCTAGATATTATTTTAGAACACAATTAGTGTCACTTTTCGATAGTTGTTCCCCCGGCTATGAGGCAGAGTAAGAAATGAATTTACCGTGCCAGTATATCAGGATGAAAGGAGTTTTATGCACAAAAAAGCCACCATATTTTTTTTGCTCTTTGTTTTTGGCCTGCCCATGACCTCTCGCGCCGGAATTGAAAAATTTGGTGAAACGCTGAACTCACTCGGCGTCAAAGACATGCTTCCGCAAGCGGGAATTGATTTAGACCGGGCTGCCGAGTATCTTGACTGGGAGCGGCTGAATGTGTCACTCAGGGCGGACATGACAAGCCGGACCCGCATGCTCGGAAAGACAGTGCCGATTGACGCGGTTATTTACAAAAAAGGCATTACCGCTCTGCGCATTGATATCACCGGCGGGCTCCAGGTGCAGGAAGGCGCAAAAACCCTGTCGCTGGTAAACTGTTACCTGCTTGAGTACCCTCTGAAGGAGAAGGCTTTTGTCGTGTTTCCCCGGAAAAACGGCTATATGGAGCTTGATCCCGAAAAAATTAAAGCCATGCTGGGCGACATGATTGAAAAAAACAAAAAGAAGAAAGGCTCCGTGCAAAAAAAAGAAAAGCTCGGCATCGAGGAAATTGATGGCCTGCAGTGCGAGAAAATGCATATTGTTCAGACAACCGGCACAGGAGGCAAAAACGATATAACCACCTGGCTGGCTAAGGATCTTTCGGGCTTTCCCATAAAAACACTGCTGCAGTTTGAACTGCCGCGCGGCCAGACCGGCGCCAGCTCCATTGTCTTCAGCAACATTGTCAAGGGTGAGCAGGAAAGCCCCCTTTTTGAATTGCCCAAAGAGTATGAAAAGTATGATAATCTTGTCGAGCTTGCAACAGAAGGCAAAATGGGCTCACATCTGGAGAAATCCAAAGACAGAAGCAGGCCTTTTGAGCGGCGGCAGAATTGAGGCCAGCCTTTCGGAACATAGAGAAGCGCTTGTTGCTAGAGCATTTTTCTTTTTTTCGTAGCCGTTTGCACAGGCAAGCTTTTGCTTCGTTAGCCCGTGCTATGATTCTCGCAAAAGAAGCCGGCGATGATGTAATGCCAATGGCTCGAACCGCACGGGCTGCCTTCACCAAAAGCTCACCTGTGTCTGTATGGCTACAGTATTTTGAAAAATGCTCTAGGCTTTCCAAAGGCGCATGATGAGCGAGCAGGTTCTGCTTCGCTTTAACAGCATACACATTCAAGGGCGATTGCCGATTATGGAAAACGATACCTCCATCGATATAAGCATTGTGAAAATCAGGCAGGAGCCTACCGAGCTGTGCAAAATTCTCAAGTTTGAAAACCTGGTCGGCAGCGGCGGAGAAGCAAAATCAGCCATTGCCGAAGGCCACGTGCTGGTTAATGGCGCGGTCGAGACCAGAAAAAGAAAAAAAATTGTTTCAGGTGATGTGATCGAATTTGCGGGCAGGACCATTCGGATAATTGCAGATTGAAGACTGTGGGTTTGGCTGATGCAGCGGGGTACACATGGGCAGCGAAGCAGCAATAATCTGGAATGTGGTGCTGGGCGCTTTCGGGTTCGGCTATTTCATCTACGGCAAAAAGCAAAAGATGCTGCTGCCCCTTGTCTGCGGCATCGTGCTGATGGTGTTTCCGTATTTCGTGTCCAGTCCGACCGCCCTGGGGCTTATCGGCGCCGTGCTTGTGGCTGCGCCCTGGTTTATAAGATATTAAAAAATTGAGCTAGGGCATTTAACAAAATGCCCTAGCCATATGTCCCCCGGGGAGTTTTTGGTGAAGCAGCCCGTGCGGTTCGAGCCATTGGCCTATTTCCACAATTGGCGTATCTTGCGAGAATATAGCACGGGCGAATGAGCCAATAACTCTCCGGTGCAAACGGCTACAGAATAAAGTTAAATGTTCTAAAAAAGAGGCGGCGGTATGATCCGTCGCCTCTTTTTTATGCGAAATAAAATGCGTGCCCGCCGCCTGGCGTTACCGTGCCGGGCATCAGGTGCCGCCGGCAAGCGCCGCTGCCTTGCCTGCGATGGCCTTCAGCAGGTCAAGATAGGACGACTCGAATGCTTTCACGCCTTCGGCTTCCAGATCGGCATAAATTTTTGCAAGGCTTACACCTGCTGCTTCGATTTGCGCAAGCTTTGCCGGTGCCGCGGCAAGGTCTCTCTCAAGAGTATGGGCCACCACGCCGTGGTCGCGGAATGCGTCAATGGTTTTCGGGGGCAGGGTGTTTACGGTATCGGGGCCGATGAGGCTGTCCACATAGAGCACATCGCTGTAGGCCGGGTCCTTGGTGCCGGTGCTGGCCCACAAAACGCGCTGCAGACGGCCGCCCGCCGCCGCGATTTTTTTGAACCGCTCGCTAAAGAAAAGTTCCTTGAATATGCCGTAGGTAACTTTGGCGACCTGGATGGCAGCCTGGCCCCGAAGCGGCGAGCCGGGAGCGGCCTTATCAAGCTGCCCGTCAACCTTCGTATCAATGCGGCTGATGAAAAAGCTGGCCACCGCATGAATATCGGCCAGTGGCTTAACCTGCTCGATGCGGGCTTCAAGAGCTTCGATATAGGCAGTCGCCACCTGTCGATACCGTTCGGGATCAAACAGCAGGGTGGTATTGACATTGATACCCTCGGTGAGCAGCTGCCGCACGACCTGCAGCCCCTCAAGTGTTCCGGGTACTTTTATCATGATATTGGGAAGCCCGATCTCTGCAATCAGCGCCCTGGCCTGCGCAATGCTTTCTGCCACCTTGAAGGCAAGCTGGGGGTTGAGCTCGATAGACACAAAGCCATCTGTATGGGCGGTTTGTTCGTATACCGTCCGCAGCAGGTTTCCGGCATCACGGATATCCTGCACGGTCACGCCGTGATACACAGCCTCGGGGGCTGCGCCCGCGCAGGCGAGCTGCCGGATCTGATCGTCATAGTCAGCGCTTTTTGACACGGCATTCATGAAGATCGTGGGGTTTGAGGTAATGCCGCAGATGCCGTCGGTTTGGATCATCTTCTGGAGCTCGCCGTTATGAAGCTCGCGGCGCTGAATGTTGTCAAGCCACAGGCTCTGGCCTGCTGTCTTTAACTGAGATGTTCGTGTACTCATGCAAGTCCTTTCTCATTGGAGGGGGAGTTTTATTCTGAAAGTGGTCCAGTCAGCATCCGGGGGGCTTTCAACTTCGACAATGCCGTTGTGCATTACGGTGAAAAGCTTGACAATGGTCAGGCCCTGGCCGTGGTCATCTCCTGCGCTGCTCTGGGCGGGCCCGCTGTCCTGCAGAAAGCTTTCAATGACCCGGGGCGGCATGGAGCCCGTATTGCCGATTTCTATAACAGCATAGGGGCCGTCGGAGCTCAGGTGAATTTTCAGCATTCCCGCCTGCAGTTCCTCGATTTTGCGATGGGCATTATCGATGAGGTTGCCGATAATGCGGCCAACTTTCTTTTTGTCGGCGTTGATAAAAAAATCCCAGCCTGAAAAATTCTGCTCGATGGTAATATGGGGCGAAAAATAGTAGGCATCAAGCCGCTCGGCAATGACCTCGTTTAAATTGAACAGCTCCTTCTGTGCAAAGGGGATGCGGTCGGTAATGATATCGTTTACGGCAAGCATGCTCGTGTAGAGCTTGCGGTACAGGCTTTTCAGTTCTTCGGCAGTGGTCTCGGGCGCGGCGAGCCTTTTGGCGTATACTTTGGCGATGGCGCCGAATGACAGCATGAGATTGTAAAAGTCATGGCGCTCCTGGGAGCGGATGGATGCCTGTATGCACAGCTCGATGTCCTGAATGAGCGAGTTGAAAAACGAAAGGTCATCTTTCTCGATGGGGTTTGATTCCTCTCCGTCAAGAACCAGCACATTGGTGACCGCCTCGTTTTCATCCTTGAGCGGCACGAAATAAACATTGCGGATATGGCGGTTGCGGTACAGATCGCGCGTGGCGCTCATGCGCGGGTCGTTCTGTGCGTCATCGATCCGAAGGGGCTGGCCCGTTAGCCAGACTTCCTCAAAGGCGGGGTGCTCGGCAAACGGAAGCGTGACTCCGTAGCGGTGGGCAAGGGGCTCAAGCGGGTAGCCAGCAATAAGAACGGCAATATTGCTGCCCGAGCCGTCGTGGTCTATGGAAAAAAGGGCGCAACGCTTGACGTTTATGGTTTCTGCGATTTTGGCCACCAGCGAGCTCAGCACCTGGTCGAGGGACTGGGTGCGCTTGATGATTGCGATAAGCGCTTTGCGGCTTTCCTGGATTATCTGGGAGCGCTTTTGCAGAGCCTGCTTGCGTTTCTGGGCAAACACATAGCTGAATCGGCTCACGACGCTGGTGATAAGCTTTATCTGCTGCGGAAAGAAAGCCTTGTTTTTTTCTTTGAAATAGATCTGCAGCGTTCCGACCAGAACCTCCACGCGCTCTCCTGCCTCATAGTCATAGAGCTGGATGGGCAGGGCGATCATGGAGTTTATGCCCTCTGAGAGAATTTTTTCTTTTTCCTTGTACCTGGGCTCGGAGCTGATGTCCGGGACGCAGTAAGGGGTTTTTGTTTGGATAACCCAGCCGGCAATTGAGTCCTCCTGGTCGATTTCTTCCATGCGTTCGGCAGTCCAGTTGTAGGAGCCGCCGGCTATCATGGTTTTGCGCAAGGGGTCCCAGGTGCGGCAGGTTGCGGCATAGGCATTCATGAGCTGGGCCGTATTCATGCACAGAATGCTTAAGAGCTCATTAGCGCCGATATCAGGCGATATGTTCATGACGCCGTCGGCAATGCCGATAATCCGTTCAAGGTCGATCCAGGGGTTGTCAAGCAGATAGGCTATGCGATCATAATCGCTGCACAGAAATGGCAGTATAGCGCGCTTATCCGGAGACCGAAACAGCTCCAGCACGGCAGGGTTTTCTTCAAAATACTTTACTATATCGTTGTTATCTGTAGAGGTCATGGCGGGCCTTAGATGTATAGATGAGGTTATAGTATAAAAGCGGCAGGGTGTGCAATAGAAAAACCGGCGGGCAGGCAAAGAGGTTGCTGGTGCTGTGGCTCTAAAAGGTCGCTCAGCCGGGAGCTGTTATAAAAAAAGCCTTAAGGAATAAAACTCCTTAAGGCTTTTTTTAGTCTGAAAAAATTTAATTCGTCAAACTGACAGTTGCTCGCATCGTTATCGGAAAATCAACGCCGCCTGAGTAAAGGACCCCCACAAATAAAGCGCCGAAAGAGATCTGGGGCACAACAACGGTCGCTTTAAAGACTCCTTGCGTGGCGTAGACATACTGAAAAAAAGGCTGTGCTCCGGAGACATACCCTGTCACAAAATAAACAGCTTCCTGGCCTTGGGTTATGGGGGAGTTAAAGGCCAGGTAAATACTCAGGTTTCCTGTGGCAGCGCCCGTCATAAGAGAAAGAAGGAAGAGGGAATGCAGGCCCCCAGGGCTGCCAGCAGTTGCATTAAGATCAAAATCAACGGTTCTGGCATGATTTTCCGAAAGCACGATCACATCCGTACCCGGTACGATGCCTTGGGGAGCAACTTTTGCAAAACCCGCAGTGCCTGACAGCGCCAGAATGGCTACAGCCGTCATGAAAATGCCGGTAACTTTCAGTATGCTTTTCATTGCCCTCTCCTTTTTTTATGAGTTTCTTTCTGATGAATTTATTTGTCCTGCTGCCCGGTTTAGATATATGGGAAATACAACCCCCAGGCTTGCATCGCTGCGAAAATTGTTGCTATCATCGCTACGTCAAAGGCATATCAGCGCAAGGTTTTTTTTATCTGTAGCAGCAATATCCTTTTTTTGCCGGCAACTTTGCCCGCAGGGTTTTTCTTTCGGCACAACATACTGTGCGCAGTCCCAAAATGTATTTCCCCTTTTACTGCATTGTATGTGCTAATAAATACAGAATATCAAACATTTTGTCAATTGTTTCTGCGCAGTAAATATTTACGTTTGTTTGAAGCTGTCGGAAGAAATTGCAGTATTTTACTCCAGCTGGAGTTTGAAAGTATGCCCAAAGGCAGCGTGTTTAAAAAGAGCTGCACACCCCATCCCATGCATCGTAATTACATGAAGAATTGCTAATGTATGGTTTGTAAAGGAGGCGTGTATGAATTACCATGCTGTATTTAACCCTCCGCCATAGTTTGAGTTTCTCATTTTGGGGAAAATTTCATGCTTTCACCCTGGCGGTAACTATTCCGGCCGCAGTTGCCTCAAACCGGGGCGAGTAGTACAGCTATTCCTATATCATGCAATGTATCAGTAGTTTTCATTTTTAAGTAAAGTCGTCCGGCGTGATCGCGGCCCGTCTTGATTTTTATCGCTGTTTAATACGGGTTAGCATGCGTGCCAGCTATTCGGCCACGACTTTGCGCAACTGGAAAATATCGGACTGGCCACGGAGGATTTTCCAGATGCCGTCCTGCATCAGCGTTGTCATGCCTTCTTTGATGGCAAGGCTGCGAATATTTTTTATCGTTGAATTTTTGGCGATCAGGTCTTTCATTTCAGGTGTCGCCACCAGAAACTCATGAATGCCCGTGCGGCCCTTATAGCCCGACTTGACGCATTTTTCGCAGCCGCCATCGCGCGGCCGGCAGAGCTTCAGCTCTCCCATGCTTTTGAGCAGCTCATCAAAGGCCCCCTGCGGTTCACCATACATGTGCCGCAGCTGTTCAATTTCTTCGTCTGAAGGCGTATAGGGCTCCTTGCACTCGGAGCACAGCGTCCGGAGCAGGCGCTGTGCAAGAACTCCGAGCAGCGCGTCGGCAAAATCCATGGGGTCAAGTTCAAGGCCAAGAAGTCGCGTAATGGTTTCGGGGGCCGAGTTGGTGTGCAGGGTAGAAAACACGAGATGTCCGGTCAGGGATGCTTCGACGCCGATATGCGCTGTTTCTTTGTCGCGCATTTCGCCGATCAGGATGATATCGGGGTCGGCGCGCAGAAACGACCTGAGCGCCGCGGCAAAGTCAAAGCCGATGCCGGGCTGCACCTGCACCTGCTGGAGCCCCGGCTGGGTGATTTCAACGGGGTCTTCGGCAGTCCAGATCTTTACATTGGGCCTGTTTATATGCCCGAGAATCGCATGCAGGGTTGTTGTTTTGCCCGACCCGGTCGGCCCGACCACCAGAAAAATGCCATGGGGAAACTCGACCAGACGCTGCACTTCCCGGTCATTGCGCGGCGTAAAATTGAGTTTCTCAAAGGGCACCGTCTTGTCGCCGGCTGCCAGCACGCGCAGCACGGCGCTTTCGCCATGCACGGTCGGGATGGTGGCAACGCGCAGTTCAATGGCCTTGCCGCCGAGCTTGACGCCGATTTTACCGTCCTGCGGTTTGCGCCGCTCGGCGATATCAAGCCGCGACATGATCTTGATACGGGCGATAACGGCCCGGGTATGGGATGAGGGGATTTTGGTTATTTCTCGGCACTGCCCGTCAACCCGCATGCGCACGATTGCCGGATCCTTGCCCTTGCTGGGCTCGACATGAATATCGGAAGCGTTCAGCTTGACGGCGTCAATTATCAAGCGGTTCACCAGCTGCACGACCGCTGCTTCATTTTCACTGACGCCGCTGTCCGAGATATCGCCGTCCTCCTGCAGCACCTCTCCTTCAAGCTTGCCCATAATGGCTGAAAGGTCAGTGTTCATCCCTGGCATGTCTTGAATCTGGGTCGAGCCCTCACCGAGATACCGAAGAATATCCTCGGGAATGCCCACGCGAAAATCATAGCTGCGGGCGGAGAGCACCTGCTGCACCTCCATGATGCGGGTGAAATCATTGGGGTCGTCAATGAGAATAGTCGCCCGTTCATCCTTATATTCGACGGGGACCCACAGATGGCTTTTGAGATACAATTTGTTGAGGTTTTTCATGAGCTCCGGAGGCGGGGAAATATCAGGGTCATATTTCATGAACGGCACCTGATAGTAGCGCTCAAGAGATTCCCCTATTTCTTCCGGCGCCAGGCTCAGTTCGCTCATGAGCAGTGACTGTACCGACACTTTATCAGCCGCTGACTTTTTCTTTAGTTCTTCGAGCTTCTCATTGGTGAGCAGCTTGCAATGTAGAAGATATTCATAGGGGCCCTGTGTGGCCTGAAAATCATACTGAAATTTCTGGCCGATGACCTGCGCAAGCTCATGGGCTATTTTTAGCTCCTGATCGGTAAACGAGCTGCCGTCAAGGCGGTTGATGATCTGGAGCACCCCGAGCAGCGTACCTTTAAATTTAATCGGTACCACCACCATGGCGCGGGTGCGCATTCCCGAGAGCTGGTCAAAGCTGTAGTCAAAGCGCAGCTGGGGATGAATTTTGGCCAGCGAGACTTTATCATAGACATTGTCGATCCGGACCGCCTGCTGGCTTAAGGCGACAAAGCCGGCAATGGAGGTAGTGCTTAAGGCGACCCTGATTTCTTTAATGTCCTTGCCGGTTTTGTATTTGGAGACTATTTCCCGGTCATGCCTGCCGCGCTGGTACACGGTGATGCGCTCGGCATTCATGAGCGTAAGAATTTCCTTTTCCACATACGGCAGCACCTTCACAAAGCTTTCCGCCTCATGAATCACCTTGGCGATTTCATACAACTTGCTCTGGTATTCGGTATTGAGGGTGATTTTGGGCTGGGCAGGCTGTGGAGCGGCATTTTGTTGAGGGGCCGGTGCGGGCCCTGGCTGTGGTGCTGTTGCCATAGCAATACTCCCCTGCTGTGTTGTTGTTGTGGTTGTATGTATAAAATACTAGGGTATCTCAATAGTCGTGTCAATCTAAAAGGCAGTAGGGAAAAGAGAAGGAGGGGCTCGGGGTTCAGGTGGT
>Ga0073936_10006285_pt1 | contig 15714 bp, 18 predicted proteins | sample AliMusrvi5mmetaG_FD_87041 | JGI IMG/M metagenome (GOLD analysis project Ga0073936, IMG submission 87041) | Freshwater lake bacterial and archeal communities from Alinen Mustajarvi, Finland, to study Microbial Dark Matter (Phase II) - Alinen... | ecosystem: Environmental > Aquatic > Freshwater >... | reverse complement strand
TTTTTTGTGAAGTAATTGACTGAGTGTTATGCTGTCAATATACGCTATATCTTGTTATTATAAATAGACTTGATCGCTTCTTTTATCTTCATTCCGTGCCGTTTAAGTCCGACAGACTGCTAGGCAATTATAAGCTACCCGCAAATGAAATAAAAACAACTGAAAACTACAGTAAGGTTAGTATTACGTCACTTGATATCAATAACGTTCAACACAAAATAGAACAAGAAGAAAAGCATATAGAAGTCTACGCTACAATACCTAGCTCAGTAAACACAATCAATCATATAAAAATATTTCTTGAAGCCCTGAGTATATCACTAGGAAAATATCTACACCCCATACTGTTACTAACGGTTGACCCAAAAACGAGGACTGCCATTATTTACTCAAATGAACAAAACAACTCATCAAAAAAACTTTGGTCACCACTCCCACAGCAACAACTATATCAAGCAAAAAACCTCAACACATTAATAACCCAATACATCAACACGATAAATGAACCTCTAGCACCTATGTGTGGCTACTGGTATAGAGTGTTTGACGATTCAACCAGCCATATTGAAAACCAAGCACTTACGTTAACAACATGTATTGAAGGGATATTAAAAGAATATTTCTATGAATTGGGATTGCCTGACCAAAATTACATCAAGCTTTTAGAAGACGCAATCAATAAACTACAGACAAATAATATTGGTATTGATAGCAGAGTTTTAACAAAAATTATTACTTCTGCAAAAAATGCAAATCAATTTACTATTAAAGAGGCTTTAACTAAACTCAAAGATATTAACATATTAACTCAATATCATCTTAAAATCTGGAACAAAATCAGAAACAAATCCCATCATGCAGATATTCTTAACAATAATTCAGAAGATATCGAAAAATACTACACGCAAATAAACACCTGCCTTGAAATATTATACATCATAATCTTTTATCACATAAAGTATGAAGGCGAATATACGCAATATTCTGAAGATGGTTGGCCAACCAGTTATTTTGATAAAGAGAAGAAAAAACATCAATCGCCATTGTGAATATCTTTTAAATGTGAAAAATAATAAAAGAAGATCATCCAAAATCGGACAGCAATGCAAAACACAAACTCCTGATCTATACGCTTCTTAAAATGAAAATATTGTATGATCTTTAACCTGATAACTGAAATCTAGACTGTTATATATCCGTGCCAATTGGTCAATTAACTACTGTATGTTGTAGTCTCAAATAACGGTCGTTTAATTAGACGCTCTAAATACTTCTAATAATACAGCGTATTCACCCTTTTTCTGGTTTAAAAAACCACTTCAAATATTTTGCATTCCAATAACTCATAAAAAAGGGTGTTCTCAATACACGTAGAAACCCGCAGAAAAATAACCAGCCCACCACACATTATCGTCTACGCCCGCGTCTCGATGCTCAACCAATACTGAATCTGTGCTCGACGCTCTCAAAGCGGCAGGTGGCACCAAAACAGATCGGCTTGGATTTACCAAATTTAAATCATGGATACGCATATTGTCTGAAAGCTGAAGAGCAGGGAAGTCGGATTCCAGCTTACTCAACAATGGTGGCATCGATACCTCCACAACACAAGCGATTCCCAGGGGGATGATCTCAGTCTTTACCGGACTTGATCCGGAGAGGCTTGCCGGGTTTATTACGTTTCAACGCGATGACTATACCCTTCCGAGGATGGCCTATTTGGTTGAATATATCCTTATGATTTTTCAAGGATAAACTTGGGGTCAACACCCAGGGTTTTATAAAGTCGTTTAGCCAGTTCCATATTGACCTTACGTTTGCCGTGCATGACCTCTGAAAGGCGTGTATCGGTAATTCCCAGCAGTTTTGCCATATCCTTGCGTTTCATCTGCTTCTCAAACATTTTGAGTTCAATCACGTCAGGCAGGGTTTCCGGATTTTTGATCACCAATGACATTGGCATTGCAGTATGACGATCTTCGTACTCTTCGATGGCTTTTGCCAGTTCAGCGATCTTGCTGTCGTTAGCTGCATTTTCCCCATCAGGGAAGGCGTTCATTAAGGATTCAATCGTTATGAGCGCTTTTTCATATTGAGCAGCAGTTCTGATATTCATTCTCACCTCTTTTCGTTTACTCTTGCTGAATGGTTGCAGGGTCGATTTGGTCATAGGCTTTATGGCTGCCGATAAACTTGATGAATACAGTTCTTGAAGAAAAACGAATTCTGGCAACAATGCGGTAATGATTACCCTTTATGTTGAATACATAGCGCTCGTTAGCAATGTAGTCAGCGGTCAGAAATGTCGTTTTCAACTCTGCATGGTTTCTCCAGTCTGCAGATTTTACCTTGGCATACCATTCATTGAGTGCTGGTATCGCGTCCGGGTATTTTGCTCCGAAACTGTTTAAGGCTGATTTTTTAATGATAACCATCAAAGCACCCTTTGTCCTGATTATTACTAAAATCGAAAATAAATTACATTATTCAAAAAAAATCAAGAATACGACAAGAAAGAATACTGGAGCTCTCTTCTATTTCAACTACTCCCCCGAAAGTCCTGGCAATAATCCAAGTTTCTGCTTCAGTTTGCTCTAATGCGTTTTCGTGCAGATTCGGAACATCAGCGTTTCGACGATCGAGCAGCTGAAGAGCAGGGAAGTCGGATTCCCGCTCATTCAACAATCGCGGCATCGATACCTCCACTAGACAAGCGCTTCCCAGGGGGATGATTTCAGTCTTTACCGGACTTGATCCGGAGAGGCTTGCCGGGATTAATTCGTTTCAGCTTTATTGCAGCCATGGTTTCCGTGTCGATGCGAAAATGAATTTTCTGTTTTCCCATCAGTATATCACACTTATTCACCTTCACATCCTTCATTGTAAGCTTTATGACCTTGCCGCTGTTTCCTTTTGCAATGGCATTGGTTGCGATCCTAGGAATTTTTGTGATAAGAGTGTCGAGCCCTAGATTAAGCTTTGCTGCTACAATATCCCGAAGCCGGGTGTGCAATAGATCGTCCCCCTTGTTTACAAATATGTTGGTGGCTTTGACGGCAAAATCGAAGTTACGTATTTTCAGTGTCTGCGTAGGAACATCGAACTCAGGATGACCGATGAGAAAGAAATCTCCCGTGAGATCCTTCCCGGTCTTCACTGCAACTGCCAACCCGTCCAGGGAAGCATAGGCATTGATATTTTTGATGGAGATAGTATAGTTCCGTAAATACCCCTTTACCGAGATATCCTTTCCCGTCACCAACTCATCAAGTCGCTTGTTGATCTCATCAAAAGAGGTATATGCATAGATGTAAATATGGGATAGTGGATCCCATGCCTGTGCCTTCATTAGTTTGAAAGCCGGAAGAGGATTGGGTCTGGGCAGATTGGTGGTGTCTGTCATAACCATCATTTTCGCTTTGATGTTTGTAAAACAGACGATGCTGGACTTCTCCAAATGAAAGTCTTCCTTCATATCTCTGCAAAGAAACCTTATCCAGACAGGGGTAGGCTTCCGGCTGACAAGAATCGGATTTTGGATGTCGACCCATATTTCAGCGATCGTATTCTGGAGCGATACACCCTTGTTGATTTCCCGGTCGAGCATGGCCGTCAGCCCATATTTCTCTTCTTTGATAAGGTTATCGAGCGTACCAGTAAGGTTTTTTTTGAAAGGACCGAACTGTACCTCCGGTTCGGTAATCCAGCGATAGCTTTTTAATCTGAACTTCGTCTTCAGATGCCATGAGTTATCGAGAGTGACCGGTGATGAGAGAGTAACGATGAGGCTGGTTGACACCGGTTTTACCAACTTCGTGAACAGATTCCAGAAGCGGCTTTGGATCAGACGGGCTTCAATCGTCAACGGAAAAGTACAGACCAGTTCCTTACCGGTCGAACTTATTTGGATGTTGCTTGGTTTGATGAGTGCTAAGGCAATCCGCTCTTTTTTCGACTCCTGAAGATACAAAGTCGTTTCAAGGAAACGACCGCTGATCTTTCCGTTAAGAAAATCTGACAGGGTTCTTAAATCGAGAGTAATCGGCAGATTGAAGCTGGATTCAGGAACGTCAATATTCAGGATATCAGTCGCCGCTTTCGGAGGCGCGAACTGTCTCTGACTGAAAAAATAATAGAGACCTGAGCCAATCAAAGCAAGAACAATTCCGCTGATAATGAGAGTTTTTTTCATTGCTCGCAATTATTGAAACGAGAAGTGAGCTTCGCATTTATGCACATTGTGCATAAAAAGCTTTAATCCACGAAGTGATTATTCCAGGCGAAAGTGTACCAAGTATCCTGCTGCAAAACGTACCACCTTTTGCTTGCCAGATTTGCTTTTAAAAATTACAAAATTTTTTCAAATTTCTTTTTCTTCATTGATGCACCTTTCAACTCAAACCGGTGAGCAGTGATAGAGAGATTATCCTTTGTGGTAATCGTAACGTTCATAACTCTTATATTATCTTTCTGTATTGCAGTCCAACTCATGGTACAAAGGGTATTTGTTTCTTAATCTATAACTCTACCGGATCGCGGTGATTTCGCTGTAAATCGTTTTTTTTAATAGCTTTCGCTCTTTTTTATATCTGGAACTGATTCGTGAAATGTATTATTATCTGTAATCACCTTGCCGCTTCACTTTGACAGTTCATTTCACTGGGAGCTTATCATGTTTTTTCTTCAATCCTTACTTTCCGGAATACTGACCGGCGGCGTCTATGCTTTGGCCGGAATAGGTATGTCCCTTGTGTTTGGCGTCATGAATATCAGCAACTTTGCTCATGGCGATTTAATGATGCTGGGAATGTATCTGGCATATTTTGCCTTTACCCTCCTTCATATTGATCCCTATATATCGCTTCTGTTGATTATACCGACAGCCTTTCTGTTCGGTTTTATTATTGAAAAAGTATTTATCCACAGGATTATCACTCATCCCCATCAAAATCAGATCCTTTTAACCATAGGTCTTGGTCTGATTATGAGTAATACAGCACTTCTGGCCTTTACCAGTGACCCGAAGATTTTAACGACGTCATACTCAAGCAGTGCAGTCAATATTGGAGGTATTTCGTTATCAGTTCCCTTGTTGTTGTCCTTTGTCATTACGACCGTGATTACCGGAATCCTCTTCCTTTTTCTTTCAAAAACCACGACAGGTCTTGCGTTGTGGGCCACAAGCCAAAACAGAGAGGCTGCTCAGTTGATGGGCATTAACGTCGCGAAGATGAGTGCTATCGCCTTTGGTCTCGGCACTGCTCTGGCTGCAACTGCAGGAGCGCTGATAGCTCCGACCTATTATATTCATCCGATGGCCGGCCATACCTTCCTTCTGAAGGCCTTTACAATCTGTGTTCTCGGCGGTCTTGGCTCGGTTGTCGGAGCAGGATTCGGAGGCATTATTATCGGGGTTGTCGAATCAATGTCTGCAACCTACCTCTCAAGCGACTGGAAAGATGTTGTAGTTTTCATCATCTTTCTGGTGGTTCTGCTGCTTCGTCCTCAAGGACTGTTAGGTAAAAAAGGGGAGCAGTAAATGAAACAGATTATAATTATTGCGGTTATTACCGTTGCAGCTGCCGTATTGCCGCTTTTGATAGGTGATAGTCCCTATTTTATTGGAGTCATGATTTCAGTGCTGATGATGGCGGCACTCTCTTCGGCATGGAACATTCTTGGTGGTTATGCAGGGCAATTCAGCTTTGGACACGCAGCCTACTTTGGAGCCGGTGCCTACACGACCATGATCCTGATTTCCAGGTTCAATTTCAACCCGCTTGTCAGCATGGTGGCTGGTATCATTGTTGCCTGCATTATTGCCTTGATTACAGGCAGCATTGTGTTCAGGTTGCGCGGTCATTACTTTGGTCTTGCCTCAATCGCTGTTGCAGAAATTGTCCGCCTTTCGGCGCTTAATTTCGATTTTACCGGGGGAGCGCAGGGGATTCTGCTTACTGACGTCTCTTTGTGGGGCCTTGACCTCAACAGCAAACTTCCATTTTTTTATGGAATGCTTATGGTGCTTGTTGTCACGCTTGGCATAACGCTCTATCTCAGGACATCGAAAACCGGATTTTATCTGCAGGCTATCCGTGAAGATCAGGACGCCGCTGCCTCTCTGGGTATTAATCTTTCATTCTATAAAAACAAAGCCTTACTGATTTCTGCGGCGTTGACATCCGTTCTTGGAAGTCTTTATGCTGTCTATATCCGTTTTATTGATACCTCCGCAGTTCTTGACCTTCGCCTTTCAATTGAAATCATTCTGACTGCGATTATCGGAGGGGTCGGGACCTTATGGGGACCGGTTCTCGGGGCGGTGCTGCTGGTGCCACTCGCTGAAGTTCTGCGATCAAACGTGATCGGGGATGCTCTGGTAAAACAGGGCATAGTATCGGAAACATCAGCACTCGGAGTCTTTCTTAAAGAGCACTTAGCTCATGCACACGTCCTTGTTTACGGAATCATAACGGTACTTTGCATTCTATATATGCCAAAAGGTATTCTTGGGCTTTTCCGGAGGAAAAAATGATACAGCATCTTCTTCATATCAATCATGTTTCCAAGCATTTTGGCGGCAATGTTGCGGTTTCGGACATCAGTTTTTCTGTTGATGAAAAGCAGATCTTTGGACTTATCGGTCCTAATGGAGCAGGCAAGACAACCTTGTTCAACTGCATTTCAGGTTTTTATCCTGTAACCTCCGGAGATATCATTTTCGATAACAAAACAATTAACAACCTGCGTCCGGATGAGGTTTGCCATTTGGGCATGGCACGCACCTGGCAGAGGGTAAAGCCGCTCGGAAGTCTGACAGTTCTAGAAAATGTGATTATCGGTGCGTTTTCTATTACAAATTCGATGAGAGAGGCTGAAGCGATTGCAATGGAACAGTTACAATTAGTCGCTCTGACTGATTTCTCAAAAAAAACCGCAGGATCGCTTTCTATAGGCCTCAAGAAAAAACTGGAGCTTGCAAGGGTGCTGGCGACTAAACCTAAAATGCTGCTTCTTGATGAAATTTGCGGGGGGTTGAATCATACTGAAACCGATACCATTCTCGACATCATCCGTGAGGTGCGAAACAAAGGCGCGACCATTGTTTTTATTGAGCATGATATGAAAGCAGTTACGGCTATCTGTGACTGGATAGTTGTTCTTAATTCAGGCGAAAAGCTTGCTGAAGGTACGCCGGAAGAGATTACAAGGAATCCTGAAGTTATAGCTGCATACCTCGGAGGTGGTCATAATGCTTAGTATTAAAAATCTCAATGCCGGATATGGCGAAATGCCTGTTCTGAAGGATATCAGCATTACGATTGCCCAGGGTGAGATCGTCTCTGTTGTCGGAAGTAACGGTGCTGGTAAATCAACACTGCTCAAAGCGATTTCAGGACTCATAAAGTCAAAAGGCACAATTACTTACAATAATGAATCGCTTCATAATCTTCCAGCTCATACGATAGTTCAGCGGGGGATTATCCATGTTCCGGAAGGCAGAAAGATCTTTCCTGAAATGAGTGTTACTGAAAACCTTATTATGGGAGGCTTTCTTCAGAAAAAAGATCGCAAACAGAACATGGAGAAGGTTTTTGCCTTGTTTCCTAAGCTTGCTGATCGACGCAATCAGCTTGGAGGCACCATGTCCGGTGGCGAACAGCAGATGCTTGCAATAGGAAGAGGATTAATGGGCAATCCGAAACTTCTTCTTCTTGATGAACCAAGTCTTGGATTGTCGCCGTTGTTCACCGAAGTGGTTTTCAGTACAATTCAAACCATCAACAAAAGCGGCGTTACCGTACTTCTTGTTGAACAGAATGTTTATCAGTCATTGAAAATCAGCAATAGAGGATACGTGATTGAAATTGGAAGTATTGTCCTTACCGGAACCGGTGAAGAGCTTCTGAATAACCAGGACGTCAAGAAGGCGTTTCTGGGGATGTAAGCAAAAACCATTTACCAATTGATCATTGCCTGCATCAGTTCAAGCAGTTTGCTTTTGCTTATTGGTTTGGTAATGAAGGCGTCGCATCCAGCCTTTATTGCTTTATCACGGTCTTCGGGTGCTGTAAAGGCTGTCTGGGCGATAACGGGAAGGCCGGGGCGGATCTTTTTGATTTGACGTGTTGCTTCATAACCGTTTAAGAGTGGCATTTTTATGTCCATAAGCACCAATTTGATTTCAGGGTGGAGGTTTGCAAGGTCGACCGCTTCCTGACCGTTACGGGCATAAAGGATGGTTATGGCTTCGTCTTTCAGTATCTTTTTGAAGAGAATCCTGGTTATGTCGTCATCTTCAGCAATAAGTATTATGAGGTTTGGTGCCCGCATGGTTGGTTCGTTACAGCCAGAAAAGTTGTAGGGCAGGGTGAACGTGAAGGTTGTGCCCTTGCCCTCGACTGAATCGACCCTGATAGTTCCGCCAAGCATGGCAACATACCCTTTGGCAATGCTTAAGCCGAGTCCGGAGCCTTCAATTTGCCTGGTTAAAGAGTTATCAACCTGAATAAACCGTCCGAAAATCCTTTGCTGCATGGCAACTGGTATACCGATGCCGGAATCTTTGACATAAAACTCAAGCATGCCGTTCTGCATGGTATACCCTATATCAATGCCTCCTGTAAAGGTGAATTTCAGGGCATTGTTGACAAGGTTTGTCAGTATCTGGGTGAGTTTTGCGCTGTCGGTTTTGATGATGCTTTCGCTGTCAGAGAGCCCTGGTGTGCACGATAACCTCAACCCTTTTTTGTGGATTGCAAGTTTGAAAAAGGCGTTAAGATCCTGCAGTACCTTGTTGACGTCGGTGTCAACCTGTTGTACCGTGGTCTTTCCTGCTTCAATACGTGCAATATCGATGATCTCATTGATGAGTGTCAAAAGGCGGATGCCGCTTTGATGAATGAGGTTAATATACTCCGCCGATTCGTGCTGCGACAGTTCAGGGTTCGTCAGCAGTTCGGAAAAGCCGAGAATGCCGTTCATCGGGGTTCGCAGCTCATGGGTGATTGTGGCAAGAAACGCTGATTTTAACCGGTCGGTCTCTTCGGCTTTTTCTTTGGCTGCGACCAACTCAACATGCATCTGTTTCTGAAGAGTGACATCATTAATAATGGCATAGAAGAGCTCCTTGCCTTCAATATTGATCTTTGTGATGAAGGCCTCGATATCACGAAGAGAGCCGTCTGCTATGCGATGCTGGAAGTCAAAGGGATGTTTTGTCGACAACCTGTGCTTTTGGATTTCTATAATTGCCTGTTCAGGAGGAGTTGTACTGATATCCATCATGTTCATGGTGCAGAGTTCTTCAATGCTCCAACCATAAAAATCAGCAGCAGCCTGATTAGCATCGATGATGTTGGTAGTGATGGCGTCAATAACCAGTGTCACCAATAAATGCTTCTCGAAAAGGGTTTTGAAGCGATCTTCGCTCATCTTCAGCTTTGCCTCTTCAGCCAGTTTATGCGCAGTGAAATCGGTGCCAATACCAAGAAGGAACGAACGGTCGTTGATGATAATTCTTTTGGCTGTGAGTTTATGCCAGCAAAATTCAGGCCCACCGTGGATAAGAATTCTCACTTCGGCGGAATCTTCATTGCCGGTTTCCATGACACACCTGAATCGTTCGGAGACAAAAGCCCTGTCATCGGGGTGAACGGTCTCTAAACCAAAGGTACCGGGCATTTCGCTCTCTGGTTTACCGACAACAACATCTCGCTGATACGCATTCCACTCGACATATCGTCCTTCGGGATCAAGCATAAAGAACGCGCCAGGAATCTGCTCGATAAGGACACTACTGACAACTTGCAACTTTCGAGCTTCGTTTTCAGATTTCTTCTGATCAGTGATGTCATGCCTTGTCATATGAATTTGTGACAACATGCCGTCGCTGTCAGCTATGGGCGAAAACATAATTCGCTTACACCTTCCGTCTTGTACATCATCAAATATGACGGCTTTGCCAGTACATAAAGCTTCATCAGCCTTTTTTCGGCGATCTGCAGCCTGCAGGGGAGAAATAAAGTCGTAAGCGTTTTTTCCGATGCACTCTTCCACCTGCATGCTGAACCTTGCAGCGAAAGCCTTGTTGGCCTCAAGGATCGTGCCGACACGAGCCATAACAAATGAAGGCTCAATGGTATCAAATGCAGTGAGGAGTGTTTTGTAGCGTTGCTCAAAACTACCGTTACTATTGGTTGTATTATCACTATTGTACAGCATATCAGCGTGCCATGAGATGGGTAAAAAATATGTTCCCGTAAATATTATATACGTAATATTGTTATAAGTTTATGGAAATCTTTGAGCAAGCAAAGCTCGACTCAGTTGCTGAGTATCTAACTATTGCGGGACAGGTAGAGTTTTGGGCTCAGGTTCGTAGAACGTCGCTTGAAAATCCTGATTTTCCTGTGGATTACATTGTTCTTTCTCTCACCTCACTGAAAGAATCAAGGGAAGAGTCGATACCGTTTATTCCCAGGAGTGGTCGTGGATGGTTTTGTCGTTACCTTTAAGCTTTACATAATATACATTATACGATACACAAATTATACACCACATGTTTATACAACCAAAATCGGACGATAATGGGTGTGAATTGTTTCGTTTTATAGGTTTGTTGTATAATGTATATTATGTAAAGCTGCGAGTCTTAACATTTGCCTGTATTCTAAGCTTATTAGATCCTTCACCTACGGTTCAGGATAACAGGTGCTCTAGTCAGTGATAGGACAAATGGCAGTTATGCGATACTCAAAGATAAATTTTAGTGCTGATGTGAGATGACAAGAAGATGTTCTACCAGTCGTCTGAAGAACCGCCGCCGCCAAAACTTCCGCCGCCGCCACTGAAACTGTCGTCGTTGCTGCTTCCGCCACCGAAACCTCCACCGCCTCCAAAGAGACCTCCTCCGAAGCCGCCGCCAAAAAATCGTCGAACAATCTGAAATATCACATAGATGACGAAGAAGATGATAAAAAGCAAAGGCATTGACGGCGAATCTCCATTCCGTTCAGCCTTGGGTTTTCCCTTGTATTCTCCATGAACTGCAGCAATAATTGCAGCAACTCCTTTGGTGAACCCAACGTCAAATTGGCCGGCTTTAAACGCCGGTACAATCTCATCTCGTGTAATACGTCCTGAAACAAGATCAGTCAACTTGCCTTCAAGACCGTAACCGACCTCAATGCGCACCTTATGGTCATCTTTTGAAACAATAAGCAACACGCCGTTATCTTTGCCTTTCTGGCCTATCTTCCAAGCCTCTGCTACCCGAATGGAAAAATCCTCTATCGGATCGCCTTTAAGCGATGGAACGGTAAGAATAACAATCTGTGTTGATTCGGCGGTTTCAAACTGCTTGAGCTTTGCCTCAAGGTCAGCTTTGACAGGAGCGGAAATCATTCCGGCATAATCGTTTACCCGTCCTGTAAGGGCTGGAACCGCAAGGGCGGCAAAGAGAGTGCTGAACGCCGTAAACTGGAGTAATACAACAAGGAGGATCGTGGAAACAATCCACGATCCTCGCTTCGCCAATGGCGTCATGGTACTGTTCCTAATCAGAATTTTACCCCCGGTACGACTTTAGCTGCAGCATCAGCCCTAAAGTACTCTTTGGGTTTCAGCTTCAACATTAGTGAGTTTGTCAGAGAGTTAGGAAACTGCCTGATTGAAAAATTAAATGTCTCAACAGCTCCATTATATCGCTGACGAGCAACGCTTATGCGGTTTTCAGTTCCTTCAAGCTGATTTTGCAGGTCTCTGAAGTTCTGGTTTGCCTTGAGTTCCGGATAACGCTCAACCGATACAAGCAGACGTGAAAGCGTTGAGGAGATATTTCCCTGAGCTTCACGGAATTTTGCCATGGCAGCAGGATCACTGAGCATTGCAGGTGTAAGTTGAATACCGGAAGCTTTTGATCTTGCATCAATAACTGCTGTCAATGTCTCTTTTTCAAAGTTTGCTGCCCCCTTGACTGTAGCCACAAGATTCGGGATGAGATCCGACCTGCGCTGCAACTGAGAATCGAGATCACCCCAAGAGCGATTTACAGCCTCTTCATTCTGCTGAATGCTGTTGTATCCACAACCTGAAAGTGTGCTGAAAAAAAGAAAAAACGCAATAAGTTTAGCCAATGTAGCCTTCATGAATATCTCTCCTCACTTTTATTGATCCAGTTATATGTCATACGTATTAAGAATTTTTAACAGCTTAAGCCTCTTCTTCTTTTTTAGCAGCTGTTGCTTCAGCAGGTTTCTTGGAAGGCTCAGGAGCCTCAACGGCTTTATGAAACTCGTCTTCAAGGTCTGCCTGTGCTTTTTTAAACTCCTTCATGCCTTTCCCAAGGCCTCGCATCAGTTCCGGCAATTTTTGAGGACCGAAAAACAAGAGGACAACAAACAGAATAAGGAGTAATTCCTGTCCACCTAATCCAAACATAGCGGATTCCCTTTTCGTTAATTTGCAAATAAACTTCTTATACCGTTCAAATATACGATTGATACAAGTTTTAAAACAATAGATTTTTTCCTGCCGAACCTCCTGGAACTTCTGGCCGTAACTCTCTCTTTAACGCAAGGAGAACAAACACACTCACCTGTTTAGAGCGTTGTAAGGTCAGCAACAACTCCGGCCGCTTCATTGAGCAGCACGTCCTTGTTCAACTCTTTGGTGACATTCTGATCCGGAACCCACTGCTTCTCAATCTGTTTTATGGTTTCTATTTCCGATTTAAACGCTGTATCCTGAAGCGATACCGTCTTTTTTTTGCGTATCAGGTCAAGAGTAGTCAGATCATGCAGATAGGTCTGATACAAGGCATTTTTTGTTGACCGTTCAACCTCTTTCTGACGCAGCAGATTGATTTTTGCAGGGTTGATCTCTCCCGTTGGATGGTACAATGCCGGGGTGATAGTGCTCCATGGCAGACTGCTGGTATAGGTATCCTCGCCAATTGTCGTTGTGTCGATCATTGATGGCATGGTAATATCAGGTACAACGCCTTTATGCTGGGTACTGCCTCCGGATACACGGTAAAACTTTGCGATAGTAAGCTTTATCTCTCCAAGCTCAGGGGACTTTTCAAAAAAAGTAATCGGCCGTGCAATTTTGATGATGCTTTGAACAGTCCCCTTTCCAAACGTTCTCTCGCCAATGATAACTCCGCGGCCGTAGTCCTGAATTGCCGCAGCAAAAATTTCAGAAGCAGAGGCGCTGTAACGATTGACAAGCACGGCAAGAGGTCCGCTGTACTGTTCTCGAGTATCCTCGTCGTTGAGCACTGTATTGCCATCCTTTGCATTGCTGATCTGCACTACCGGGCCGCTTGGGATAAACAGGCCTGAAACTTTGACAGATTCTTCGAGCGAGCCTCCACCATTGTTGCGAAGATCTATGACGATGCCATCGACATGCGCAGCTTTCAGCTCATTCAGAATACGGTTGACATCATTGCTTGTACTGGTATAAGTGGTAGTGTTCTTTTGCTGACCTTCAAAATCAAGGTAAAATGATGGTATGGTAATAATACCGATTTTCTTGCCGCCCTCTTGAATAATGCTTTTCTTTGCAGCTTGTTCCTCAAGATCCACTTTGTCTCGCAAGAGTTGAACTATTTTTGCTGGGCCACGACCAGCCTGACTTGCAGGAAGGACTTTCAGGCGGACAACCGTCCCTTTTTTCCCCCGGATAAGTTTTACAACATCATTGATTCTCCAGCCAATGAGATCAACAATCTCAGTTTTTTTCCCCTGACCTACACCGACAATTTTATCACCTTTTTTCAGGAGATTGCTGTTAAATGCAGGCCCTCCCGGAATAACCTCATTAACAACGGTATACTCACTTTCGGTCTGCAGTTTGGCACCGATCCCCTCAAGAGAACGACTCATGTCAATCTGGAAGTTTTCGTACTCGTCGGGCGAAAAATAGCTTGTATGGGGATCGAACGATGTCGTCAGAGCATCTATATATGCCTGGAATGCATCATCCGGTTTCTGTCGGTTCAGAAGGTTCAATCTGCTTGAAAAGCTTTTGGCAAGTGCGGTGCGAATGTTCTTGCTGCTTTCACCCGAGTATTTTTGGTTAAGCCACTGGTATTTAAGCTCTTTTTTCCAAAGATCAGTAAGATGGTTCACGTCTGAAGGCCATGGATCAACCTTTCGTTCAAGGGAAAGCGTTTCAGGTATTGCAAAATTAAAATGAACAGTATCAACGGCAGCCCTCATGAACCGCATCTTTTCTTTTGCCCGCCGGAGAAAGAGGTTATAGATGGCAAACCCGGCATCTGCCTGTCCGGCAAGAAATTCATCATCAATCCGGGTTCCATAAGCTTTTCTGAGACTCTCAATATCGCTTGCAAGAAAATAGCTTCTGCTTCCGTCAAGATTATCGAGATATCTGTTGAATATCTGAGTTGAAAGGGAGTCATTAACCGATACCTTTCTGTAGTGGTTTCGCAACAAATATTGAGTGATATATTTGCAGGCCTCGTCCTCAGTTGCGGTGGGCTTGAGTGTGACACTGGCTTTGACAGATGCAGCAGGAACTGTATTTCTGGCAAAGCCAGGAACTGTGCACCACAAAACAACGATAATAAAAAGAAGACTTTTTTTCAGCATGCTTTTGTCAATGTGAACTATCGTTAAAACAGGGCAAACAATTTCTAGGTTGAGCACTATATTGTACACATGCCGGGCATTGTGTACAATATAAGAAGTGCTTTACCTGTAAAAGAAGAAATAAGTTATAACCCGTAACACTGATTATGAGTATACCCAGACATGCGCTGGTGGAATATTCTGCAGTACAAACCGTTTGCGTTTTTTACTTTCGAAATTAACCTGTTCTAAGGGGTCACTAAGTCCATAAGTAAATATAACGCACCACTTTAACAATCCCTTTTCATAGAGATCATTGAGCAGGGGAATAAACGACAATTTGAACGGGTTGTTAATGAGTGGGATTGATACAACCAGGCCAACACGCTCATCAATTTTTTTCAACTGTTCCAGCGCGCATGAATTGACAACATCTAAATGAGGATAATTTTGTTTCAGCAAGACACAGAATTCCTTGTCAATTTCGACTAATACGGGGTTTAAACTGGAGATATGCTGTGTTAAAGCACCTGTCCCAGCACCGATTTCAATGACAGTTGCCTGATCCAACTCTTTGACTGATTTATAGATAGCTTTTCCCAAATATTCGGAAGAAGGTATGACTGACCCGACGGTTTGCGGGTTTTTCAAATACTTTTTCAGAAACAGTATCTTTTTACGCATTTATTATTTTCCATTAATATTGATCAGGACATGTAAACTGCCCTACTAACTGTATTTTTATTGCTTCTCAACGATGAGTCAAGCTGTATCGGTCGTGAAGCACAAAATAGTATCAAACAGGATAAAACCTATTTCAGCTCAATCAAAAATGCGCTGAGAGGTTTTCGCCTTTAATCCGTCAATGTATATAATAAAAAAAGCCCATCTTTTAACAAGGGGCTTTATTGTCGATAAAACTTAAAACTAAGATTGCTAAGAAACTATGGAAAAAAGGAGATTGGGATCACAAGGATTAATCGTATCAGCCCAAGGACTGGGCTGCATGGGAATGTCTGATTTTTACGGTCAGCGAAATGAGGCGGAATCCATTGCAACGATACATCATGCGATTGAGTCGGGAGTGAACTTTCTTGATACCTCCGACATGTAC
>Ga0073936_10006281_pt1 | contig 15717 bp, 16 predicted proteins | sample AliMusrvi5mmetaG_FD_87041 | JGI IMG/M metagenome (GOLD analysis project Ga0073936, IMG submission 87041) | Freshwater lake bacterial and archeal communities from Alinen Mustajarvi, Finland, to study Microbial Dark Matter (Phase II) - Alinen... | ecosystem: Environmental > Aquatic > Freshwater >... | reverse complement strand
GGTCGTCATCGACCCCGCCACGGTCCGCGGAAGCCGCGACATAGAGCGGTTGGCCGTGGTCGATGCCGTCGTCGTAATGCACCCCCTTTGGCTGGTTGGGGGCGTAGTTGGTTTCGCCCCAGAATTCTTCTGCGGCCTGGATCAACGGCCGGAGGCGGATCTTCTGCTTCTCCGCCAGTTCCTGATCCAGTTTGAGCGACTGGGTCGCGCCCGCAAAGAGGACCGCCGTGCCTTCCAGCCTCCGCGTGAATTCCGTGGTCGGCAGAATTTCTCCGGTCACCTCCCGCAGAATCCCCGTGGTGAATGGAAGCTTGACGGTCCGGAGAACCCGGTCGTCCTGGGGAACGATCCCGTTCGATGCGAGGATGGAATGCAGGCGGGGGGTCGCCGCCGCCGGATCCAAAAGAACGAGCAGGCGTCCACGGAGCTTGAGCCATGCCGAAAGGACAGCTCTTTCCCTCTCATCCAGATCGAACTTCGGCGCCAAGACCACCAGCGCAGCGGCATCGGCGGGGACCGCGTCGGAGGAGGCCAGCGAAAGCGCATCGACTTTCGCGTTTTGCTTCTGGATGTAATCGACGAGGACGGTCACCGGAGACGCGGATCCCAGCGGAGGTTCCCCGTGTCCCTGCAAAAAATACACCACCTGGGATTCCGGCCGCAGCAGGCCGATCAGCGCCCCGGTGAGAACCTGCTCGCCCCGGAAGGCCATCAGTCGCGGAGCTTCTCCCTGCGCCGCGGGCCGCATGTCGAAATCCGCCATGTCTCCGATGTTCAGGAACCGGGAGCGTCCATCGCAGTCCAGAATGATCAGGTTGTCGGCGCTGGTAAATTTGTATTTCCCCTGCAGCTCGCGCATGCGGGCGAGGTCGCGCGTCGGGTCGATCAACTCGATCGCGATCCGCTCGCGGCCGGAATACTGGATCTCCGCGAGGAGGTTCCGCACATCCCCGAGGATCTGCGTTACCGGGGACAGGAATGTCGGCGACGAGATCACGATGATGTTCACCGGTTTCTTGAATTCCCGGATGACCCGCCGGGTCTGGGGGGAGAGGGCGAACTTCTGCGACCTCGAACAGTCGATCCGCGCGTAGTATTCGAAGCCGAGATAGTTCGCGGCCGCGAACAGGGCCAGCATCGCGACGACCTGCAGTCCGACGCCGATCCGGATACCTGTGCGGGGAATGCGGTTCATGACTTCCATCGCCGGTATTTGAAAACCTGGAAGACCGCGAAGAGGGCCAGCAGGGTCGAGCTGAGATAGAAGACGACCGGCCTCGTGTCAAAGATGCCGCGGGAAAAATCCATCATGTGCTGGACGGGAGAAAAATAGTAGGTCAACTCTCGGACAAACGGCCCGGCTCCGGGCAGAAAAAGCGACAGAAGCCCGAGAAAGAAAAGCGCGAGGATTCCCGCAAACGCGATTACTGCCGCGACGATCTGGTTGTCGGTCAGCGCCGAAGCTAGGCACCCGATCGCCGTGTAAAACATGCCGATCAGGACGAGTATCGAATACGCGCCCAGATACGAGCCCGCAGCACCGGCCGCGTTCATGGCCGTGATCCACTGGAAAGCAACAAAGTAGAGAAGGCTCGGGACCCAGAGGACCAGGTAAAAGAACAGCGCGCCGAAATACTTGGCAAAGACCACCTGGCCGTCCCGCACCGGGGCGGTCATCAGCGTCTCGATCGTCCCCAGTTTCACCTCCTCCGCAAAGACCCGCATCGTGATCAGCGGGAAGACGAGGACGAACGCGAACCAGAAGTAAACCGTGTTGAAAAACGCCTCGACCATCGTGGTCGAACCGGCGGACTTGTTCAGCAGGGTGACTCCCGCATGAAAATTGAACCCGGTGATCAGAAGGAAAAAAAACAGGACCACATAGGCGAGCGGCTGGTGGAAAGCGCTGCCCACTTCACGGCCGAACAGTGTCAGAAATCTTCGCATGGGTTCAGTTTTCCTCCGCGTGCGTGACTTCCGCAAAGACCTGTTCCAACGAGACCGCCGACCGGCTGAGCTCGCGCAGGGGCCACTTTTCTGCCACGGCATGCTCGTAGAGCGCCTCTCTTGGATCGGTGCCGGAACCGGCTTGGATGGTGAACACGGTCCAGACGCCGTCCGCGCGGGCGGCCACGGAATCCACACCGGCGATCCGCCGGATCCCCGCGGCGGCCGCCTTGGCATCGGCCACGCGTGCCTCCAGAAGAATCTGGCCGCCCACCCCGAGCCTGGCCCGCAGGTTCTGCGGGCTGTCGAGCGCCTCGATCCTGCCCTTGTTGATGATGATCACCCGCGAACAAAGCATCTCGACCTCGGAAAGAATGTGGGTGGAAAGGAGGATCGTATGGTGCCGTTTCAAATTCCGGATCAAATCCCTCACCAGGCGGATCTGGTTCGGGTCGAGCCCGATCGTCGGCTCGTCGAGAATCAGCAGGTCCGGCTCGTGGACCATCGCGTCGGCGAGGCCGACCCGCTGGCGGTAACCTTTCGAGAGCCGCCCGATGATTTTTTTCTCCACGTCGCCTAGGCCGCACAGTTCGAGGACATCCCCGACCCGCTCGTTCATCCGGCGTCCCGGAACACCCTTGATCGCCGCGCGGTAGCGGAGATACTCGTGAACCCGCATGTCCGGATACAGCGGGACATTCTCCGGAAGATACCCGATGTGCTCGCGCGCCCGGAGCGACTCGCGGAAAACATCCCGCCCGGCCACTTCCGCGCGCCCGGAGGTCGGAGGGAGGAAGCCCGCCAGAATCTTCATCGTCGTGCTCTTCCCCGCCCCGTTCGGGCCGAGGAAACCGACGATCTCGCCTTTGGCCACCTCGAAATCAATCGAGTCCACGGCCTTCACCGGGCCGTAACACTTTGTCAGTTGTTGCACTTTGATCATCGGGCGAGCCCTCCTGCATAGTCCTTTTCCCCGCCCGCCGCAAGGCTCGGGTTTTGTGCCCTCGGCCGATATTCAGGCGGATACGGCGTTTTGCGGCCTCATGAATCCGCCGCCGAAAGCGCGGACGTAACGGGCGCTCACCTGATCCTGGTTGATGTCGCTATAAAACCACCGCCAGAGCGCGCGATACCGGCCGAGGAGGGATTCGGGGGATTCGTGCAGCGGCGAAAAGACGACATTGGCCCCGTTGTATTTGCTCCAGTCCCTGGTGAGCAGCCTGCCTTCGCTCGCCATCTGCTCGAACTGGGGGGTGCCCGGAAATGGAGTGTGGATGATAAACTCGGCCAGGTTGGTTTTTGTGGAGGTGCAGAACGCTGCGATCTCCTCCTTCAAGGGAAGTGCATCCTCGTCATTTCCCAGATTGAAGGAAGCCATGACCTCGATTCCGGCGGCTTTCAGTTCGACGATCTTGTCCCTCAGGACCCCGTCATTCAAATCGTTTGCCAGCGACTGCTTCAGCCCGAGCACGAGGTAGATCTGCTGCATCCTGGCGCGGGCCATGAGCGCGATCTCATCGGAGCGAAGCTGGCGGACAAACTGGGGATAGCCTGCGATGAACGAGATGCGCCGGTTCCTGGCTTCGATAAGCCGCGTGAAAAGCTGCATCCGGTATTCACGGTTCTCCGCGTCCGGGAAGAGCAGGTTCTCGTCGGCAAAAAAGAAACACGGAAACGGAAGGGCCTCGATGTCTTCGAGCACTTCGTCGAGAGGCCGGAAGATGGTCTGTGCCCCGGCATGGTTTGGAAGGACGCAATACGGGCAGGCGGCCGGGCAACCTCTGGCCGTCTGGACAACGCCGGCACGCAGATACCCGGAATCCTTGAAAAGATCCCGGCGCGGCCTGGCAAATGGGGCGCAGGGGTCTCCATCATAGACCGGCTTCAATGCACCGGCTTCAAAATCCCGGATGATTTCCTCCCAAGCACCCTCGGCAGGCCCCCGCAGAATGGCATCGAAATGCGGGAGCGCGTCCTCGGTTGCAACCGTCGGGTGGATGCCGCCGCCGATCACTTTCTTTCCGGCGCCACGGAAGGCATCGGCAAGCCGATACGCGTTGGTGGCCTGCGGAGTGAAAAAACCGATGCACACCAGGTCGGCATCGATGTCGAATCGAGGCTCTCCGATATTCTGGTCGAAGAGGGAGACCGTGTGCCCGGGAGGAACAGCGCCGGCCGCCGTGGCCAGCCCGAGTCCCGCCATGCGGAAATTTCCCACATCGTATCCGCTCACGACATCTCGCAGATCCGGATGGTCCTCAAGAAGCTTCTGCCATCGCGGAAACACAAAATGAAAATGCATTCCGCGGGTTCTAGCCTCCCGAGAGGCGGATGGCGAGCGCGTCCGCAACGAAAGCCCCGAAATATTCTCCACTGGAAATAATGCAGGCCGCCGTGACGAGTGCCACGACGGCCTGCTGTTCCCCCCAGAACAAAAGGGAATAGAGCAAGCCCCGTGCCAAGTTGCGGGATTTTTAAAAACTTATCGTCCCGCCGGCATGCCGGGGATCTGCGGGATCTCCATTTTGCGGTAGCCGTCGGGAATTTTAAACTCGGAATCCGCGATCGGTTCGCGGGAGATTGCCTGCACGCGGACTGTTGTTTTTTTGCCATCTGTGGCGAGAATTTCGGTGAGCACGGGCATTCCCTGCAGATCCGGGTTCCCGGCGACCGGTCCCTGAATTTCCCGGAGTTGCGGCGCGAGGGCGAGGAGTTGTTCCGTGAGTTGTTTGTATTCCGGCACTTCCTTTGTGATCCAGATCGTGGTTTTCTGCCCGGAGATCGTTCCCTCGACCTCCTCGCAAGGCAGCCCGATTATGGTGTCCTTCCGGCCCGTGGCCTGGAGTTGGGCGGAATCGGCTGGGGTCTTTCCGGCCTTCCCAGCAAGCTGTGCTACCATTTTTTGAACCGCCGATGACATCGGGATTGCCAGTTTCTGCTCATGCATGAGCGAGACGATTTCCCCTTTCTTGTTGTCGAGGATCATCGAGACCTTGTCTCCGGCGTCAACCCTGAGTTTGTCACCCTTCCACTTTGTCGTGGTGACCATGGCGCACTTCGGACTGTCCTGGGATGAGATTTCTTGGAGGATCGTCAGGTCTGCGCGGGCGCACCCGGCAGCCAGCATGGAGAGAAGAGCGACAATTCGAAGGATCGTGTTCATGCCAGAAACATGCACCCAAGCCCGCGCGGAGTCATCACCTTTTCAAAAACTCTTTGAGGCAGGCCCGGAGAAATGTATTTGACAACAGCAGGATTCACGGATCTAGTGGGCACCGTCGTTCGATACAGGGGCGGGAATTTCCCCGGACCCCGACTTTCGAAAACCGCAAACGTCGCAAGACATTATTTTTTGTCCGCCCATGGGGGAAACTTCCCGAGGATGGACGTATTGAATCCGAAGAGATCATTTCATGGCTGGCCATAACAACTGGTTCTCGCCAAATTTTGAAATCCCCGAGGAGCAGATCCTCAACTGAAATCACACATGACAGACGAACCGACCCTATCCGCTTCCACAGCGGAATCCCCCGAAACAGAACCCGATACCAAGGCTGCGCCTGCCCGATCCAGACGCCCCCGCGCCGCCCGGCCTCCACGGCGTCGCGCCGCAGAGGCACCGTCCAATTCGGAACCGCGCGCGGATCTCTCCCCGGCGGAACCCGCCTCTCTCCCTGTTGCGCCCGAACCCACGGCACCGGTCGTTGCCACGCCGGCTCCTGTGAACGAAGTTCCGGCGGCACTCCCGACTCCCGCGACCACCCCACCGCCTCCTCCCGCACCCGCGATCTACGCAGAAGGCATCGTGGAAGTTTCCGGAAAGGGCTTCGGCTTCCTCCGCGAGGCGCGCCGCAACTTCGCCCAGTCAAACAACGACATTTTCGTCACACCCGAAGTCGTCCGCAAATACGGCCTCCGCGACGGGATGTGGATCCGCGGGGAAACCCGCCGCGGCAACCGCGGCCCGCAGCTCTTCCGGCTCACCGAGCTCGAGGGGGCCGACCCGGATACCTTCCAGAACCTCCCGGTCTTCGAGGAACTCACGACGATCAACCCGAACAAGCGCATCGTCTTGGAAACCGTGCCCGAGCGCTACACGACGCGCATCATGGACCTTATGACCCCCGTCGGCAAAGGTCAGCGCGGGCTCATCGTAGCTCCTCCGCGCACCGGAAAAACCACGCTTCTCCAGCACATCGCCGACGCCGTGATCAAAAACCACAAGGAGATGAAACTGATCATCCTCCTCGTCGATGAGCGCCCGGAAGAGGTCACCGAAATCCGCCGCACCGTCCCCACGGCCGAGCTCATGGCCAGCTCGAACGATTGCGACATCAAGACCCACACCCGCATCGCCCAGCTCGCCATCGAGCGCGCCAAGCGGCTCGTCGAGATGGGCAAGGACGTCTTTGTCCTCATGGATTCGCTCACCCGCATCGGCCGCGCGTTCAATAACGCGCAGGGCGGCGGCGGACGCACGATGTCCGGCGGTGTGGATGCCCGCGCCCTGGAAATCCCGCGCAAACTTTTCGCGGCCGCACGGAACACCGAGGAAGCCGGATCGCTGACCATCATGGCCACTGCGCTGATCGAGACGAACAGCCGCATGGACGAGCTGATCTTCCAAGAATTCAAGGGCACGGGAAACATGGAGCTCGTCCTCGACCGCAAGATCAGCGACCAGCGGATTTACCCGGCGGTGGACATCTTCCTCTCCGGCACGCGCCGCGAAGAGCTCCTCCTGCCCGCCGAGGACCTGCAAAAAATCAACGTCATCCGCCGAGGGCTCGCCGGCCACAAGCCGATCGAAGCGATCGAGCGCCTCCTGTTTTTCATCCGCAAGTATCCGACGAACGCCGAAATGCTCAAGGGCCTTCCGGGCTAAACCGTGTCCCTCCGCTTCGTCCGCGAGTTTCTGAAATCCCCCGGCATGGTGGGCGCGGTCTGGCCGTCGTCTCCGGCCTTGGCCGGGATGATGGTCCGCGCGGCGCGCGTCCGCTCCGCCGAGTTCGTGCTCGAGATCGGCCCCGGCAGCGGCGCGTTCACCGGACCGATTTTGAAAAACCTCCGCACGGAGGCCCGCTTTCTCGCCGTTGAAAAGTCCCCGGAACTCGCCAGGGCGGTCTCGGAAAAATTTCCCGGCGCCCGGATTGTCGCCGGGTGCGCGACCGAACTCACGGCTCATTTGAAGGGCCACGGGACCCCGGACTCGATCGTCTCCGGACTCCCGTGGGCGGCATTCGGTGAGCCGCTCCAAGACGCCATCCTCACGGAAATCACCTCGTCCATCTCGGAGGATGGCATTTTTGCGACCTTCGCGTATTTCGGCCCTCACCGGTTGAAAGCGGGCCGGGCGTTCCGAAAAAAGCTCGACCAGCATTTTCGCGAGGTCGGAAAAACTCCGGTGGTTCTCGCGAACTTCCCGCCGGCGTTCGTGTATTTTTGCCGGAGGTAGTTCTTTCGTGGAGCGCGCGCGCCCCGCGTGTGGTGGTCGGCGCCCCCGCCGACCTGGTTGATCAATGCCGCCCCCGTTGTCGCTTGATTTTCTTTCGTGGCATCCGCGGAGGATTCACGCTAAACAGGCCCGATGCACGAGCTGGATCCATCCAACGACCATCCCGTTCGCTCGGAGATATTCCGTGCGGCCCGGATGTGCGCGCCGTGCATGGACCGGCTGGGGGTTCTGACCTACCATGCCTCACCGCTGAACGAACCGCTGCGGGAGCAGTGGTGTGCTTCGGTGCTGGTCAACCACCTCATCCCCGCCATCGCTTCCGCGCACCTCGCGACAAGCAATTTCGGATTCCGGGAACTCCTCGCTGTCGATGCCCGCCTCGATGCCGGGCTGGCGGGCCCGACCGCAAGGGACAGTCGGGCCGCCGGCCGGCTCGTGGCCGCAGATTCTCGGCCGCCCGCCGCCGAGCGCGCGCTCAAGCGCTATTTCGCCGCCGTCGAATCCGAGAAATCTTCCGGGCACATCGCGACAGTTCTTTCTGCGAGGGCGGCGGTTTTCCACGTCCCGCCCCAGATGGCGGTCGCCGCGCTGGTGTTTCTGGAAATGCGGGCGGCCCCCGTCGCGATGTTCTGGACATGCGTCGAGGCCTGCCTGCGCCAGATTCCGCCGGGCGCACATCTGCTCCGAGCCGCCTGATTTCCCATGCCTTTCGTTGACATCCCAGAAGCCAAGACGCTCGAAAAGACCGGGCTGGCAGCCCCGTGGAATGTGGTGGTCCACAACGATCCGGTCAACCTCATGAGCTACGTCGCGCTCGTCTTCAGAAAAGTCCTGGGATTTTCCAAGGACAAGGCGCAGACGCACATGCTCGAAGTCCATCACAAGGGCCGTTCGGTCGTCTGGACCGGCGGCCGGGAAAAAGCCGAATTCTACGTGCAGCAACTTCACGCCAACCTCCTGCTCGCCACCCTCGAACCCGCCCCGCAGGACAAATGAAACTCACAGCGACAGAAGAGGGCGCACTCGACATCGAGGAAATTCCCGCGTTCCTTTTCGCGCTTCTGCAAGCCGTCCCGATCCGGGCGGCCTCCAGTGATCCCCGCGTTGAAAACCGGTTTTTTCCGGCCCCGGCTCAGGACGAACTTCTTGTCGAGGATTGGAAATCCTTCGTGCAACCCGAACTCCAGGCCGCGTTCCTCTCCGCCCGCGAAGTCGTGCAGGCGGACCTCCGCAGCGCCTCGGAACTCAAGGAGGGGTTTTCGATGGAAATTCCGCCGAACCACATGGATCCTTGGCTCGGCACCCTCAACCAGGCACGCCTCGCCATCGCCGAGGAAAACCATTTCGGCGAACAAGACTTGTCCGAAGAGATCTCCCCGGACACCTCGGACCCGCGCTCGATCTCCCTCTTCCAAATCAATTTCTACGGCTTCCTCCAAGAATGCCTCGTGAAGATGCAAGACTGACGTTGTCGGGAACGAATCAGAATCCTGTTTCCCGCCGCCGGTTTTCCCGGTAGCTTTTCCGACCATGTCCGATGAGGCTGCCATTTACGATCTGCGTTGCGACTACGATCGCGATCCGCTGGTGGAGTCCGATCTCGATCCCGATCCGGTGAAACAATTTCGGGTGTGGTTTGAAGACGCCCGTTCCTCGGGGGTTCCCGAGCCGAACGCGATGACGCTCGGAACGGCCGACCGGTCCGGGAATGTCTCCTGCCGGACGGTCCTGCTAAAGGCCTACGATGATCGCGGCTTTGTTTTCTTCACGAACTACGCGAGCCGCAAGGCCCTCCAGATCGCCGAGAATCCCCGGGCATCCCTGCTGTTTCCGTGGGTGGCTTTGGCCCGCCAAGTCGAGATTGCTGGGGCTGTCGAGAAAATCTCTGTCGCGGAATCCCTCGCCTATTTTCTGAGCCGTCCATTCGGCAGCCGCCTGGGGGCGTGGGTCTCGGATCAAAGCGCGGTGATCTCCTCGCGGCAGATCCTCCAGGCAAAGTTCGACGAGCTGAAGCGCAGGTTCGCCCACGGTGAAGTGCCTAAGCCCGAGGGTTGGGGCGGGTTCCGGGTTGTTCCCGAGAGGCTGGAATTCTGGCAGGGCGGTCGCGACCGCCTTCACGACCGCCTGCTCTACAAAAAGTCCGGCGGGGGCTGGACAATCTCACGGCTCGCGCCCTGAGCCCCGTTCGCGCAAGCGCGCTTTTTCCCGAATCCGGCGACGCCTAGAATGGCTTGCAAAACTTTGATGCGGCCGCATCAAAGTTTTGCAGGGCTCCGGAGAGGGAGATTTTTTCGGGCTAGGGCACCCATTGCTTCCCCGGCGAGAAAAAGGGACCCGGTAATCAAGACCGGTGGGGGCTGAGCGAGGGCGGAGTCGATTGCCGCCGATAAAGACGAGAATGTTTTTGCGGGGCGCAGGGTGGCTTGCGCCAGATCCGCAGGATGGGAGCTTCTGGGGCTGACGACCGGCACGAAAAAAAACGACGCGGCGATTTCGGAGAGGATGGCCAGCATTTCCGGGCAGTCCTTGTCCTTCATTGCCCCGAAGACGACCGAGGGTTTTTGCGCCCCGAAATGTTCGCCCCACGTTTTCACGAGGGCTGCTGCGGCATGAGGGTTGTGTGCGCCATCCAGAATGATTCTGTCACCGATTCTCTGGAAGCGGGCCGGCCAATTCACCTCCCGCAGGCCAGCGGCGATGGCGTCCTCCTGGATGGAGATACGGACAGCGAAGGACGTGGGGCAGCCGTCCCGGCTGCCCTGCTGAGTAAGCAGGCGGGACGCCTGCTCCACATTCAGCGCGGCGACCGCGAGTGCTGCGTTCCATTTTTGATGGGTGCCCTCCAACCCGATTTCTCCCTCGTAGGGCCGGTCTACAAACGTGAGCGGGCTTCCGCACTCGAGGGCTTTTGCCCGAAGCACGTTCGCGGCATCGATGGTCTGCGGCGAGGAAACCACCGGGATGCCCGGTTTGATAATCCCGGCTTTTTCCGCCGCGATTTTTGAAATGGAATCGCCGAGCCATTCGGCGTGGTCCATCGCGATCGGGGTGATGATCGACACGGCAGGCGCCACGGCATTGGTGGCGTCGAGGCGTCCGCCCATTCCCGTCTCGAGGATCACGACGTCGCACCGTTCTCGCGCGAAGTGGGCGAGCGCGAGAGCGGTGGACAGCTCGAAGAACGTGGGCGAATGCGTCCAGTCCTTGCAGAAATTGTGGAGGCGGGTGAGCAGCTCCGCCGTCGCATTTCTGGAAATCATCTTCCCGTCGACCAGCACCCGTTCGCGGAAGTCGCAGAGGTGCGGGGAGGTGTAGAGCCCGGATTTGAGGCCGGCCGAGCGAAAGATCGAGTCCAGCATCGCGCAGACCGAGCCTTTGCCATTGGTGCCGGCGACATGGAAGATCCGGAGCTGCCGCTCGGGATTTCCCAGGTGGCCGAGAAGCCTCCGTGTGTTGTCCAGCCCGAGTTTGATGCCGAAGAACTGAGTGCTGTTGAGCCACGTCAGCGACTCGTCGAATGTCACTTCGCGGAAAAGTAGCCGAGCAGGTCGCCCAGCGTTGCACGCATTTTCGCGCGGGGGACGATGAGGTCGATCAGCCCGCGCTTTTCCAAAAACTCCGCCGTCTGAAAATCCGCCGGGAGCGTCTGGTGGGTGGTCTCGCGGATCACGCGCGGTCCGGCGAAGCCGATCATGCTGCCGGGCTCGGCGATGATGATGTCTCCTAGGGAGGCGTAGCTGGCCATGACGCCGGCCGTGGTGGGGTTGGTCAGAACGGCGATGTAGGGGAGCTTCGCCTTGGCATGGAGGGCGAGGGCGCCGCTGGTCTTGGCCATTTGCATGAGGCTCAGCATCCCCTCATACATGCGCGCTCCGCCCGAGGCGCAGACCAGAACCACCGCCATTTTGTGTTTTGTCGAACGCTCGATGATCCGCGTGACTTTTTCGCCGACGACCGATCCCATCGTCGCGGCGAGGAAGTTGAAGTCCATGACGCCGAGCCCGAGCGGATGGCCGTCGATGCGCGCCGTGCCGGTGATGATGGCATCGACGAGCCCGGTTTTTTCCTTGTAGCTGAGGAGGCGGTCCGCGTAGGTCGCGACGCCTTTGAACTCGAGCGAATCCACCGAGGTGAGCGCGGCATCGATTTCTTCGAACGAATCCGGATCCACGAGGCTGGCGATGCGCTCTTTCGATCCCAGGGTGAAATGGTGCGCGCACTTCGGGCAGACGTGAAGATTCTCCGAGAGGGCAAGGTTGTGAATGACCTCGCCGCAGTCCGGGCATTTGGTCCAGAGGCCCTCGGGCATCTCGCGGGCCTTTCCGATGCGGGGTCGCAGGATGGGTTTTTTGAAAATGGCCATGGTATTTTTCTAGCCGCGCGCGGCGGTGAGGGCGCGAACGGAACACGCGCCGGCTTCCAGAAGAACCGAGGCGCAGGCATCGAGGGTTGATCCCGTAGTCAGGATATCATCCACCAGCAGGAGATTCATATTCGTCACATCCCTATTCTTGCCCAGAATGAAGGCGTCCCGCAAGTTCTGCCTTCGCCCCCTGCGGTCCAATCGTGTTTGGGTCGTGGTGTAGCGCCGCCGTTCCAGGGCGGAAAAAATCCGGGTTCCGCAGGTTCGTGAGAGCTCGTCGCAGAGGATTTCCGCCTGGTTGAATTCCCTTTCCCGGAGCTTTCGAGGATGAAGCGGCACAGGCACGAGCGCGTCCGGCTTCCAGTTTTGTAGCCGCGGGTCATCGAGCCCTTCCTTCATCCAGCCTGCGAGGATTCTGCCGAGCCAGAGTTCTTTGCCATATTTCAGGCGGTGGACCATCTCGCGCACCACGCCGCTGCTGCGCACCACCGCGACGGCACAGTCAAAGTGGAAGGCCTCGTCATGGCAGTTCGGGCAGGTGAACGTCGGGACATCGCCCCGATAGGGCTGGGAACAAATCTCGCAGCGGGGAGGCCGGATTTTTTCGATGCTCCCGCCACACGTCGCGCACAGCGGCTCGTCCCCGGGAACCGAGCGTCCGCATCCCGCGCAATGCGAGGGAAAGAACATCGACCGCAGCGGATCAAGCAGAGTGGCGGCGGGACTGGACATGGCTCAGATAGTAAATGGCCAGAGCCATCGTGAGCAAGATCATGCCTGCGGGAATCAGCCCGGTGGGGACCGCACCGCTCACCACGTTCGGGCCGATCCATGGGAGGAGAGCCTCCGGCGGTTTGACATGGAACTTCGCCACCCACTGCAGCCCTTGCTGGCCGATGATCCAGCCGGCATGCAGCCCGATGGGCAGAAAGAGGGAGCGGGTTCGCAGGGTCACGACGGCGAGGAGAATGCCGGCGAGCAGAAGAGAAAACATTCCCCAACCGAGCAGCGGCCACGGTGGGGCGCTCGAAAACGCCTGTGGAATTTGTGCGAATCCACTGGTCCAGCCCACAACCTCCTCGGACGCGGGCTTGGCGACGCGCAGGAAATGCACGATGGTAAACGCAGCCGAGGAGACGAGCGCGGCGGCAACCGGCCTCATCGAGCGGAGACAAAGCCCGAGGAGTACACCGCGGAAAAAGAATTCCTCAAGGACGGCGACAACGCCCGCCGTCGCCAGGATCCGGAGCCCGCCGCTGATCGGGATTCCATTTTTCCAATGGTAAACACCGAAGGCCAAGTATCCCGCGCCGAGGGCGATGACCGGGAGGAAGGCGATGGCGAGCCCGGCGAGAAGATCCCTTCGCCAGAGCGGATTCCGTTCGATTCCCAGCTCGCCGAGCTGCCGGATCCCGATCCACCGGAACGCCGGCCAGAGCATGAGCAGAGCGGCGAGCTGAAAGCAGCGGCTGAAATAGCGGTGAAACGGGAAGCCTTGCAGAAATGGCAGAATGCCCCGCTCCGCCAGCGCCGATCCCGCCCAATACAAAGGAGGGGAGAGCAGGCACGCGAGCAGGATGATACCGGCGAAGTAAGCCAGCAGGCGGAGGATGACGGGATTTGAATTCACGTGCAGGACGGTATGCGGTATTTTGCGCCGAGATGCGAGACGTTTGGAACACAGAATCCCTGGCCGCTTTGGACAAGATCCATTGCTGGCATCCCTTCACCCAGATGATGGAGTGGTGCGCACAAGAACATGAACCGGTCATTTTGGTCGAGGGCGAAGGGGCGGTTCTCCGGGACAGCCGCGGCCGCGAGTATATCGACGGAAATTCCTCGATCTGGACGAATATCCACGGCCACGGGCATCCGAAAATCACCGGGGCCATCCGCGACCAACTCGCCCGGGTGGCGCACGTTTCCTTCCTCGGCACGACGAACGCCCCGGCTGCGGAACTTGCCGGGCGCCTCGTAGCGCTCTTCCCTCCGCAAGCACTGCCGCGCGTATTTTTCAGCGATGATGGTTCGACCGCGGTCGAGGCGGCGATGAAAATGGCGGTCCAGTTCTGGCAGTTGAGCGGCGTTCCGGAGCGCAGGCGTTTCGTCGCATTTGACCAGGCCTATCACGGGGACACCGCCGGGGCCGCGAGCCTAGGCGGTATCGGGGCATTTCACGGCCGGTTCGCGGGCCACCAGTTTCCCGTGGACCGGATTTCCGACCCGGAGGAACTCGCCGCGCTCGCGCACGGAGAGATCGCGGCGGTCGTCATCGAGCCGCTCATCCAGGGAGCGGCGGGGATGCGCGTTTGGCCGGCCGGGCTTCTGCGCCGCCTGCGCGAGAAGTGCGATTCTATCGGCGCGCTCTTGATTCTCGACGAGGTGCTGACCGGCTTCGGGCGCACGGGGACGATGTTCGCCTGCGAGCAGGAAACTGTGACTCCGGATTTTCTGTGCCTCGCCAAAGGCCTCACCGGAGGATATCTGCCGCTCGCGGCCACGCTCACCACGGAGCGGGTTTATTCCGCGTTTCTCGGAGGGTTCGCGGAGCAGAAAACTTTTTACTACGGCCACAGCTACACCGGCAATGCGCTCGGCTGCGCCGCGGCCCTGGCGAGCCTCGATGTGTTCCGCGAGGAACGGGTGCTGGAAAACCTGCGGCCGAAAATCGCGGCGATGACGGGTTTGCTTGACGGGCTGAAGGCGCATCCGCACGTTCACGAAATCCGCCAGTGCGGTTTCATGGCCGGGATCGAGGTCAGGGATCGCAACGGGAAGGCTTTTGCCTGGCAGGAGCGGACCGGCGGACGAATCTGTGAGGCTGCCAGAAAACACGGGCTCCTCACCCGGCCGGTGCTCGATACGGTCGTTCTCATGCCGCCGCTGTGCACGAGCGATGGCCAACTGCGCACCGCAGTTTCCGCAATCGGGCTCGCGGTTGACGAAGTCTGCGGCGGGTGAATCCCCAGCCCGGGCTAAGCCGCAGCCGGGACCGCCGGTGCCGCGGCGGATTTTTCCAGCCGGTAGGCCAGCAGATAGTCCTCGAAAACTTGAACGGCGCCGCTGCGCGGGAGCTTTTGGCTTTGATCCTCCATCTCCAGTCGCTCCGAGCGGCCATCGAGGTCGATCCTCACTTTTCCCTGCATGAGAAGCGGGATCACGAGCCCGTAGATATCATCCCTGACATAGCCGGCACCGAACAGTTCGTTGAGCTTGCTGGAGAGGGTAGTCGGGGTCTCCTCGCCATCCTCCAAGCCTCCAGGCAGGGACTTTTTCAGCCGGAGCTTAATGTTGTCGGATGAAATAAGGGACTGCATGGGGCGGACAGCATTAGCATACGGAATCCGAGCCAACCCGCAATGGAGAATCTTGGTGTTCGAACACGCGCCCTCCCGGCCCCCATGGCCATTCCCGTTACTATTTCATTGCGGAAACGGGAGGGAAGTCCCTTGGCTTTGCCGGGATCTGGTTCATCAATTGGCCCGATCGCCGCGAAGTTCGAGCACGCGCTGGATGATTTCTTCGATGAGGTTGTTGGGACAACTCGCCCCGGCGGTGACTCCGACTGTGATGGGGCAGTTCAACGGGAGCCAATCGGCGGACCGGATCTCCGTTTTTGTTCGCAGATCGTAATGGCGGATTTCGCGGGCGGAGACGAGACATCCGGCGTTCCGGACAAACCATGTCGGGTGGTTTTTCGCGCCGATTTCGACGAGGTGGGTCGTGTTCGAACTGTTGTAGCCTCCGATGACGATCAGGAGATCCAGAGGCTCGTCGAGGAGTTGAAAGAGGGCGTCCTGCCGCTCCTGGGTGGCGCCGCAAATGGTGTCGAAATACCGGAAATTTGCCGTGCTTCCCCCATCGCGGCGCGCGATGGCCTCCCGGAGCAGCGCCTGGATAGTTTCCGTCTCGTTGCGGAGCATGGTGGTCTGGTTGGCCACGCCGACCCGTT
>Ga0073936_10006280_pt1 | contig 15718 bp, 10 predicted proteins | sample AliMusrvi5mmetaG_FD_87041 | JGI IMG/M metagenome (GOLD analysis project Ga0073936, IMG submission 87041) | Freshwater lake bacterial and archeal communities from Alinen Mustajarvi, Finland, to study Microbial Dark Matter (Phase II) - Alinen... | ecosystem: Environmental > Aquatic > Freshwater >... | reverse complement strand
TGTCAAAGTTACCCAGTGGGTGAGAGGGCGAAGGCTTTCAAGTCCCACCCGACCAAAGGCTAGCCACCAGGTCGGCAGCCGAACCGAAGGGCGACCCCGGAAACGCGGTGTTCGAAGCAGAGGTAAGGCGAGAACACAGGCCGCGTCATTGAATCCCGAAAAATGTATAATGGTGGACAGCAGGATAAGTCCGGGCAACCGGACCCAAAGCCGACGGTGTGCACGCTCCGGAAGGCAGCCGTCCTGTTCGCGCCAAGGCAAGCGGGCGGGACCCCACCGGGATCTGAGAGCGGGGCATGTGGGCAAAAGGGTAATCCGGGAACTCGGGAGAGCCTCCCGTCTCCATGGGAATAGCCGCCGGAGCAAGGGTGACCGGCACAATCAACACCCTGGCGTTTGTGGGTCGGCGCGACCCGCAGGCGAGCCAACCCTGGTGCAAACCGGGAGGGACACCAAGCATAGCGCGTCAACCCAAGGTACCGGAAGGCAGCCAAAAGCAGACCGACCGGGACGGACGGAGGCAGTCGTAGCAACGCATGGTACCGCGGGGCAGGGGAGAGTCATCTCCGTTGCCTGGACGCGTGGGGAACCGAGGCCCAAGGGACCCACGATAAAAGCCGTAAGGCTGCGGGAAGGCAATGCCGGGCATGACGTCTGCGCCAAGGAACGACAGGAGGGACATTGAGCTCACCAACTGTCTCAACGAAACTGGCGCGGATTGCGGAACAATCGAAACGCGATGCGACTTGGGTGTTCACCACCCTGGCGCATTTAATGGACGAGGACTTCCTAACGGAAGCCTTTCATCAGCTACGCAAGGACGCGGCAGCGGGCATCGACGAGATGACCGCCACCGAATACGCCGTCAACCTTGGGGAACGAATAACCGACCTGCACCGGCGGATGGTGGCTTGGGAATACCGAGCGCAACCGGCGCGGCGGGTGTGGATACCCAAAGGGGACGGGGGCCAGCGACCGCTGGCCATACTGTTCGCGCCAAGGCAAGCGGGCGGGACCCCACCGGGATCTGAGAGCGGGGCATGTGGGCAAAAGGGTAATCCGGGAACTCGGGAGAGCCTCCCGTCTCCTTGGGAGCAATCGCCGGAGCAAGGGTGACCGGCGTGACCAACACCCAGGCGTTAGCTGGCCGACGCGGCCAGTGGACGAGCCGACCCCGGTGCCAACCGGAAGGGACACAAAGAACGCGTCAACCCAAGGTGCCGGAAGGGAGCCAAAAGCGCACCGACCGGGACGGACGAGGGCAGTCGTGCCGGTGTCAGTCCTCACTGCTGACACTCTCCGACAAAGGGCTGCGGGCAAAGCCGATCGGTTAGAAGCCGGAGGACCGTCCCGAGAAGCTGAAATCGGGAGAGCGGCGGTCTGGCTCTTCGTGCCGGATTGGTCCTGCGAACTGCGATACCGTCTTTTGTCCTCGGACAAAACAGTTGCCGCCTGAAAAAAAGTCCTGTTGATTTGCAGCGACTTACAACAATTGAGTAGAATTATTTCACCCCTCAACCGCCCCATTCCCCTGACCCGATAACGTTAACGGAATGCGTAACAACGCACTCATCAACCACTTCCCGCCAACACCATTTTGACCGAACCGTTCCCCTATATATGGAGAGGCGCATTTATTTTCGCTGGGAGGGGTCAGGAATGGGTTGACGAGGATAAAGCCGGCGCGCCCGGCCGGGGTCCACGAGTCATCGGAGTCGCACGCGCCGTTCAGCAGGTAAAACACGCGGAACTTGCCCTTGTCCAACCCGCAGGTGTGGATAACAAGTGGAGCTAAAACTGCGGGCGGAGATGTCCCTTGCTGGTTTGGTCGGCCATAGGGGGGAAGCCGCTGGCGAGGGTAATAGCCTAGCGTTACCAATGACGTGCAAGCGCCAGCTCACGATTAGCATCGGGTGCCGAACAGAATCACCAGAGCAAATGACATTGCGGGACTGGCCACTGGCAGGTAGGGTGTTGCCATGAAATGGGATCAGCTTTGCGACGACCCCGCGCTGGAGAACATCCCTTACCGGGTGGAACTAGCCCGCCACGGACAACTGATTATGAGTCCGCACCGCAGCTACCACAGCATATTCCAGAGCCGCATCATCCGCCACCTCAACCAGCTTTTGCCCGATGGCGAAGCCATGCCCGAGTGCCCGATCGAGACCAAAACCGGCACCGTGGTAGCGGACGTGGCTTGGGCGTCCGCGCCGAAAGTGAAGCGCAATTTTGACCTGCCAAGCTGGGCGGAATCTCCGGAGATCGTGGTGGAAGTGCGCTCTCCGTCCAACACGGGCGACGAGATCCGCCACAAGCGCAAGGCGGTGTTCGCCCGTGGAGCAGGGGAGTTTTGGGTGTGCGACCGGAAGGGGAACCTCGAGTTCTTTGGCCCGCGCGCGCGCCTCGCCAAGTCCCGGCTCTGCCCAAAGTTCCCCTCCCGCATCGCAAGCTGAGAGCAACAAAAGGTGGTCTACTCAGACCGTCCTCGCGGGTGAAGGGCGGACGTTCTGGACCGCGATGAATCAGCTCACAGCCAGCGGCCTGAGGAGGCTTGGTCCAGTGGGCTTTCACGGCCGCTTGCTCGATGTTACTGAGCCTGCTCCCGGCGCCTGCCAGGAGCCAAGAAGATGAAACGACATCAAGGCAAGCTTTCGCCCAAGCCGAACGCAGTTCGCATCCGGGAGGAATGGCTCACGCTGCCCACTTACGAACCCGCGGCCCCGGAAAAGAACCCGATGTTCCTGGAGCGGCGCGTCTATGAGGGCAGCAGTGGAAAGGTCTATCCGTTGCCGTTCACCGACCGCATCGCCGAGCAGCCCAGGCCGCGGAAATGGAAAGCGATCTGGATCGAGAATAAGTTCCTCCGCGTGCTGGTGCTGCCGAAAATCTATGGTCAACTCGCACGGGAAGGAGTTCCGCCGGGCGAGTTGCCGCGACAGTTTGTGCCGTCGCATTGCAAGCTACGACTACGAAGCCCAGGTCGGCATCGTCCACCTCGCGAATCATCACATTTCGCCTGCAAAAGCAGCGGACTTGGGGTAACCACGAGTTTGGCTATGCGTGGGACCGCATCCTCACCAACACCGAGGCGCACGGCGAGTTTGCCCCCTACATGGAGATCATGGCCGGAAGATGCTCTGGTTCGTTGGTTTGCTTGTATCCATAGGATCTTAAAGAACACCAGCGCTTCTTGATATTATCTTCCAAGCTTTTCGCCGGGACCGACAGTCCAGGTGTCTTCGCCGGGAGCATCCTTACTGTGTGTCACCGTGTGGAGCAGGAAGGTGCCGGCGGTGGTCTTTTCAAGGTGGAATTTGACCGAGGAATCCTTCAGTTTTTCTTTCTGCGCCTTGGTGAACAGTTGCCTTTCGCGGGCTTCCTGCCAGGCGCTGAAGCTTTTGAATATCGCCTCCTTCGCGGCGGTCTTGTCTATCGCTTCCTGGCTGGTCGAAAGCGCGAAGGTGGCATCCCAGGCCACCGCCATGGACATCAGCGTCTCCGCGTCGTAAAGCGACCATCGGCTGTTCCAGCCCTGCAAGCCGAAGGTCGGCGGATACCAGGAGGCCTCCCAGGCGTTGCGAATGTCTTTGCCCTCGATCCCCCATTTGCCGGAGAACGGATTGAACATGTTGTCGCCTCCTCCGACATTGCAGGAGATCCAGTATTCCCACGCCCCGGCGAAAACGCACGAACCGCCGACATAGGGGTAATTGCCGGTCAGCTTGTGGTAGGTGTCGAAGAGCCGGCGGCAAAAGATGCGCACGGCATAGTAGCCATGATTTTGGTAGATCGTGCTCTCGAAGCCGTCGAAACCGATCGAGTCCATCCCGTTGCGAACCATGAGGTCGGCGTAATAGTCGGCGTAGTCGAGCATCAGGTTCACGTTGGGGACGAAACCATTGTAGCAGTTCTGCATGAGCTTGACCAGTTCATCGCTGGTCTGGTGGGGAACCGCGGCGGAGGCGTGCCCGCGCTTGACATTCTTGAGCGTCCACGGCGCAGAGTCACTGAGGCCCGAGTACATCATCATTTCCGTCCCAACACGGACATAGTTCTCGTTGCCCCCGTTCTTGGGCCAGGTTGTGTTTTCCGCGAGGAAGGAGGGATCCGTGACGACGATTGCGGTCTCGCTCGCTGAGATGCCCCGGGCGAGTTTCGTGCGGCAGACGGTCTGTAATTTCTCGCTCGGCACGGGCGTGACGTCGCTGCTGATGCCGGCCTGGAGAAAGACGCAGAGTGTGTGCAAACCTCCATGGGTCAGGCCGTTATTGTGGCATTCATCGGCGAATTGCTTGTAGGTGATGCTCTCGTCTTTCATTTTGACCTGCCCCACCCATTTGTTGGGCAGCGACGGGTAGAACTCGCTCGTGTCGCGGGAGATATCCTTAAACCCCATCAGCTTGGCGTATTCGATGGCTTTGTCCACCGGGCCATTCCAGAATAGCGTTGGACGAGCCGCGGCAGGATCGCGGACCCATTTGCCATCCCGGTCTGTTATGTAAGGCAATCCTTCGTTGCGGAGGATCTTCTGGATCTCTTTCAAGCCCAGCTCGTCCGGGCAGGCGTACAGCGCGATCGCGGAGCCGATGAAATCAACGCCCGGAACGGGGTCGCTGACCATGTGCTTACGCTCGTGGATCTTGAATCCGGGCAGCAGCGAGTAGTAATGGTCGTACGACTTGCGCCGATCCCGCGAGTGGTAGACGACATAGGAACCGAATTCCGGCGCTAGCTTCGCGCCGCTGCCCATCACCTGGTTGAAGTACTCCTCGGGATGCGAGTAGAAGGCGGTGTCGGAGATGCCGTCGCCGCCGATATTGAACCACTGGCCTTCCTTGTACTTCGGGTCCAGCGGGTACTTGCGCGGGTCGGACGAATGGACAAAGTAGCCCATGCCGTAGCAGTCACCGTCCTCGACGGGACCGGGGATGGTGTTGTCGTCCAGGCCGCTAATCCCGATGGCAAAATCCGGGTCGCGCACCACGCCGATGAGGTCACCGATCTTGCCGCAGATCTTCGTATTGACCGGCCCCCAAACGACGTTGTCCACCGTCCCGCATGGATCCAGCGAGACGAGTTGGAACCGCAGGTATGCGCCTTTCGTTTTCACTGTGACCGAAGCCGTCGCGCCGTTAGGATAGTGCAGTTTGATCTCTTCCCTCCGCCGGGAGAAGGAAGCGGCTGCCGGTAGCACGAGCTTTTCGTTGGGCTGGCCGCTCTCATGCAGGCTCAACAGGGGCGACGGGTGTGCGGCGGGGGAATACTCCTTGCCTGAACTTCGCGCCACGATCGAGGCGATGAAGCCTTTAGCGTCGATGTGTATGCTGGCATGGTCGGTCCCGAATTCCCGCCCTTCTCCAGCCCGCGCGGATACGGAGCCTGCAAATTCAGGCGCCGCGGCGGCCAGCGCGGAATTGGGATCCGTCTCGTTTTTCGTGGTAGAACATCCGGGTTGCGCGAGCAGCGCGGCGGTGACAAAGAGCGGCACGACCGAAGCCTTATGTGGTCTGAGCGACATGCGAACCATAGTTACCAGGTTTGAATGGGGCGTCACGGCTTAACCGGCGCAAGTGGCGCTGGCGGAAGCGCGTTCGGATTGCAGCAAGATTGAATGCTGGCTAAGGTTCGAGTCCAAAGGCGTGCGCGTGATTAAGGACAGCCGCGCGCACTAGCAGAGTTGGTTGCGTTTCCAGTCGAGGAGACGATGACGCCTGCGCTTGGCAGGTTGGCAGGCTTGGAAGGCATGGAAGGGTCTTGCTAAGCGCCACGCGAGTGCTATAAGAAGCTCCGTCTGAAGTAACTTTATGGTGACGATTCAAGTATTGTCTTTTTGGCTGGTGGTGGCTCTGGTTGGCGCCGGTGCATGGCAAATGCTCGGCAAACGCTTTCTGTCTGAGTCGGCGCGTGATATTCGGCGGCGGCGCAGGAATTATGGGCGCGTCGCTTCCCGCCGGCGCAGCCCGACCGTGAGATTGGCCGTCAGAGTGGCTCGCTCCTGAGGCTCGTCACTCGCGCGACAAGTGGGTGTTCTGGCTGATGGTTTCGCCCCTTCATCCCACCCGCCTTCAGATCTCGGCCAGCCGCAAACTGCCGCGGTGCGCCTTCTCATTTGGCTGCATCCGAACCTCCCTACAAATGCCGCAGCGGGACCCAGGAAGAACCGCACCGAGGCGGACGAATTTCGGCAAAGCGAACACCTTGTAGAACCAACCTATGCAGAGAATTATCGACCTCATCAGTAACAAATACCACCCCGGAACCCGCGTGTTCACACGTGTTCGGGCCGCTTCGCTGATCCAAGAGAGCGGACTGTCCATCGACGAACTCGATACCAAGTGGGATGGAATCGAGGAAGCCTTGGAGCATGCCAATCTCCGTGTGCTGCCTCCGCTGCCGGATGCAGATGATGACGAAGACATCCGGATCTTCCGGCTTAACGCCCCCTTGACCCGGGTCATCATGGAAGCCCTGTTTCCGACGCCTCAGGGAGATCGGCTGCTAATCCAGACCAGCCAGACTCTAAGCCGGCAACCGCGTCAACCCTCCAGGCATCAACGGTCCCAGCGCAACTTGAACAACCAGGATCCGAAGCCCCAGCGAGACTATCGCCAGGAGGAAACACCGGACGCGACCCGAGCAGCCAGTCGCGCCCACTATATTCGACCGCTGGAATAGGGCGTTTTCGATTTGCCCCAGGAACCGTTCGGCGCCTCGTATTTGATGAAGCGGCAGAGCGCCGCTGCTATCGAGTCTGGTGCGCGATCAGAATCTAGCCAATCCTATTCTTGGGGCCATTGAATCACATGTTGCTGCCTTAGTGGTTCTCCTGGCCAAGCCAGTCGTCAGCGCTTGGGTATGGCCTTCAGGCTGAGGTTCCGGATTTGCAGGTCCACGTCAAACATGCCAGGAACTTCCCAACCGATGAAGATGCCCAACGGCCGGTAATCGGCGAGATCCTGGGAACCTTTAATGAACCCTTTGTCCCGGGCGTGCTCCAAACCCAGACGTATCAAGGGCAGAAGGTCCTGTTCGAACGTAACCCATCCTCCGTCGTGGGTGCTCTTCCCGGTAAAGCGATCGGATGCCGGAGTGAAGATGAAGAGTTTCGTTTCGCCGAAATCCTGCGCCTCGTAGGCGGGCGCGACACGTTGGCGGTTATCGTAAATGGGGATGCCGAACCAGAAGCATTCCCCGCAGCCGGCGGCCTTGGGGTTGTGATTGGCCACCGTGAAGTAAACGAAGTACTGGGCGGCGTGGAGGGAGGGAGAGTAATCGTTGGTGTTGACCAGCCTCGATCGTTTGAGCCGCGCCTCGAGGTGGAACTTGCAGGCGCCGAGCTCAGCCAGCGCAGGAGGATTCTCGAAGTCCTCCTGGACCAGGAGATGGACCCAGGGCTCGTTGGCCGACTTGCGTGCTCGCGGGTACTCGGCGCCAGCATTGACAGCCAGCGAGAGGTCCGCCACGTCGTTGCCAGGCTCCCCCACAACGACCTGTTTGGCGCTGTTGGTCAAGGTAAGTGTCCTGGGTGAGATCGCGCAGTTCCCCGGTTGCAAAGGGACCTTGCTCGACCATTGGGCGAGGTCCCAGACGGGTTTTCCGGGGGCCAGTCCATCCAGCTCTCCATAAACGAGGCGTTTACCCGGCTTGGGTTCGAGCAGATAGAAGCCCCTCTGAAAATGGGGATCGCGAACCAGTTCAAGCTCAGTCGCCGCGCAACAAAGTGAGTGCGCAGCCGCCCACAGAAACAACAGGGCTTTGAAAAAGTGCAGCGAGCTGCGGACCAATAATGTCAAAGCCGGCCCTGGATGCGTTTGGCCCACAGGGATTGCCCGAATTCTTGGGTCCGAGAGCGATTCCATACGACCCGTTCCTCACCGAATTCTGACCGGGCTCAGCGCATAACGGCCTGCCTTTTCAGGATCTTCCATGGCCAACAGGATGTCTTCGAGAGAGACGCCTTTGGTTTCGGGTACCATGGTCTTCACCCAGACTAATTGCAGCACCATCATGCAGCAGAAGAATAGGAACTCATAACCCGGCGCAAATAGCGCGACCATCTTCGGGAAAAACGTCGTCAGCAGCGCCGCAAACAACCAATGGGTGAAGCTGCCCAGCGCCTGGCCTTCGGCGCGATGACGATTCGGAAAGATCTCGGAGATGAGAACCCAGATCACCGTTCCCTGCCCGACCGCATGCGCGGCAATAAAGGCGAAAATGCACACCGGGACCATGGCAAAATGCTGGGTAAAGAATCCCCAGGCGATGAGCCCGAGCGAGAGGATGTAACCGAACGAACCGATGTACAAGAGCGTGCGCCGACCGATTCGGTCAATCAGCCACAGGCCCAGAAAAGTGAAGAAGACGTTGATGATGCCAATCCCGGCGGATTGCAGCAGCGCTGCCTTCTGGCCCAGCCCGGCCATTTCGAAGATACGCGGCGCGAAATACCATACCGCGTTGATGCCGGAGAGTTGATTGAAGACGGCGACCAGAATCGCCAGCAGGATCGGGACGGGCAAACGCCAGGTCCAGAAGGTGGAGGCCACGGTCTGCTCGGAGCGGGCCGCCGCCATCATTTCCTCGACACGGGTTTCGAGTTGAGACGGGGACAGATCCGGCTCAACCAGTTGCAGCACCTGGAGGCCGGCGGCGCGGTCGCCTTTGCGGCTGAGTAACCAGCGCGGGCTTTCGGGCAGTCCGAAGCACATGACTGCGTAAAGGACGGAAGGAAAGGCCGCGATGCCGAGCATCCAGCGCCAAGCGTTAACGCCGCCGACCTGGGCGATCACCACATTGGAGACCAAAGCGACGACGCAGCCGAAAACAATGTTGAACTGGAACAGGCCCGCCAGCCGCCCGCGAAATGCCGCTGGGGCGATCTCCGAAATGTAGAGCGGCGCGGCTACGGTCGAGATGCCGATACCAATACCGCCGAGGAAGCGGGCCACGACGAACGTGGCCATACTATTGGCAAAGCCACAGCCGATCGACGACAGGACATAGAGCCCGCCGATGAAGAGGAGCGTCTTCTTGCGCCCAAACCTGTCGGTGGGCCAGCCGCCGAGCAGCGAACCTAGCACTGTGCCGTAGAGCGCAGACCCCATGACCAGGCCGTGCAGGCCCGGACTTAAGCCCCATAGTTTCTGAATGGTCTGTTCCGCACCGGAGATGACGATGGTATCGAAACCGAACAGGAACCCAGCCAGCGCGGAAGTGATGGCCCAGAAGACAATGCGAGGATTCAATTTCCCGGTCTTGGGGGACGTTTCGTTTTGTTTAGCAGCTTCTATATGCATGGGCGTTGTCCTGTGTTGAGTTGAGCGGCCAGACGAGCGACGCCAAGAGCGGCTTCTCCGCCGGAGGCGACGACACGGCACGGCACCTCAAATTGCTTTTCCAGCGCTTTAACCAGCAGCGGATTGCGGCGTGCTGCGTTGCCGACGACTGCCAGACCCTTAATACTGCCAACCTGCATCTTTCGCGCCGCACCGGCCAACTAGGCGTTTCATGACAGCCCTTCGCCAACCCAGCGATCCCGGCATTATTGGCACACTCGGTAGAGCATAGAGCCGCGCACCGCTCCGGATCGAAAAGCACGGCGGAGATCGAAGTGGTTCCCAAATCGAGGCCGATGATCATGGCGGACACAATACCGATCACCAGCTTCGAGCGTCATCAACAATCGTGACAGATTAGAAAATGGTCGTCAGGGCAGGAATTTGGTTTTGCGTTTCACCGTATCGGTGGGGTGAGCTTACCCACCACTACAGATGCCGATGATTACACCAGCGTGGCTTTCTGGTATCAAGAGGAGCCGCACCAAGCCTTAGGGCTGCCAAGTTTCAAAGAACGAGTTGCCACCAGCAACGCAAGCGAGAAGTAATCGAAACTGCTGTTGGACATAGCGAAAATCAAGGAGGGACGTGGCTGAAGACGCGGTCAAGGTTGTCCAGGCGTTTGAGAAAAACCACCAAGGGGGTGAGATCCGAGCGAGTGCAGAGGGGACTTTCCTTCCCATCAAGGAAATCGACGCGAAGTTAGAACCACGAGTCCGTGCCTCCTGGCGGTGGCACATTGTGTATCTTCGCGCCTTCATTGATCGCGAGATGTTTAAGACCCGCGGCAAGCTCGAAGGCCAGGCGCTGCAAGCGGCCTTCCGCGAGTTGACCGTCATCTACCATGCCGAGCACGCCCACTCAATGCCGATCCGCCCGCCAGAGTTGGACGTGGTCCCGATTTCCGGACCGGCTTCCACGGGGCCCTGATCTGATAATGGGGGCGAGAGGCTGACGCGAATGTCGCGCGTCTCGCCTTCCAGCTTTGTCAGAAGACCGGGCCGTCTGGCTGATTTCCGCAGGCCGCTTCTCTTCGAAAAGGGGATGCGCCGGATTACCTACCAGGAGAAATCTGTCTCCCGGCCCTCCAGACGCCAGCGCGACGGAATGCGGTGCTCCTGCCAGTCTATCGGCTCGCCGAGGGGCAGTTTCCGGGAGGCGGCATCCAGCGCGGCGCGTAACGCCGCCTCCTGCTCCGGGCGAACCGTCTCGCGCGGAAAAGAGACAAAGAGCGGGGTGCCGCTGCGGGCCAGCAGATCGAGCCATTGACGGTTCTTTTCCCAGGGGACGGAATCGGCGGAAACCTGTCCGGCGCAGTCGCCATCCACGGCGAAGAAAGTACCGTGCTGCGGCGCGCGAAAGGCCATACTATTGACGCCCATCTTGCGAGTGCGGGACCAATCCTTGCTACTGGTGTCGTCGCCGATTCTCTGCAGCTCGAACAGCCCGGCGGCCAGATGGCCGATGGTGTTGCAGCCGAGGACCAGGGTGTCCTTGCCCGCCGCCTGGCGGATGTCCCGGTAGAGATCGAGGATGACCTCTGCCGTGGTGCGGCCGCGGTCGGCAAAGGCCCAGCCGTCGGCGATCATCTCGCCTTTCATCTCGAAACCCCAGCGGCCGGCGATTTCCTCGGTGCTGTAGTCATGCTTGATCAGTTCAAAGCCCCAACCCTGGAGGCGACCCATGGTCTCACGCACATAGGCGCGGACCTCGGGCACCGATGGGTCGAGGCAATTGCGATCGCGGGCGAGTCGCCAGCTTTGCGGGTGGCCCGGATAGGCTTGCAACGGCCGCACCCACACTCCGGGGCGGGCACCCAAAGCGCGAACTCGTTGGACAAACTCCGGCATGGTAAGGGTGGCGCTGAACTTGGGATTCGTCCGGTTCCAGGGACCTGGACTATTGATGCCCCACCGTTCGTTACTGACCTGCCAGCCGTCATCCACGACAGCGAAAGGCCGGGGTTCGTTTTTCGGCGCCAGGGACACGACATAAGCCGCGTTCTTAAGGAACTCCTCCGCGGTGTCGTTGCCATACGAACAATACCAATCATTGAAACCGTATACCGGCCGCTTCGGCAGACGTGGTTTGGGAGACATGAGTTTGCAGAAGGCCTGCGCGGCGGCGAAGGCTGACTCGCCCGCGGTACCGCGCCTTGAGAGCACTGTGGCAACCGGGAGTTTGCGCTGGCCAAGCTGCACGCCCGCGCCGCCGCAGCGAACATCCGCGATCAGGGTGATGCCTCCCGTGTCTGCCGTCCAATGGCACAAGGCGGAGGCTCCCGTCTTAACTCCGTAGCCATGAGTGAGCCGTCCGTTGCTGGCGAGGAAATACCAGGGCATGATTCGCTCAGGGTCGAGAGGCTTCCATTCCAAGTCACCGTAACCACGCTCCCAGGCGTCGCCCATGTATTTCCAATCGGGGGCAAGTTGAGCCTTCCAGTGCAGTTCAAGGCGTTTCACGGCCAAGCCCGGAGCAGAGAGTTCAATCGCCGAGCCATCCCGTCGTGCGCTCGCTGTCACGGTGACCCCGCCGCCACGCCAATGTTCGGCGTCGTCGCTGACCAGGTCGTGCGTCCCGGTTTCCGTAATAACCGTTATGGCGTTGGGGCTGTGACCCAGGTTACAAAACGAGGCATCCTGGGCGGCAGCCGCTGCGGCGCACCAGTGCATGCCGAGAAGCGCTGCGATGGCCAGGAGCACGCCAGGCCTGAGAGCGCCGGCTCCAAACCCGTCCGTGGCTGTTCTTAAGCTCGACCGGGATAGCCAGCCGCCGATGCCCGATGGCCAATGCTTTGGGGAGGTTCGATTGTTCGCGAATTTTGAGATGTGGATTTGCATAGCTGGAATGGTCAATGGTGATGACGCCGTGGGCTGGCGAATTTTCAGTGGTGTTCAACCATGCGAAGACCGAAGATACCGCCTGCAGTGTTGCCCGGGTGCGCCTGGAATTTCACGGTCACCGCCGATTTCCCCTGGGTAATCTCCGGTGGCACACGGCAGGCCATGTCGTAGAAGACCGCGAGATGATTCCCATCCAGCGTGTGCGTGGCCACTTTTGTCCCGTCCACGAGGATATCGAAAATCCGCGCGCCCACCTCGTGCCCCCAGTAGGTGCATACGAGGTCAATCGGCCGCTCGGGGCGCACCGCCATTTGATAGAGGAACCAGCCGTCGCTCGCGTCGCGCCACCGGGTATTCATGTGTTGCCCATAGGCCCCCGATCCCACGTGGCTCCGTTCGGCCTTCAGGCCGTGAGCGGTTTCGGAGGCCTCGACCCCCGGCTGCACGCGGTCGATAGTTCTCGCCTCGAGATCGGTCAAGCGTGCCTTCTCGGCCGCGCGGGCGGCTTGCCGCTGTGCGACTTCCTCGCCGCTGACAGCATCCCAATAGACAGTGTAACGCCGGTCATGCAGCCTGAAAAACGGTGAAAGTCGAACCTCACCAGGTTCGCCGCCAACCAGCGTGAAGGTGAGCGGTGCGCCTTGGACGGGCCTCAGCCTCCCCGCCAATGGCTTGTCGTCCGCGGCAAGAGCGGGCACATCGCCTGCCGCCGCCGGGGATGAAGCCGGCCCCAAATCAGCAGCCAAGAGGACAGGACCGGCGAAGAAGGCAATCCGCCGCGGGTCGTCGGGCATGGCCTCGGTGCGCAGGGTTAGGGGCACTTGGAACTCGACGCGATCGCCATCGCTCCAAGCGCGATCGAGCACGAGCCAATTGCCGGGTTCCCCTCCCACGGGGACGTCGCCGCCGTTCAGGCGCACCCTCAAGCCTCCGGTCATCCAACCGGGGCAACGCAGCGCGAGCCGCAGCGGCGTGGAACTACCGCAGGCGAAGTTCAACCGCACCGCACCATCGTCGGGGAACGAAGTCTCCAACCGCGCCGTCAGCCTCTTTTCGCGCCAGCGCGCCTCTGCGGGCGTGAAGAGATTCACGTAAAGCGTATCGGCGCTACGCAGAAAAACGTACGCGGCAGGGAGCGAATAACTATCCATGCCGCTGCACGTGCAACAGGAAAAGCGGTCGTGCAGGGACTCATAGGGCTTTGCCGCTCCCGCCGCGAGAGGCAGAAAGTAGCAGACCCTTCCGTCCGGGTGCTGGGCGGGCAGAATATGCCCGAAAAGCGCGCGCTCGATGAAGTCGCCGTATTCAGCGCGTGGCTCGATGGCCTCGAGCAGGAGCGTTAGCCGGAGCATATTGTAGACGTTGCAGAACTCCGCGGTATCGGCCCCAAGCCGGTCGCGGAGTTTATCTGGAGGGCCGAAATGCTCGCCCAGGGAATTACCGCCAGTTACGTAGGAATGGTGGTGGACGACCCGCTCCCAGAAGAACTCGGCGGTAGCCCGATCCGTCTGATCCCCACTCCAGGCATAGCGCGCCGCCAGGCCCGAGATCTTCGGGAACTGCGTGTTGGCATGTTTGCCCGGCAGGATGTCCTCACCCCGTGCCAGGGGATCGCAGATCGCGGCGTCGCGCCAGCGCTTCGAGGCGGCCAGGTAGCGCGCGTCCCCGGTGTCGGCGTACAGGTCGGCCAGGACCCAATTCAACCCACCGAACTCGCACGTCATTATCTTTCGGAGGGCGGCGTCATCGAGTTTGGCAGTGTGGCGCTCGAGCCAGTCGCCGAGCTTTCGTTCAATGTTCAGGGCCTGCGGCGCGCCGGTCACCCGCCAGGCGTCGCGGAGTCCGGAGAAGAGCTTCTCCATAGCGTAATAGGGCTCGCATTCGCCGTTGAGCTTCCAGCCATCGTGAATGCGAATGTCGCCGGCCTCGATTTCAGCGAAGATCCTTTTGCCGTTTCGAGTCGCCAGCAAAAAGCCTCCGCCGTTGGCGGACTGGCATTCGGCGAGTTCGGCGAGGGCGCGCTCGACAAGCTCCAGGAAGCGGCGGTCCCCCGTAGCCGCATACTGGTGCGAACAACCGGAGAGGTAAAAACCGAGCCCCACACCGGGAAGTTCGTTTTGCTCCCAGCCGGGATACGCCTGGGCCTTGGCCGGCAATCCCGCCTCAGTCCGGTAGCGCGCCAGGAGACGATCGAGATCCAGGCCGAGCAAGTACGCGCCGCCGATTTCCTGGGAGGCTTTCAGTGGGCCCCCGAGCAAGCGCACGTCCGCAAGCGGAAACGGCTGGGCACGCAACTTCACTGCGGGAGGGGCTACCGGCTCCCAGGCGCAAACGGACGAAACGGCGGTCAGGAGCGGCACCAGCGCGACCAAATAAAGAGAACGCTTCGAACGGCCATGGAAGGAGGGCACTTCTCCAGGACCAGCGGGATCACTCGCAGGGCGGCACGTTACTCGCATCCTCCGCACGATCTACAAAAGCTGGCGGCATGGCAACGAAGTAATGCCGAAGTAATGCCAACCTGCGTCGGTCGGCGATGAGTTGATGGATGTTCTCTAAAAGCTTGTTTGAAAACGATGATTGAGACCCGTTGTGGCAGGTTTGGAGTACCGCCTTTAGACGGTTTCTGCGCCGCGCCGCCTAAAGGCGGGACTCCAAACCGAGTTTTCAAACAAGCTCTAATCAGCGAAGGGTTCTTCAAAGCAGGCTGCCCTGGCTGGCGTTTGGATCTCTCTTGGCGATGATGGCTCGGTGGAGTTCGCCATACTTCTCGGGTGAATGATGACGGCGGGTCTTCACCACTTCACTCGGTCCGGGGCTTCCGTCACATGCCCCGTTGGTATGAATCGTTATCTTCTTTCCACCGGTCGCACCGGGAGGCGCTGGAGTCGTTAACCCGTGCCGAATCAGCAGCCGAATCTGATCCGCGAGCTCCTTACGCCGGGATCTTAATATTTGCCCGGCTCGGTCGCACGGAAGAGGCACGCCGCGCTGCTCAACGCGCGCTGGAAATCGAGCCACGAATGCCGGCGGCGCGGGAATTGCTGCGCAGTCTGCCTTGAGAACACAAGCGGGTTCCACTTAGCGCAGCATCGTCGCGCAACTCATGCGACGAATCCCACTCAAAATCGTCGTTCCCAGCCCGGCTGGCTGTCTTGCTGTCGCACGGATACTCGTCGTGTCGCTGGCCGGGTTGCCGGGCGGGCGCCCGCCGCGATCACAATGGCCGGGAGCAGGAATCCCGTTCGTTGGGCGGCCGGCCTCGGTGACTGGAGGTGCGTCGCCAATGACTAATCTGTAATGCTCAAGAAAGGTCGTGGAAAGCCGAGCCAGCTAGTTTGAGGGCATGAACTGGCAATCACAGACAGCAGACTAAAACGGTCCACGCGGCCGCCAGACGAAAACTGCGACTAAAATGAGACTTCCCCGAACTTTTTTACGCGCGTTGCGCCCCTGAACCTGATAGGGCTGGGCTCGGCTCAAGCGCTCGGCGCAGCGTGGCCGTGAATTCTATGGTGCGCTCGCAAGAGTGGCCCG